>WUUC01121281.1_pt1 | contig 49486 bp, 85 predicted proteins | sample 6278441 | NCBI WGS metagenome assembly WUUC01 (sample SAMN13675441, study PRJNA597444) | soil metagenome | isolation source: soil | place: USA: Washington | collected 2017-10
ATGCCTAATACCCTGCCGAGTTTCACCCCGCCCAACCTACGCAAAGCGTCAGAAGGACACGTCGTCTGGACCGCCAATCGGAAGGGAGTCATCAATCAGGTTCTAGGTTCTCCCGGCAGGGTAGAAGGGATGCTCGGTCTATCCGTGTGGGCGCTTTCGCAGGACTGTCCGCCGCTGGCCAAGCTGTTCCGCACTCTCTATGCAGGCGAAGCAGCGCGTGAGTTCGTACCGTGGTCCGATGGAACGCTCTGGGTTGTTGAGGCCAGACCGACGATCGGAACCCGGGGCCGAGTCATCGGGGCGCTCGGGACCTCGTGGCTTCTCGAGCCGGATACATTCCCTGCTCCTGTCGAGTTCACCCGGGAGCGAGAGTGGCGCATGCGCGGTCTACCGGCTGGACAGCTCGGTCCATTTCGCAACGGAGATCGGTTTCTGAAGGTGGACGGAATCGCCGGTCTTTCAGTTGGCCGCCGCGTTTCGGATGGAGATTTTCTCGGCCTCTACATCGAATTGGGTGAACTGCACTTCGAGCTCATCCGTGACTCCGCTCCTCCGACCCATTCGCTCGGTCACGGTGCCCTCCGCCTTCTTCGTTGAGTATCCGCCGCATGTAGTTACGTAGAGTGGCTTCACCGTCAGGATTTAGCGCCATGCCTCGAAGGCTGGCGCTTTCTTCTGCCCGCTCGATTGCCTTCGCTCTCGCTTCTGCCGAAAACTCCGCCCGCTCAATCGCTCTGGCTCGTATGATCGCCGCGCGTGACTCCTGGATGGCGGACTGAGCCCGCAGAACCGCAGCATAGGCTTCGGCCTTCAGCGCCTTCATCCCTTCCTCGATAGGCAAGGCGTCGATCCGGTCCAGACGCGCAACCATTTCCGGGTCCGCTTCGTCATTCCCTCCAGCCGCCCGCTCCTCCATCCGATCCGCCCAGTCACGCACAAGGGCTAACGACTTCCTCCCGATCTGTCCCGTAGTCGCGAATAGCTGCAACGTCGCGTGTGACAGCCCCCCGATTTCATCGGCAAGCTGGCGATAGGAACTCTCCTGAGCCGCCGCACTGACCAAGCTACGTAGCTCCTTCAGGCCGTCCTTTTCTGACATCATTGACAGAATTCTGCCACGGTTGTAATATTCCTTACAGTGCAGCCGGATAAAGCGCGCTGCCATGCGCTAAAGCCAACCTTACAAGGTGTCACATGATGCAGGAAACGCAAGAGTCCAGGCGGGATACGGTATCCGCTGCCGTTACCGCGAAGGAGAAGTGGCAACTTCAGCTCGTCGCGAAAAAGGACGGGCGTCCCCTGTCTGAATTGCTCCGCGACAACACACTGGCTGACCTGATCGAGCGCGGCCGCAGGATCGAGGAAGTCATCGAGGCGTTGCCTGAGTCGGCCAGCGCCGCATGACTACCACCGCTCTTGCTCCGCGAGACGCCGAACGTCTGGCTGACTTGGAAGTCACCATCGCTCAAGGGCTGACCACGTTCGTTGAGGTCGGACGTGCGCTCGCTGAGATCCAGGAGAACCGGCTGTACCGGGAAAAGTACGCGACCTTCTCTGACTACTGTCTCGCCAAGTTCCAGATGAATCGGGCACATGCTTACCGGCTCATCGAAGCGGCAACGGTAATCGGGAATTTGTCTCCCACGGGAGACACGGAGAGCGCGGAACCAATTGGGCTCTTGCCCACCTCCGAACGTCAGACGCGCCCGCTCGCCTCGCTCCCGCCAGAGACGCAGCGCGAAGTCTGGACGGAAGCGGTTGCTACCGCGCCGGAAGGTAAGGCGCCAACCGCCGCGCACGTTGCCGCCACGGTGGAGCGCGTTACCAAGCCGCTGTTTATCGACCCGCCGGCGAAGTCCACGCCCGTCATTCCGATCGACAAGAACCGACCGCAGTCGATTGCGGAGAAGTCGGCGGAGCTCATCCGAGAGGAAGAAAAATCCGGATACAGCGTCGTGATGAACTTCATCAACCACCCCTCGGACACTCCACTGACCCTGGAGCAGGTTTGTGAGTTCTACGCCGATCCGCACTTCGACCCGGTAGTCCTGCCTCGCATCGACCGCATAGCCAGAAACTTCGAGCTTCTTTGTTCTCACCGTTTGGCCGGAGGTAGTCATGTCAGCGCCTGAATCTATCAACAAGATCGTTGAGCAGCAGTTGCGGCAGGGTGAGACCAATCGGAAGCGGATTGTTGAAGCCGTTCTCCCGGCATGCGCCGATATGGATTGTGACTTCCTTCGCCGGTTCTACGCTGACCATCGAGTAAGCCTGATTGTCGGCACGATGCGGAATGACGACGGGGAGCGCGTGGCGTTTCCAAGCCGAGATTCGCACGGCCGGCGGACCATCGTTCACACCGACTACACCAAAGATCCCAACGCGCTGATGTCCGCCGCAATCCGGCTGATGACCCACGGTCGGAACATGTGGCGCGCGGGCAAGCGGCTGGCTCAGAAGGCCGAACAGATCCGCTTGGACCTTCAAGAGCGGAAAGCAGCCTGACCGATGAATTGGCCCGCGCCAGTCCCCAAACCACCCCGTCGGGTGAAAGAGCGCCCCAAAGGCTTGAAGCCCCGCAACGAGGTCAGAGCCGCCAAGCGGTACGAAGAAAACTATGGGCCGAAAGCCGATTGGGTCCGTTCGCTGGCCTGCGTCGTCAGTGGTTCCGGTGGGTCGAAGTCGGACCCGATCGTGGCGGCGCACGTTCTGGGACGCGGAGCGGGCGGGGATTCTCGGGACTTGGTGCCGATGCTCGCTTCGCTTCACGACTCCCTGCACCAGATGGGACAGGACACGTTTGCGGTCGCTCACAACTGCGACCTAGAAGGGGCTGCGGACATCATCGAGCTTCGTTGGCGCCAGTTCGTAAAGGACAGCGAATGAGCGCGTCCATCCAGCGAGCCATCGAAATCAGAGAGACGCCGGATTTGGAAAGGTCCGCTCGAATCATCCGTTCGATGATTGAGAAGATGGAGGAGCGCCACGTCCACGACGATTTCTTTCGCAAGCTGTCCGTCCGCCTGGTCAGCATCGAAGCCGAGCTGCAGAAGCGGACCGGCTGACATGGGCTTCTTCGCTTTTGCGCCCGGCGGCTTCCTGTACCGCGAGCCGCATGTTCGTCTCGAACTGACTTCCCATAACGCCAGGGTGGCGGGGCTGGTCACGGTCGAAGTCCCAGAGGATCGAAGCAAGGTCGAGCATGAGAGAGCCAGCCATGATGGTAGCGACGGTTTGCATGTCACGAGAGAGAAAGGGTTGACGCCATGATCCAGTTTAGTGGTGTGACGATAGGCGGCCGGGGTTCGGCTGTCGTTCAGAATCGGCGCGATTTTCTGAACCTTACGGACGCTATTCGGGGTGAGGCTGCTGCGGTTCTCAAGTCGGTGCTCGAAGGGGCGAGTTGGAAGCGGGTCCAGTCGGAGGACGTGCCGGGCGCAAAGGCGGAGTTTCTGAGCCGGGCCAAGAAGGGCTGCGACTCCAACCCCCTCTACAGAATCGCCGCGCTGTTCCTGCTGATGAAGCGACTGGGGATGGGCCGCGAAAGCGCACTGCGGCTGCTCGGCTGGCTAACGGAGTTGGTTGACTGGATTTGGCCGCCGGAGGAAACACCCAGCCTCGAGACTGCCCTGGAGCGCGATTCCGAGCAGGACCCCCGCGACGACCACTTGCGTTTCATGGCCGCGAAGGGGTGCCCCGAAGCCCGCGTCAAACTGATTGACGAGACCCGCCGCGAGATCGCGGTAAACCAAGTCCTGCTGATCGCGCTTCGGCAGTCGGAGCCGCGATGAAACGCTTCTTCGCCGGTGGTCACATCAAGCCCGCAGACAAGCCGTGGCGTCCCGCAGCTCCGGACAATCAACCCGGTGAAGAAACGAGCGCCGGCACCGGCTCGGGCGCCACGGCTCCCTGCCTCCACGAAAGCGCGCTAGTGGGCCGGGAAGTGTTCGACGCGGCTGGCGGCATGTGGGCGGATTGCGGGACCTGTCCGATCTGCTTCTCAACGATTCACAGGAAAGACGAGGCAGCATGAAGAAGCGCCCGAACCCGAAGAAGGACATCAACGCCGTGAACCTGATGGTGCGGCCGAAGTTTCCCGGTCCTTTCGTGATGCTCCGAACCCGGCACCAGGGTGTGGGGCTCACGACTGAGTTCCGCCCCCTGACGTCAGAGGAAGCCGCGCGCTACATGCCGCCACCGCTCATCCCCGCCGTCGTCGCGGAGCGCAACGCCGCAAGGGCTCGCGCCATCGCCTACGCCAGAAAGCACGGAGCCAGCGCCGGTCGATGGGGCAAGTACCGCCACACCCCGCCAGCGAGGGCAGTATGAGCGCCCTACAGCGTCAGGCCCTCTTGCGAGGCCAGTGGGAAGCCCGGGTCTGGAATGGTCAGGCGATGGTCGAGGGCTGCGTCTGCTGTGGCGGGCCACGGTCGGAGGGTCATGTGCCGGGCTGCATCCTCGTCGCCGCACTGAACCAGCCGGACTGCGACGAGTGCAAGGATACCGGGATAGTCGAGCGGTCGATTGCAAACGGTTCCCACTACTCGCAGGACGCGGAGTGCGTCTGTCTCTGCCAGAACGCGGGGAGTCTGTAATGAGCGCACAAGCACTACGCACCGCACGGGAGATGACCGAGCGCGTCTATGAGCAGAGAGCGCGGAGCCGTTTGCTGGACCGGCTGAATGGAATCATCCCGAGTTGCGCCGGGTGCGGGAAGATTCTGGAGCCGGGGGAGAAGGTGGAGGAACGGATAGAGGGGCCGGTTTGCATCGAATGCATCGACAAGGAGTGTGCAGGGTGAAGCCAGGGGTTTACGAAGGTCTGAGCGCCGAGGCGTACCACGCCATCGAAGCCGTAAGCAATTCGCGCCTGACGCAGCTCCTACGCTCTCCCGCGCATCTGCGGGCTTACATCGAGGAGCCGCGCGAATCGACCGAGGCGCAGTTGATCGGGAGTGCCGCCGATGTCCTGACGCTCGAGCCGGAATTGTTCGATGAGCGGTACGCCGTGGCGGGCATCTGCGCGGCCATCAAGAAGGGCGATGGGCTCCGCTGCACGAACACGGGAACAAAGTACCTCGACGGAGAGTGGTTCTGCGGCACGAAGGGCCACGCGCCGGACGGTGCCATGCGCTCCGAGAAGATTGCCATTTCGCCGGAGGATAAGGTGCGGTGCGAGCGGGTGGCGGAGGCGGTTCGGTCCCATCCGAAGATCGGGAAGATTCTGGCCTCACCGGGACGGGCGCAGTTGACGATCGTCTGGCGGGACCCGGGAACCGGGCTGCTCTGCAAGGGGCGCATTGACTACCTGTCAGACGCCTTCGGCGCGGCGCTGGACATGAAGACCACGAAGGACGCCCGGCCACACTCCTTTGAGAAGTCGATCGCCGAGTACGGATACCACCGGCAACTGCCCTTCTACGAGGATGGACTGAGGGAGAACGGCATCGACCTGAAGCACCTTGTCTTTGCCGCAGTCGAGAAGGAGCCTCCGTTCGCGGTTGCGGGCTACCGGCTGTCGGACGGTGCGGCGGACGAGGGACGGATCGAGTTGCGGGCGCTGCTCCATCGCTACGCTGAGTTGCAGGATACCCCGATGGCCGAATGGCCAGCTTACGGGGAAGCCATCGAGGACATTTCAATTCCGGCTTGGGCATTCGGCCGAGTGAAGGAAGGGGCGTTCGCATGAGTACCAACGGGACAGAAGTCACAGGCACCGCCATCGTCGCCATTCGCCGTTCTGCGGGCCTCAATCCGGAGAAGTGGCCGGATGAGCGCATCGAGACCGTGAGGCGGATGTACGCGCCACAGGCCAAGTCAGTTCACGAGCTTTCGATGTTCCTTGCCACGGCGGAGCGGTACGACCTTGACCCGGTTCTGGGCGAGGTGTGGCTGGCCCCGATGAATGGCGCGCTCAAGGTGGTCACCGGACGGGATGCGATGCTGAAGGCCGCGCGGCGGACGCCTGGATTCACCGGCATCGTCTCGGGCGTCGTCTATGAAAAGGATTCGTTCAAGCTCCTCCGATCCGGCGACGACGTGAAGGTGACGCACGAAATCAACGGCTTCGACCGCGGCCCCATGATGGGCGCTTACTGCGTTGCCTACCATGCCGAGCGCACCCCGGTCGTAATCGTCCGCAAGTGGACCGACTACAAGCACCTGCACAGCAAGGCGGTCTGGAAGGACTACGGCGAGGACATGATCGAGACGCGCTGCATCACCGCCGCGCTTCGCCGCCAGTACCAGCTATCAGGGCTCTATGAGGAGAGCGAGTTCAGGGACGAAGGAACCCGGCTTTCAACCGCCGCAACGTCCGACCTGAACGCCATGCTCGAGGACGAAGCCGTTGTGACCGTGAGTGAATCGGAAACGCGGGAAGCCGACTGGGAGATGGTATCGGAGGGCGTCGAAGCGGAACTGCCACTGGGATAAGCGGCTCCCCGGTTCGCCCCCCTGCAACTGAGCGGGCACTAAGGTCCGCAGTAGCGACGGGTTTGGAAGGGGTATGCCGAGAGGGGCGGGCCGGGGGCCGTGAAACACATCTACCGCAAGGAGCTTGGTTGAAAATCGCTGTCTGGCTTCTCGCAGCCTACGGGTTCTATGCGATCGCGATCTATGTAAAGGCCGCAGTTCAGGGTTGGAGGTCGGAGGCGAGCTGGGCGAGGGACAGGCGCGAGCGTCAGGCGGAACGGGCGAAGAACGAGTGGTGGGCATCGGAGCAGTTGAGGAAGCGACGGTCGCTGGCGAACAAGGCGATGCTGGACAGGCTGACGGTGTGGGATCATGCCGCGATAGCGAAGGTCATCGAGGACTCGAAACAGGGGAGCGCACGATGGAAATGAATGCCCAGTCATTGCCGCTGATATTCGCTGCGTTCCTGCTGGCGTCTTTTGGTTGGAGCTTGGGAAAGATGGGCGCGAAGTGGTTGCGGCGAGCGCCGGGGCGTTGGGAGCGGGCGGGCTATCCGTGGCTTCGCCGCGTCGCCTTCTGCCGGATGAGCCGCCACCGCGAGACGCACTCGTACCGGACGAAGAACAACGAGCAACGCGACAAGGCGCTCTGGTGGATTCGCAAAACCTCGTGCACCGACTGTCATAAGGAGTTGCGATCGCTGGAGGTGTTCAAGGAGGAAGTACCGGCCTGCGAGCGGACCGGCTTCATCACCTTCTCCTTCGCGAGCCCCTTCTTCGGCTATGGAGGTGAGCCGCCAGTCGAGGGCGATGAGTGGAAGTCCGGCAACGACGACTAATCCCGGCCCGTAACCCCTAGCCCAGAGGGAGCGCAGAACATGGACGCAAACGCAGCTTTGGTAATCTCGGGCCTGTGCCTTCTCGTCACTCTCTGCCTGTACCTGGACGGGGTTGCGGCTCGGAGGAAGAAGCGCAAGCGGATCGAGGCGGAGACGCTGAGCAAGGCCCAGATGGCGAAGTACCCGCCGCTGGAGATCCTTCCCCGCTACGATATGCCGGATAAGGTGACGCCGATACGCAGACGGTCAGCATCCATCCACAGAGGTGAGGTCGCGTAGCATGAAGCCGAACGTTGAGAAGATTGTCGCGGTGCTAGAAGGCGAAGTGCGGGGGCTTTGTGAGGCCATCCTTTGCGAGTATGACGGCAGCCGGCGGCGCCAAATCGGATGCTTTGCGGGCTCTCTCTTGTTCCGCGCGGGGATGCCGAGCCGAGACATAGAAAAATGCCAAGGGGGATTGCAGCCGATGCGGGCCAAAACCGCCACCGAGCGGGAGATGACCAGAAAGGCCGTCGCACTGCTTGCCACGACCTACGACCTCGACGCACGACACCTCCGGACCGGCATTGCGTGGAATGACGATGGAAGCCTGTCCGAGACCCCTTTGGAGCGCCGCGACCGCATGGTTAGGCTAGTGCGCCGCCACTGGAGCCAGCGCGCCGCCACACCTCCCGAGATGCGTCAGTAAAGCCATGACCATCGCACTGATGCTACTCGGCTGGCTCCTGAGCTTGTGGATGGTCTGGAAGTACGAGAGGAACCGCGCCGCCTACTATGAACGGGTCGCTCGGCACTGGATGGAGTTGGCAGATGAGTGCGCAGAACGCGAGTTCGCAGCCACCGGGGTTACACGCCCCGCCTCACAGGAGAAGGACGGATGATAATTCTGATTGGGTGTGCGGTGGCGCTGGTGGCAGGTCTGCTCTGGTTGAGACACGATGACATGTCGGGCGTGGCATTTGGGCTGACGTCCATTGGCGGGTTGGGCCTTTTTCTCGGACTCCTATTCCTTCTCGTCGGCCGACTGGAAGTGCGCGGCTTTATGACCGAGGTCGAGTCGGTGCGCACGTCCATCGCCGCCGCTCGGGTCAACGGGGAGAACATCGAAAACGCCGCATTACAGGTGAAGGTCGCGGAAGTGAACGCCACGCTGGCGCGCGCTCAATACTGGAACGGCACCGTGTTCGACCTCTGGTATCCCGACGCCATCGAAGCCGTGGAGCCGGTCCGATGAAGCACTGGGCCTTGAAGCTCGGCACCGCGCTAGGGATCGTGACGGCACTCGGCTACTGGCGCCACGAGCGTGAGCGCACCCGCCGCACTCCCTGGCCCCGCGAGCGGGTGAACGATGCCTATAACGAGGTAGAAGCACTGAGCGACTGGTCGGAGCATCCCGACAGACGGACCGGCACGGACGCATATCAGGGAAGGGGGCGGACGTGAGCGGCTATGTACTTCCGCCCGAGGTCGCCCGCTTCGCGCCTGCGGCCGTGTGCCGCCTCGCGTCGTGGCTGGTGAGGCTGCGGAAGCTGGCGGCTGATGATCCGGCGCTGAAGGCGAAGGTGGGTCACCTGCTCGGACCGCTGCCGTATGAAGCGGAGTTTCTGTCTGGCGACATTGGGCGGGTAGAGCGAGCGATAGGCGAAGTCGGATCAGTGGTCCCCCGGACTGGGGTTGAGATGGGCACCTCCTCAGATCCACTACCACTTGAGTCGCCCCAATGCGCGGGGGATAAGGCGACCACCTCGCAGGCCCCATCCCCGAAACGTGCCCTAAAACCAGCCGGGGAGGGGACGAATGACTAAGGCGGGGGGAAAGCCCGATCTTCGGACGCAACAGTTCATGGCGCTCTGCGAGAAGCACGGCATTCCAAAGCCGCAAGTCGAGTGGAGATTTCACGGAGAGAGGAAGTGGCGGTTCGACTATGCCTGGATTGACGCGAAGCTGGCGCTGGAAGTCGAGGGCGGCGCGTTCTCCGGTGGACGCCACACCCGGGGCGCTGGCTTTCGTGAGGACATTCAGAAGTACAACGCGGCGGCGCTGCTCGGCTGGACTGTGCTGCGGACCCTGCCGGAAAACCTTTACGACGCCATGCTCTCGGACACGATCGTCAGTGCGCTCCACCTTCTGAAACACGGCGTCCCCATACCCGATAAGCGTCCGTAAAAACCATGCAAATCACTGAATTTCGGGGGCGAGGGGTGACGATATGAGGACCGATCCAGAGACACAGAAAGCACCAACTCCAAAGTTGGTTTATAGGTTCTGGAAATACACCAGGAGCGGAGATGGATGCTGGGAGTGGACCGGCGCCCTATCTAAGGCGGGGTACGGTGTGCTGTCGTTTCAGCGCAGAACGGTCTACGCGCATCGGTTGTCGTACGAGATCCACTTTGGACCTATCCCCGAAGGTCGTCTTGTTTGTCACCATTGCGACAATCCGGCATGCGTGAACCCCTCGCACCTTTACGCCGGCACGGAGCGGGATAACGCCCGCGACATGGTGAACAGGGGACGGGATAGGCACGTCATCCCCCCAGTCTCCGAGAGGGCACGGGGCGAGGTACATGTCCGCTCAAAACTCACAGAAGTGTCCGTACTCGAAATCAGGAACCGATTTGCGGCGGGAGAGAACGCAGTGAGCCTAGCGCGCGAGTTTGGCATGACTAAGAGCGGGATTGCACAGGTTACTCGTGGCATCACTTGGAAGCATGTTGGCGGCCCCGTTTTACGCCTGACTCAAGCTGACGGATTGCTAAGGAGGGTTCACCATGCGGACTGATTCCGAAACCCAGCACGCGCTTTACAACGACCTGACGCTCAAGGAGGCGGCCGAGAGGTTGGGCGTATCAGCCGAGCTCGTCCTGGCGCTTGGTGAGGCGGGCGAAGTCGAGGTCAGGGATTATCGGTTGAAGGGTGCGAAGCGCGGAGTCTACCGGGTGAGCGCGGCCAGCGTCGATAAGCTGCGGGCGAAGCGCCTGGTGAAGGCTCAGAGCGCGTAATGCCCAAGGTCAAGAAGCCGCTCAAGATCGACATTCGGGACCAGAGGATACCGGGGGGCCGGTTCTCCTGCTCGGCCCGAACGACTTCAGCCGTGGAGTTTCGAAAGCGCGAGACGGCAGTGCGGACGCTGATCGAAGCTGGATACGTGGACGTGCTCGAGCGCATTACCGCGAAGGTAGCCAAGAGCAAGGTCCGGCTGTCGATCATGGAGGTCACGGCTGCGGTGCAGCGTGGGGATATTGAATCCCTCCGACTGGCCAAAACCTCCCCGTTGATGCTCGGTGCCACAATCGACCGGCTAGTCCAGCGCAAAGCGGCCACACGAAAGAAGGGCACACAGCTCCAGGTAAGCGTGACTGTGAAGCAACTGGAGTCTTTCTTCGGCGTGGTACGCGATCCGAGGACGCTGGAGATCACGCGAGACGTGGATGTCGCCAGCATCTCGACTGCCGAGTGCGAGAGGTTCCTGCACGGCACCAAGGCGACGGGTGGAGCGTGGGCGCCGCGGACGCAGGGGGTGAAGTTCGCTTACGCGAAAGAGGTCTGGGGCGTCGCTATCAAGGAAGAAGCCGAAACCGCCGAACGCGAGAATCGCAAGCCTCGCCTCCGCGTCAATCCGTGGCTCTCAATCGACGCTGCGCCGATCCGACCGACGCGGGTCATCTTCCTGACGGCGCCGGAACGGGACGCACTGCTGCTCAAGAATGCGGGGACGCGGGAATGCGCGTTCATGGCTCTGGGCTACCACGCCGGGCTCCGGGTCGGAGAAGCGGTCATGCTTCGCACTGACATCGATGTGGACCTGGAGAGTGGCTTCATCCATGTGCAGGGCCGACCGGGCGAGTTCGCATGGACTACCAAGAACGACCGGAACCGCGACGTGCCCATCAACCGTGACCTTCGCATCCTTCTGGAGGCGCACATCACGAGCGGCTTTGCTGGCCAACGCTTCTTCTTCCACCAGTCGAAGAAAGACCGACCGCTCGGCAATCACACGTCATGGAAGTGGTGGGTCGAGGCGTACAACCGGGCGGGGATCAAGCACGGACGGGCTGACTCGGACGCGGTAGTCTACCACACCGGCCGGCACACGTTTGCATCGCTGATGGTGCAGAAGGGCGTCTCTCCGATGATCGTCGCCGAGCTGCTGGGGGATTCATACGATGAGGTCATCCGAACCTATGGACACTTGGCGCCGCACAACCTTGCCGATGCAGTGAAATTGCTGGAATCAGGAGCATTATCCAACAACTTATCCAACGGCGACGACGAAACCCCGCATAAAGACTGAAAATGGAAAGAATCCGCCGTTCTCAAATTACTATCTGCTCACGGCGCTCTAGCCGTTGGGCACCCTCCAAAGCACATAGCCAGAAGGGGCGTTCTCTCTATGGGATAGCGCCCGAAATCGCCTACCCTATCCAACGATTTATCCATCGAGGGATTCTCGCGCTCGCGCTCCTGACGGGCTGCGAGGGTCCGCGAATCGTCCCCGCCGATACCGAGCCGTCGATAGTGGTGGGCGATACGCTGCGGGGTGAGCGATGATGATTCCTTACGATCCCGATGCGTGGGTGACCTTTGCGGAGCACCATGCCTGTTCCTTCCATCGTGAGAACCCGAACGGTCATTGGGCTGGTTGCACGTGTGGCGGCGCCATCGGCCAGCGGCCCGCAACTCCAGAGGAACGGGCCGAGAATCGCCGCCGCCGCTTGGAGACTGAGCGTGAGCAACTGGTAAAGCGTCTTGCGGCGCTTGATCGGCCCGCTGGGTGCGGCGAGGGTGCGGCCATGACGGATCGCATTTCGGGGGAGGACGGTGGTGAGGCTGGGACGGCGGGGCATACGCCGGGGCCGTGGGCGTGGCGATATGAGGACGAGTCGATGCAGTGGCTTCATGGGCCGGGTGAGGCGGCTGACCATGTGCTTTCGGTGACGCCGTGCAAGTCCTGCCGGAAGACGACGCTAACGACGGGGAAGTTTGCGCGCTGCCTTGGACCCACCGACGCCGACGCCCGACTAATCGCCGCCGCACCGGAACTGCTGGCCGCGCTCCAGCGCCTCCTCTCGCCGGACTGTCCGTGCGTCCGCTGCGACATCATTCGCGCCGCCATCGCCAAGGCTACTGCCGCTCCTCCCCGAAAAGCATCCGTTGAGTCCGGCGGTGGTGCGTCCGTTCCTCCCCTGGATATGAAGGAGGGATGAGTGAGCACGGATTCATTTCAGGATGACGTGGCGGCGGTTGAGGTGCGCGGCGCTCGGACGATGGCGGTGCGGCAGTTGGCGCGCGGCATCTGCACGTCCTGCCAAGTCGAGGGTCCGGTCATCAACGCTTCGTTTGGGACGCACACGGGCCACTATTCGTCGATCCGTCTCTGTGACCCCTGCAAGCATGCGTTCTTCTCCGCTTGCTTGGCGCTGGACATATGACGCCGACCCGTCCGGTGCTTCGCTATCACCCACTGGATACCCGGAGCATCGGCAACCCGTATTGCAAGAAGGGCTATCGCCACGAGATGACCGACGCCCAGCACCGGGAGTTGGCGACCACCCTTCACTCCCTTACCGGCATGGTGGTTCTGAGCGGCTACCCGTGCGAGATGTACGACCGCGAGCTCTACCCGGACTGGCAGCGCGTCACTCGGAAGGCGCTGGCCGATGGCGCCCGCACCCGCACCGAGGTGCTATGGCTGAACCCCGCCGCCGCGGACCGCCCGCAAGGCTCCATCTTCGACGCGGAATCCGCCGCATGAATGCCGAGCCCCAAGCCCCGGACACCCCGAAATGCGAGCCGTTAGAAAGCTGGCTAAAAACAGTCATCTCCCTACTGGAATATGAGCACGAGATGAGACCGGAACGCAGGGTGAGGCATCTGATTGAGCAGGGGAAAGAATTTTTACGAACGCTGAACGGGGAGAGCTGATGGCGAAGCCGACATACTGGGAGCAATTGAAGGACTCGCGATGGCAGCGGAAACGCCTCGAGGTCATGGAGCGGGCCGAGTTCCGTTGCCAATGGTGTTACGCGGGGGAGGAGGTAACGCTGAACGTCCACCACACGTACTACGACAAGAGCGCCGCTCCCTGGGAGTATCCCAGCGAATCACTACTCTGTCTGTGCGAGGCTTGCCACAAGAGGGCGCATGTCATGTGGGAGGAGATGAAGCGGCTAACCAGCCTGTTGGCATCAACTCGATTCGCCCCTGAGCTCGAGCGGGTAATCGGCTACGCCAAAGCAGTCATGGCCGACTACGAGAGGTGCTACGACAGGCCGGATGGTTTTGAGTACAACGAGGATGAGGCGATGGGAGTTGCCGATTTCTTCGGGTTCTCGCCCCATCACATCATGGAGGCGAAGCCCGTAAAGACGACCGCGACCGAGATGAGGGACTTGGCGAATAACGGCGGGATTGGATACAGGATTCGGGAGAACTGGGAGCGAATCATCAAGGGGAGCGCCGAGTGACACCCGAAGACCTTCTCGCAATGTCGATGAATCCAGGGATGACGCCGGATGCCGTTCGGGTGGTTTGCTTCTTCGTCATATCCGGCGAAGGGGAGCACGCCTACGACCGGGACACGCTCGCTTGTCTGCTGGAGGAAGGCGGCGACCGGAGGATAGCGAAGGCGTTGGGTCGAGCAGAAAAGTGCGGCTACCTGATGCGCCACAAAGGCGGTCGAGGGTCTGATCGGTTCTCGGTTATCGCCGCCCGATTCAGCAGGCGAGAAGTCGTCTCGCCGCCCGATTCAGCAGGCGAGAAGTCGCCTGTAGTAGTTGTTGTAGTTGATGATGTTGATATACCCCCCAAACCCCCCGTTCGGGATCTGGCGCCAAAAGCAGCGGCCACGATCGAGCGTTACGGCGAGTTGCTGTCCGGATGCCGCGGCGCCATTCGGGACTACCTAATCGACGTCGTGCCCCTTGAAAAGCAATCGGCGTGGGTGGACGACATTGCCTCAAAAATCAACGGGCTGGGTTTCAACTGGCTCGGTGTGCCGATGGCTGCGCGGTCCGGTTTAGTGGCCGCTGCGGTGAACGAGCTGCGGGCCAGCGGTGAGCAGGGCATGAAGCGCCGGCCAGGGGACCCGCTAAACGTCCGCACCAAGCTCAACGTGCTGGTTCAGAACCACGTAAGCCCCATGACCTACGCGCCGCCGTCCAGACCCAAGCCCGGAACCGAGGCGGCGGCCGTCCGGACCGAATACCCGCGGCAGAACCACACCGCCACGACTAGCGGGCCAACCCTGGTCGGTGGCTCAAAGCCTCCAGAAAAGCCCGCCGACGATCTGGAAACACTGCGCGTCAAACGGTGGGAGGCGGAGAACCCAGAGCTTGCGGGCCAGCTAAAAACGTCGATCGGCATTCGGATAGGCCGCGACTTCCCGGCTGGCGTTATCGCAAACACGATGGCGCAGTCTGAGTTCCGCAAGGCCGTGCTCGAGCGACTGAAGGGGGCAGCATGAGCGACGAAACGCCGTCAGTTGACCCGGAGTTCGAGGCCCTGGTGGAGCGGATCCGCGCGGATCGCGATGCAGAAAGGGCGCGGCATGACGCTGAGTTTGACGAGCTGGTGGCGTTGTGGTGCGGCCGGGGCAAGTACGCCCCGCGCAACCTTCCGAGCGTGGACGTTCGAGACTTCAAACAAGCAGCAGCGGGAGACAAATGAGCGCCCAATATGCCCGTGAGATCGTATGCTGGACCTGTCGTGCGTCGACTGAGATTCGCACCGATGGCAACGGCCGACTGGTGGAGATCGAAGGCGTCTGTATGTGCCGGCAGGTGGTCGCTGCTCCGAAGGTGAAGGGGAAGCCAAAGCCGGGCGTGAAGATATGCCAGGGTTGCGGCTGTGAGCTCGGAGTAGCGAACGCGAAGCGGTGTCCGGAGTGCCGCAAGGAGTTCATGCGCCAGGGGTCGTTCGCCCGCTACCACAAGGAGAAGGAGGGCAAGCCGATGCTGCGCACCTGTGCCTGTGGAAAGCCGTGCCGGCTGCGAATGTGTCTGGACTGCTCGAATCTGAAGCAGCGGTTTCACGAGCGGAACCGACGCGCCAAGGCTCCGTGCCTGGACTGCGGCAAGGACGTAGAGGGTTTCACGCTCCGCTGCCTCCTGTGCAAGCTCAGACGAAAGGCGGCGCTCCAGCGGGGCTACACCGAGAAACACAAGGCGAAGGCTTACCCAGCGTGAGCGGATGAAGCGGGACCGGGCAGCGTGAGGGAGTTTACGGCCGCATTTCAGGAGGGGTTTTCCAGCGAGTCGGCCAAGGTTGCGAGCGTGGCTGAGTGCTGGCGAAGGGCTGCGGCCAGCTTGCGGCGGGTTTCGGGGCGGAGCTTTCGGCGGGCACTGTGGGCGTAGGACGGCTTCAGCAGGGCGCGGATAGTCTCGACGCTGACGCCAGCGAGCTTCGCCAGTTGGGGCGCATTGAGGAGCGCGGTTTTGATGGCATGTCGGTCGGTCATGGACTCAAGGATAGCGTACCCGCATAGCCGGTACAAGAGCCTTGACGGCTAGGGATGGTGAGTGTACCTTACAGTCCGGTACAGCAAAGCCACTTTTCAGGGAGAACGGAATGAGGGGCTACCATCGCATGACAGGCGCAAACCCGCCCACGCCCGAAGCGCGCCTCACGACAAAGCACGGGATTCGCGCTCCTCGCAGGACGGTCGTTGAGTTGCGGGTCGATGAGTACGGCAGCACGGACGCCATCTTTTCGTGCGGTCACGGGGCCACCGGTAGGGGACGCAACCACCTGGGTTTCAAAGGCCCATGCTACTCCTGCCAAATCGAAATGGCCTATGCCGCCGAGCAGGCTGAACGTGAGCGCCGCACAGGCTGACGCCGCCCCGAGAGAGACGGACCGGACAACTTCACATTTCAGGATGGGAGAGCGGCTTATGGGCTGGCTAGATGAGTTGAAGGCGGGTGACGAGGTGGTTGCGTTTGTGAACGGCAGCGACCGCGCCGGACGGCTGTTGAAGGTTGACCGCACCACGGCAACTCAGATCATCGTCGGGAATGCACGCTACCGGCGAAGCGATGGGCGCCAGCCAGGGAGCGGTTACGGCGGTGGATGGATTGTCGAAGTAACGCCGGAGCGTCGCGAGATTGCGAACCAGTACCGGCTCTGCGGGACTATCCGGCATCGGATGGGGCGATTGCCGTTCAACGCGCTCCCCGCCGCGCTATGGGCCGAAATACTCGCACTCCTCCCGCCGCCTGACGACCGCACAGGCTGACGCCGCCCCGAGAGAGACGGACCGGACGCATTTCATGGAGGGGCTTTCGGATGTTGGGAAAGATTCTGACGCTGGAGGCGGCGAGGGCGTACAGGTACGGCGAGTGGGCGGGTAATCCGCGCGGTGTTGCCTACGCTGAAGGCTATTGCGCCGAAGAAATCCAGAGCCGCTACGGCTGGACGTTCAGCCAGTGTAGCCGCAAGAACGGCCACCGGCCCTGACGGACTCTATTGCCGCCAGCACGCCAAGCGATTTACGACCTGACCCACGGGATGGGGTTGGGGGGGGCGCTAACACTCTAGCAGACAGAAGGAGCAGGGAGATGGCGAAGACTTTGACGGTTGAGCGGGTGCGGCGGGAAGTCAAACGCATGGACCCGGAGTTGGGTGAGGGCGAAGAAGGGTTTGACGCGGCCGTGGTCTTGATGAGCCTGTTGTCGATTCCCCGTCCGTGGAAGCCGCGAGCGGTTGCACGGTGGACGGGCGTTCCCGAGCGGCGGGTGGCTACCTACCTGGCGCGGCTTCGCAAGAACGGCGTGATCCACCGGGGAAAGCTGGCCATCGACTGGGCCGATCCGGCGACGGGCGCAATCGCGTTCTGGCTGGATGTGACGATCGCCCTTGGCTACATCGAGCGAGTCCAAGCGTGAGCGCCGAGCCCAGCCCTCCCTCATCCTGATATGCGAGCCGTAAAAACCGTCACCCCAACCCGAGCAGGGTCACACACCATGAAACCAGCGGCTACCCCAGAGGAGAACGGATGAACGACCGCATGTCGGGAGGAGTGGGGGCGGGGTTGCTGCCGTGCCCTTTCTGCGGCGGCGAAGGCCGACTGTCGAAGCCAACATGCAGGCCCGATACGCCGTACAATCCGGCTGACCGCCTGTTTCCAATCGTTCGGTGCCAAGACTGCAATGCTGAGGCATGGGGAAGCGACGAGAACTACGACGGCTCAACCGCCCGCGCTGCTTGGAACCGCCGCGTCTCCCTAACCGCCGCAACCCCATTCATCCGAGATGCATCAGTAGGAGGTGAGACGTGAGCGAGATTGCAACGACACATTCGGTTGAGCGCACCAGCCCACTTGGCGAGCGATTCATCGGCAGGTGCGTTCTCTGCGGCGAGGACAGACTAACAATGGGCGGCGCACTGAAGCCATGCCCCAACCCACGCGGAGTCACAGCGGACGACGCCGTGCTGACTGCAATTGAACGTGCCGCTCCCATCCCCGAGAGAGAGGGAGGTGTAGAGCCATGAGCCGCGACGACGCTTTGCGTGAATGGATCGACTTACACCCCGGCGCCGCACATTCAGTTACCGAGTGTCGAAGCGAACAGGGAGTTACTGTCGGGCTTATCGACACCATCCTCAACTCGGCGCGCCTACTTGCAGGCCGAAACCTGAACTCAAACGCAGTTAGACAGGCACTCTCCGACCTGAGTAGTGACGGGGACCTTCGCTCGCTATTGCAATCTGGAGGTACGTCCCAATGAGCGACGGAGCCCCCACACCACGCTATGACGAGGCTTACGCGATAGCGTTCTGGATTGCGACCGAGGCGCGGGTGAAGGAGCGGTTGGGCCTGTCAGTCCAGCCCGTTGAAGCTGAAGGCGCTCGCCGGATCGCCGCGCTGGCCGAGGTACCCGCCCATCACGACAACGGGGACGCTCACGAAATCACGGTGCTGATGAACGCGATGGAGGCGGCGTGGGGCATCGTCGCCAACGTTAGCGGAAGTGACTGGACACTCCAGTCCGAAGATTGGCAAGGAGCCGCCGCACGTTGGCGAGACGAGCACTGGCACACCGCGCTAGACCGCAATGGCTATCCTGACCGGGTCGATACGGAGAGGCGCACGCCCTTGCCGGTAGAGGGGGAGGCGCTGTTCGAGGGCAAGGACGCGAAGTGGTGGGCGGATCTCTGCATGAACTGGTTAGATCGGTGCCAATCAGCGTGGCGCGAACGAGACGGAGCCAGCCAGCGAGCCAATGCGCTTGAAGCCGAAGTCGCCGCGCTGCGTACCGCTTCCCCACGAGAGCCGGACGGGTGGATTAGTAGTCACGACGCAAAGAACTATCTGGGCCACACAGAGTCTTGGTGTGACGTGCGAATTTTCAAGTCTCCGACCGATAGTCCGGCCGCCGCAGTCGTCCCCATCTGCATCGGTGCCGCTGCCCCACAGTCTGCGCCCCTGCTCCGCTCGGCCGTTCGGCCGGAGGTTACGGGCATTTCGGAAGGGGAGCGGGCGTTGCGCGACCTTGTGACGCACGTGTGGCTGCACAGCGGCTACCCTCGTTGCGGCTACAAGCACATGTCTACCCCTGAGAAGCGGCTGTTCGATTCCATCGTGGGACCTCCTGACGGCGAGATGGCCGATTACGCGCCGCCCGCCGCCCCTTCACTGGAGACAGACACGCCGCCGGTGGAGCCGCACTCGCCGCGCCCGCCTTGCGATCACGTTTGCCTGAAAGAGGCAGACCACGAAGGACCGCACTTCTATGGCTTCAAAGTCGGACCACATTCGCCTAGTCGGATGGCCGCAGCGCTGGCCGACTTCAAGCGCCGCGTCTATTGGTGGAGCACGATGGCTGTTTCCATCCAAGCCACGGCTGAATCCGCGCTTGCCGACACTCGGGAGGACACATGAAGGACAGCACTGACCGCCCCGCCAGCATCCCAGGAGGAGCAGAGCCGGAGCCGCGAATCTCGTCGCTTGCCGAGATGGAGGCAGTGTACGCAATTGAGATCGAGGCGTACAGTCGGGGACTGGAACGCGCCGCCGCAATCGTCATAGCCGCGCCGTCTGGCATGATAGCTTACGCCCAGATCCGCGCCGAAATCGCAGCCCTTGCCCCTGATATGGGACCTACAGACCCTCAACCCCTGAGAGAGACCGAATGAGCACTGAGACGGATACATTGCAGGTGGAGGCAGGGCCGGTTACGGACGCGCGAGTGGCCGTTGAGGTCATGGGGTGGAAGCGTGGCGCGGTGCCCGAATACTCGACGGACATTGCAGCCGCATGGCTGGTGGTCGAGAAGATGGAGGGGAAGGGCTGGTCCCTCAGTCTGCACCGTTGGTGGACGCCGGAAGATGGTCGGTTCTGGTATGCTGTGTTCGAGGACCGCGAAACCACGCGCTGCCCTTCTGACGTAAGCGTCCGCGAGCCCACGGCCGCACTTGCCATCTGCTCAGGCGCGCTCAAAGCAGAAGCCGCCGCCAACCCCGCCCCCGAAATGCATCCGTCCGATGACCGATAAAACCCCCGAGCAGGGGAGCGAGCCGGGAACCGCGCAGGTGGACCCGTTCGCGAAGTTGCGGCAGATGTTGCGGGACGGGAAAATTGGACCGGGGTCGAAGAAGCGCCGCTACACGCCGGACATGAGCGTCGAGGCGTGCCGCGCCCGGATGCTGGCCGCTCAACCGGAGATGCGCGCTCGTCTTGCCAACCTGCCGCCGTGGCCCGAAGGCGTGCCGGAAGTCATCGGACGCCTGCCGCTCTGGAAGCGCATCGTCAACCGCCTCCGAGCCTAAACCGCACCTCCCCGAAATGTGAGCAGGTGAGGAATGAGCAATCCCCTAAGTGAGCGCGAGTTGGTTGAGATAGAGGCACGAGTGAAGGAGAACGATTCCCTCCCGCGAATCGAGTGGGAGGAGGAGTCTGAGTTCATCGCACATGTCCGCAAGGATATTCCCGCGCTTGTGGCCGAAGTGCGCCGTCTCCGTTCGCTGTTCACGGAAGCGGACGCCCGAGAGGTCGATTTGTACGCTGGCAGTGGTGACCCGCTCTACGAAGTGCCAGAGCTTCGCGACCTAGCCCGTCGCATCCGCGAAGCCGTCGGAACGCCCAAATTCATCGGACAGCCACAGGCGGACGCCATCATCCAGTCGATGATTGATGACGGGACCATCGGCCCCGATTCTCTTACTTCAGAAAAACCGTGAAGCGCACTACTCACCAACGCCTACAGGACGCAGCAGAACGCATCCGGCTGCAATGGATTGACGGTTGGGACCATAACGACACCCGGTTAGTCCGTGCCGCAGAGGAGATGGCGGAGGTCCTTGGCCTTGAAATCAAAGTTGATGAGGATGGGCGTGTGACCGTGGGGAGACCGCAAAGGGAGCGAGAGTACGGGCGCATCGTGGAGCCGCCCGACCCCGGCCCATTACAGATTGAGGCTGAAGCCAACGCGCTGGTGGAGCGGATTGCGGCGGACCTACGTGAGCCGTCCGGACCGCAAAGGGGGGAGCCGCCCGCGTGATCCTCCGATGCGAGTTGCCCCGACGATCTGACCGATTCCGAAAGTGCGGCGGCTTGATCGGCGGCGTACCTGACGGCGCGGAGGTTTCGGCGCTTGTCGAAAGGGTCGAGGACGCCCCGCCCGGCTGCTTCGCCCTTCGCTGCTGGAGGTGCGAGCGCATCGTTGTTGTCTGCCCGCCGATGGACCAAGCCGCATAACGCTTGCAAGGGTAGGCCGCAAGTACTAGGTTTAGTCCTTCAAGGGTAGCGAGCCGGGCAGGCGGCTCTGAGCGCGAAAGCGCACCTGTCTCCATAATTTCCAGCCCAACTGTTTCAGGGCCGCAAGTCTGTCTCTCACGAGGCAGGCGCTTGCGGCCCTCTTTGCGTTGCCCTCCAGCCTGACCGCGAATGACGCTCCGGGTATACACCAACGTAGCGGTCACCACAGAACTGACATCGGCTATAGATGACAACGATACGACCATCCCGGTCGTCTCCACGTCAGGCTGGGTAGATCCAGGGGCGGGCGAAGTCGCGGTCGCAATGATCGACGGCGGGCTCGCAACCGTCGAGGTTATCACCTACACCGGGCTAACCGGAACCACCCTTACCGGTGTCGTCCGCGGAGTCGACGGAACTACCGCCCAATCCCACCTGATTGCAGCAGCCGTCGATCACGCCGTCAGTGCGGCGGACATGAACCGCATCTCGTCAGGTAGTGACGGTGAAGTCTACGGGATCGTGGCTGGTACGGCGGGCATGTTCGAGCCGGAAGAACTCGAGCTCATGCGGGAGGAGGACGGCACCGCGATCTGGGCTGTTCTGGGCGCTCACTCGGACGCACTGGAGGACGGCGCGGCAAACCTGACCGCGCATATCGACGACGCGGTGGGAGCCCATGCCGCAACCGCGATCGCCAACACTCCAGCCGGTGGAATCGCCGCCACAACGGTTCAGGCCGCGCTGAACGAGCTTGACACCGAGAAGGCGACGGCTGCGAGCCTGACGGCCCACATCGACGATACGACAGCGGCCCACGCGGCAACCGCAATCAGCAACGCCCCCGCCGGGAACATCGCCGCTACCACCGTTCAAGCTGCCATAGATGAGCTGGACAGCGAGAAGGCGAGCGCGGCCAGCGTCAGCGACCACCTTGCCGACACCTCCGCAGCTCACGCGGCATCCGCAATTTCCAACACGCCAGCGGGCAGCATAGCGGCGACGGATGTTCAGGCCGCGATAACAGAGCTCGACTCGGACATCACAGCCCATACAGGGGACGCAACGGCAGCACATGCGGCTACCGCGATCTCATTCGCTCCTGCCGGGACCATCGCGGCGACGGACGCGCAGGCCGCGATTGAGGAAGTCGCGAGCGAAGCGGCCACGGCTCTGACAGCGCACACGGGCGATGCTACCGACGCGCATGCGGGAACCGCGATCACGAACACCCCCGCCGGATCAATAGCAGCCACGACAGTTCAGGCTGCGATCAACGAGCTGGACGGTGACATAACGGCCCACGTATCCGACTCCTCCGCCGCACATGCTGCTTCTGCCATCTCCTTTTCCGCGACGGGAAGCATCGCGGCTACCGATGTACAGGCCGCGGTCGCTGAGGTAGCGAGCGAAGCTGCGACGGCGCTCACAACGCACGAGTCGGACACCTCGACGCACGGCGTTGCCACGGTGGCGGGCCTGACTGAGGCGCAGACGTTTACCAGCAAACGCATCCAGCCGCGCTCCTCAACATCGGCATCGGGGGACATTTCCCCCGACTTGGCCACCGCGACGATCTACCAGCGAACGGCTCAAGCAGCAGCACTCGACATAGCCAACCCGATCGGCACCCCAGTTCTGGGGGAGTCGATCATGGCAACGGTTCTGGACAACGGAACGCCGCGCGCCATCACGATGGGCAACGCCTATGTGGGAATGGGCCAGGCGCTCCCAACGACCACCACGGCAAACAAGCGCATCGACATCTCTATGCAATACGACGGGGCTTCTGGTAAGTGGCGTACCTACTGGTCGGTGGAGGTATAGGGCAATGGCAGTAACTGTAAACATCACTCTCGCGCGGGAAGGTACCGGCGCGTGTGCCCACCTGGAAGTAACGGGTACTCTGACCGCCCCCGGACTTACCCGGTCTTTCACGCTTCACACAACTAAAGCTGAATTGCTCGCGCCGCTTGAGGATGATGACTTTGGGAGTTTCATCCGTGTTCTTACGCGGATAATTGGAGCGCAGATACCTAACAAAACTCCCGCGCAGATCGTCGCGTCGTTTGCCGCAAAAACCATCGACCTGACGGTGACCTGATGGCGCTGCAAGCGTTTCGGCATGGGATGGTCTGGCCGATGCCGCCGCTTGGACCTGCGACGAATCCCAACTACGGCTCAGCACAGCTTCTCATCGACGCGGCGGATGAAGCGGCCGGAATGGTTGTCCGCGCTCCCAAATCGGGAACCATCTCGAAGATCCACTGGTCGACCATCACTGTTGCGACGGGCGCTACGCTCGACGTGAGACTTGAGACGGTGGACGCGACCACGGGGTTTCCGAGCGGATCGCTCTGGTCGGCCAACACCAACGGCGCCCAGATCGTAGCCAACGCCGACGACAACACGGGATTCGCCACGCCCCTTACCGCTGGAGCTGTCGTTACCAAGGGGGACGCGCTGGGCGTAGTCATCAAGAACCCCGGCGCCTCGTTCGGAAATATCCAGGTCGCCAACTATCCGGATGATTTTAGCAAGATTGAGCCCTACTGCTGCTTGTATACCGGCTCGTGGGCGATGGTCACGACCACCGGGCCGATGGTCGCGCTGGAGTACGACGACGGAAGCTTCGAGCACATCCTTGGCACGTTCTACACTGCTGGCGCGACGGCTACGGCAACGACCCTCTCCACGTCTACAACCCCTGACGTAGTCGGTGCCCGTTTCCAGCTCACTTTTCCCGACACCGTGAGAGGCGGCTGGTTCTGGGCCGACTTTGACGGCGACTGCGTCATCAAGCTGGTCTCGGACGACTACCATCAGGCCAACGATACGGCCACGCTCAAGGCGGTCGCGTCTCTCGACAAGGATCTCCGCAACGCGACGGGTGCGGGCATCCGCTGGGTCGAGTTCACCACAAGCGTCGATCTGCTCGCGAACACCTGGTATCGGTACATCATCGAGCCGACTACGACCACAGCGCTTACGACCTACGACACACCCCTGCCTAGCCTCGCGGCGCTGGATAGCTACGCCGGGCAGAACTTCCACTATACGACGGCGAAGGATCCCACCGCAGACGGAAGCTGGACCAATTACAACTCAGGCACGTTCCGCATTCCCTTCTGCGGTCTGGTGTTCTCGGCCTTCAGCGATGGCGCAGGCAGCGGCGGAGGCGGCGTCATCATGACGTATTCGTAAATGCAAATAGCTGGAGGATTGATGTAATGGCGACCTGTGGAGACTTCGGCGGCGTAGCGTCCAGCACGGGTCGGCCGTGCAAGCGCACCGAGAACTGGGGCGTCGAAGATCCCCTCGACTGGCCCGCAGAGGTACGCGGTCGCTGCATCACCCACATAGACGACCCCGCCACGGAGTTCGAGGGCGGCCCGCTCTTGTGCGGCGCGTCCGGAGGAATCACGCAGGCGGGCACGTCCTGCAAGCGACCTGCGGGCTGGGGGACGGGAACCACGACAGGCCGGTGCAAGACGCACCTGATCGTCATTCCCCCAGCGGAGGATCCCGGTGACCCGCCTGAACCGCCATCCGAATGGGACCGCGTTCTTCAGAACGAGACGGTCATCAGCCCTACCGTCCCCGAGGGCGAGAAGTGGCGGATCGGGGAGAACGTCGTCTGCTGGGGCAACTTCCTGGCTAAGGACGATGGCGTGGTCGTCAGTATGCGACCCGGCGCCAGCCTGAGCTTCAGGACCGCAGCCGGCGGCGTCATCGACCCCGAGCTGTACGTCGGTGGCGGGCTGAGATTCGACCCCGCGCTCCATGGTAATGACATCGGACTGTGGATTGGCGACCATGCCCGGCTCGACATTCAGGGCACGGAGAAAACCGCCTGGATCGGTCCCCGCTGGGATATTCCGCTGGAGATCCCGGCCGACTGGGACGTGGACGACGAGATGTGGCACGCCGCCTACGAAGCGGGCGTCGAAACCCCCGAACGCTGGTATTTCGGTGACCCCTTCCACCGTCTACCCCTGCCCGGCGATGCACGTATTGAGGCGGAGTTGGTCACCATTCTGGAGAACGACGGCTGTCCCCAGCTCGTGATCGACGACTGGATCGCCAACGGCATTCCGGTTTCCATCGTCAACGTGACGCGGGACATCGAGATCGAGGGACCCGGACACATCCATATCCACTCGCACCTGCCCCAGCTGATCGAGTACGTGACGATCCGGGGGATGGGCGTCAGCAGCTTCAGCGCGGTCGATGTCGATGAGCAGGGCTCGGGCGCTCTGCGGCCGTCCGGCGTCGTGCTCGGCCGCTACGCCCTGCACATGCACCACGGCGGCGAGGGCGCGAGAGGAACAGTGTTCCGCGGCGTGGCACTGATCGACAGTCAGGGCCGGGGCTTTGTCCCGCACCTTTCCTACGGCGTCGAGCTTCTGGAATGCACGGCGGTCAAGAGTCAGGGCGAAGCCTTCTGGTGGGACACCGCGGATCTGGCCGACGACATTCTGGTCGATCACATGAATGTCATGGGCGTGTTCAACGACTACATCCAGCCGTCGCGGTTCGACGCCATTTCGCTGCACCGAGGCTCCGATCTGGAGATGCGCTACAGCGTGGCGTCCGGCGCCGCCGGCAACCGCCTGTCCATCGGCTTCGACTGGGGCACGGGCGACTTCCCCGAGCGATGGGCGTTCTCCCACTTCAACCTGGCGCACAACAACCAGGGCACGGGCATCCGGCTTTGGAACAACAAGAACACGCCGCACCTGATGGAGAACTTCGTCTCCGTGCAGAACGGCGGCACGCTCGAGAACGGGGCCTACTCGAACGGCAACCGATGGAAGAACGTCGTGGGCTGGGCAGAGACGGGCTCAGTCGGCTCCGGCATCCTCCAGAACACGTCCAGCACCAACCTGGCGTGGGGTGCGGAGCACGGCGGCGCGCCCAACGGTCAGCGATACACGAGAGTCTGCACGCAGGTGGAGGAAGGTCCGGCCGTCCGAATCGATGGGCACAACCTGAATCACAACAACTACGTCGAATACTACGACTGCACGCTCATACCGGGTGCCGGATCTCCGGTGGTGCAGGTGCGGAAGGTTTCCGGCCGGGCGTCGGCCTATCCCAAGCCAAAGCAGAAGTTCATCCGCTGCTACAAGGGCGGCGGAGTGCCGATGGACGCCGATGACATAGAGTTCGATGCCGATGCGCTGGACGCCGCACACATGCAGGGCTGTTCGATTTACGTGCTGGATAATCCGCTTGAGGAAGGCGGAACCGGAAGCCTGGTCCAGATCCTGGCAGGTGTCCGCGTCGTGACCCCGGTAAGCTAAAACCAAAGAAAGAGAGCAAATGCCCACTACCACCAAGTACCTGATAGCCGCTGCCGGCATCGCGGTTTTTGTCTGTGCCGTCGTCTGTGCGATCGGCATCGGTCACTGATCCGTGCTCACGCTTCCGCACCGTCTGCCGGTCCCTCTCGGGATAGCGTATGTGCCTCCAGTGCTTGGCGCGCCGTTCTATGCGGACGTGGGCAGTCAGGCCGGTCCATCGGCCAGCATCAGCTTCAACAACAGACCGACCGTAACCATCGGGATACAGACCTGACATGGCGCATCTTACTGCGGTTGTAGGCTTCAACGTCCCCCTTACGGCGGCGTTCACCAATGCTGCTGGCGAGCCGGTCGCACCGGACACGCGGCCCATTCTCACTGTGCGGGATGCAGACCGAAAGATCCTCTACCAGCTCCAGTTGCTGGCCGGGCACGACGTTTCAACGGGCGCCTACCTGGTGAACTACCTCGTGCCTGAATACGCGCTGCCGTTCGGGGTAGTGACGGCCGACATCACGGCTGAGTTTGTGGCGCCGGTCGGAGGAATCCCGTCCATCGGGGAGCGACATACCATCACGGTGACCTGGACATGAGCCTTACCGATAAGCAGGCCCGATTCGTCGAGGAGTACCTGATCGACTTGAACGCCACGCAGGCGGCTATCCGTGCTGGCTACAACGAAAAGACGGCTCGAGCGATCGGATGTGAGAACCTTACCAAACCTGACATTGCAGCGGCTGTCGCTGAGGCCCAAGCGAAGCGGTCTGCACGCACTGAGATAACGCAGGACAGGGTACTCAAAGAGCTGGCGCGCATAGGCTTCTCTGATGTTCGCAATCTGTTTTCGTGGTCCGAGGAACGGTCAACCTTTGTTCCCAGTGCGAACCTCACAGAGGACCAAGCAGCGGCGGTTTCAGCCATTGAGTCTGAGACGCGGACATTTGTAGACCGGGAAGGCAACGCGGAAACCACCGTGAAGCTGAAGCTGCGGGTCTACGACAAGGTGGCTGCGCTGGAGAAAATCGGGAAACATTTGGGGATGTTCGTCGAGAAGGTGGAGCACTCCGGAGAAGTGTCAGGCGGCGTTCTGGTCGTGCCTACAGCGGTGTCCGCTGCCGAGTGGTCGCGAGTCGCTGCCCTTCAACAGTCCAAGAACGGCGCTCATGCCGGCAACGGCTCCAACTAACGTCGTATGGCAACCGCATCCCGGCAGTCAGGCGCTCTTTCTGTGCTGCCCGATCTGGGAGGTGCTTTACACCGGGACGCGAGGACCTGGAAAGACCGATGCCCTTCTGATGGACTTCGCCCAGCACGTTGGGTTGGGCTGGGGCTCCGACTGGAGAGGCATCCTTTTCCGGCAAACGTATCCGCAGCTCGCGGACGTTATCGCCAAGACGAGGAAGTGGATTCCCCGGATATTCCCGAGGGCAAGGTTCAACGAGCAGTCAACCACATGGAAGTGGCCGGACGGAGAGGAGTTACTCCTCCGTCACATGAAGGTGTCCAGCGATTACAACAAGTACCACGGACACGAGTACCCGTGGATCGGTTGGGAGGAGTTGACGACATGGCCCAGCGGCGATTGCTACCACGTTATGAAGTCAACCAACCGCTCGAGCCGAGAGGGCATTCCGAGAAAGTACCGCGCGACGTGCAACCCCTACGGTTCCGGTCACAACTGGGTGAAGGCGCACTTTGTAGATCCGTCTCCTGCTGGGGTCCCGTTTGTGGCGGAGCGCAGTAACATCGTGGCTATCGCGGCCGAGTTCGGGCTGGAGGTGGAGGCGTCCGACAACCTGCAAACCGTCACGATACACGGGCACTACTCGGAGAACCGGACGCTGATGAAGGCACAGGCCGACTACCCGGCCGTTATCGCTGCATCGGCCTCCAATCCAGAGCAGGCAAAGGCGTGGCTCAATGACGACTGGGATGTTGTTGCTGGCGGAATGTTCGACGACGTGTGGAACCGTAAGCGGCACGTCCTTCCGACGTTCACGGTGCCAAAGAGCTGGAGGATAGACCGCTCCTACGATTGGGGCTCTACGCGCCCGTTCTCGGTTGGATGGTGGGCCGAGGCGAACGGGGAGTCAGTGCTGATCCCAGACAACAACGGCGGCACTCGCCGATTCTGTCCGCCAAGAGGCTCGCTGGTCAGAATTGCCGAGTGGTACGGGTGGGACGGCAAGACGCCGAACGTCGGGCTCAAGCTGACCGATACGACCATCGGCAAGGGCATCGTCGAGCGCGAGAGGCAGTTGGGGATATTCGGCAGGGTGACGCCGGGACCGGCTGATTCGTCGATCTTCAGCGCCGATCCTGGCCACACGTCCCCGGCTGATGCAATGGCCAAGGAAGGCGCGGTCTTTATCGAGGCGGACAAGTCGCCGGGCTCGCGAAAGCGGGGATGGGAAGCCGGCAGGAGAATGCTGGAGGAATCGGCCAAGGAACGACCGGAAGGGCCGGGCGTGTGGATCATGGACCGTTGCCTTCAGTTCATCCGGACGGTTCCTACCCTGCCCCGTGACGACAAGGACCCTGACGACGTGGACACGGATTCTGAGGACCATACTGCAGACGAGTGGCGCTACCGGATGCTGGCTAAAAAGGTCGGCGCGTGGGGTTCCTCTACTTTCAAGGCGTGAGCAATGGCAACAGGAGAACGCGCGGCAACCGACGCACTGGCGGCTCTGGCCATCGCTCCGAGTATCGAGGAGGGCGACGGCAACGACCCGTCAGTACCGAGCGCCGCATACAGAAAGATGCAACCGCGCTGGACAAAGTGCAGGGACTGTCTAACCGGCACCGAGGCGATCCGGAACGGCGGCACCGACTACCTGCCCCAGTACGAGGCGGAAAGCTCGTCTCGTTACGCGACCCGCAAGGTGCTGGCGGCGTTCTACAACGGCTATTCAAGGACGGTGCTGGCATCGGTCGGAATGCTCTTGGAGCAGGAGCCGACGCTGGGCGACGACATGCCCGACGCGCTAAAAGTCCTATGGGAGAACATCGACGCAGCCGGGACACACGGAGCCGTATTCAGCCGTCGCCTCGCCACATCTGGCATCGTGGACGGTCACGCGGGCATCCTCGTGGAGTATTCCCGGCTGGATGCCACAACGCTGGACCTGTCGAGGGCATCCGCGGCTGCGGAGCGTGCGATTGCGACCGGCGGGCAACTGGACGGAGTGGATGAGCGCCGGCTGGGTCTCCGCCCGTACTTCCTGCTGTTCCGCGCCGATGATGTCTTTCGTCCGCTGTATCAGACCGTCAACGGCGTGCGGACGCTGGTGCTGCTCATTCTCCGCGAAGTGGTCAGCGAGCGCAAAGGGCTGTTCGGCATCCGGTCGGTGACGCAGTACCGGGTCTATACGAATCAGGGTGGGGTCGTTCGCTACGAGCTCTGGCGCACGCCGGAAGGCGGCACGAGGCCACAGCTAACTGAGGGTCCGGTCGTCGTTCGGAACCAGACCTCCATCCCGTGGGCGCCGTTCATCGCGGGTGAGGAAATCGCGCCGGGCGAGTACAAGCCGCCGCTCTTGGATCTGGCCGACCTGAACATCCAGTACCACCGCTCGCTCACCAACCATCTGAGCCTGCAGGATCTGGCGTATATCCCGACGCTGGTCCGGATCGGAGCAACACCCGGCGCTGATGGGGAGTTCCCAACGGTCCAACTCGGCCCGCGCAACACGCTGGACGCCCCTGCTCAGGATGGCGTTCCCCAGCCGTACTACTGGCTGGCACCGCCCGTCGATGTGCTGGACGCTGGCGAGCGCACGATGGCGTCCACCAAGGCCGATATGGCAACGATGGGCGCCGCGTTCCTCAGTGCCGAGACCCGCGCGGCGGAGACAGCCGAGGGCAAGCGGATAGATAGTTCAGCGCAGAGAGCGACGCTAGCTACCGTCTCGCGAGCGCTGAAGGACTGCCTCGAAACTGCGCACGGCTTCTCCGCCAATTACCTGAAGGTCGAGGGCGGATCCATCACGCTGAACGAGGACTTCACGGGAAGCAAGGCCGACCCGCAGATGGTCCAGGCGATGACCGGAGTCTACCAGGCGTCGCTGATAAACGAGGAGGAGTTCCGTCACTACCTTGCAACCGGGCAGCTTCCCGAAGGGTTCGACCCCAGTGACGTGCTGTCACTTCAGACGGCGCAGCAAGCCAACGCCGACGCCGAGATCCCGCTGGATGATGAGGACGAAGAAAGGCAGGCCGCATGATCCCCTTCCCGCGCCTCCGTACAGAGGATGAGCCCGACGATGAGGACGAGTGCGAGGATGAGGAGGAAGGCGAACCGATGGTCAACGATGATGATGAAGACGAGGACATTTATTGGGATGAGCGCGTGACGAAGTGGGCAGCGTGAAGAATCCGCCATTAGACCGGGAGCGTTTAGCGGCCCAGCTTTTTGAGGCAGAGAATGCTTGGATGCGGGCGGGTTACGTCGAGGCGCACCGGCCGGGTCCGATGTCATGGCCCCCGCCAGAGCAGGACATCCGCAATGAGTGGCTATTCATAGCGGACCACCTCCTAGCGAAGTGGGCCGCGTAATGATGGCGTTGACCGCTTTCGTGCGGGTGGCGGGCAAGCTGTACCGGCCCGAGCCGTGGCGCCGTGGCCTGCACCTCAACGACTGCATCGGCGTTCGTCTGGGCATCACATGCGGACCGGGCGGAGAGGTGTTCGCAATGTACTACTTCGACGATCCAGAGCGGTGGAAGGGGGAGATGTGACCGAGACGCCCATCGTTTACGAATGCTCGAAGTGCGGAGCCGAGTTCTCGTCTTGCGCCGAGTGGTCGCCGCACTTTCGCACATGCGCCACTCGTGGGATGCGAATAGCTGACTTTGTTCGCCTGCGAGATGTTGAGCAAACGGCTGTGTTGGCCAAGATGTCAGAGAGCAGGCCAGCGTAACTAACGGGGGAGCACGCCCCCAACGAAAGGAAGCAAGTGTCAGTCGCTAACGGCATTAGACTGGAGTTCGCAGAGGTGCGCCAGTTGGTAATCTCGCACCTGAAACTGGAGGCGGCAGCATGACTACCGCACAGTTCGACAGCCTGCTAGGGGAAATCATGGAGGACCGCCTAGGGGTCGGCTCAGAGGAGCAGGCGATTGACGCAATTCTGAAGGCAATCAGCAGCCTTCCCTCTGGAAGTCTGGAGCGCCGTCGCCGCGTAAATGGCCTTTCCGCCGTCCTTGCAAAGGGTCCGGATCGTTTCGTTGACGCGCTGCTGGCTATGGGAGAACGGGAGTTCGCACCGTGACAACTCGCGCTCCTGTCGGTATCTTGACTCATGCCCCAACGCACCCCAGAGGAGCAGGAGGAAGTCGAGCGCCTGTACCAGGGCTTCGGCATCCGACTGTTCGAGCTGAATCTTTACTCCCGCATGATGTCCCTTCTCGGCTTCACCGTCGAGTTGGACGTGATCGAGCGCACCGACCCGGTATCCGGCAACCGCTATTCAGAGGTGGTCGAGGACCGGATGCCAGAGGACTTGTGCGCCGATGACACCCTCGGAACAGGCACTTCTAGCCCGCCTCCAGCGTAGGGCTGCAACGCTCGAGCCCGCCGCGCAACGCCAGCTATTCAAGGCTTACGACATCATCCGCTCCCTGCTTAGTGAGTCGGAGCTTTCACGCGCCATCAATTCAGGCGACGTAGAACGACTGCTGGACCGGGTGCTGAATGACAAGGCGATGGACGACGCCTTCGCCCCGCTGCGCCAGCTCATCGACGAGGAAACGCTCAAATCCTCACGCCTCTGGACGCGGGACCTACCGTCGAGCCTTTCCGGGGTTTTCGACACGCTAAATCCCAGAGTTATCGACGCGGTGCGAAGTTTGGACACCCGTGTGATTAACAGCCTGAAAGAGGACGTGCGCGAGGGCTTGCGAGAGGTGGCGCGCGAAGGGCTGGAAGCGGGGATCGGCCCGCGCACGGTCGCACGGCGGATGAGGAACAGCGTCGGGCTAGGGGCTGCTCAAGAATCTCAGGTAGAGGGATTCAGGGCAGTGCTTCGCGGGGACCGTCCAGCGGCGGACGCGCTCAATTATACCCTACGCAACAAGAGACTGGACGCCATGCTGGCAAAGGGCCCGCTCTCGGCCGCGCAGGTGGAAAAGTATACCAACGAATACAGACAGCGGCGGATCAACCTAAATGCCGAGACCACGGCCCGCACGATCGCGCTAGACTCACAAAAGGTGGCGCAGCGTTCCAGTTGGCAGAGTCAGATCGACCGCGGCTTCGTGGACGTTAGCAGGATTCGCCGCACTTGGATTGCTGTAGACGACGCGCGCACTCGTCCTGAACACCGAGCAATGAACGGGCAGGTCGTCTTGTGGGGCCAGCGGTGGAGCAACGGCGAAGATATACCAGGCTCGTCTACCTACAATTGCCGATGCATCGAGCAGATTTCACTAATCAGAGAACAGAGGTTAGCCGCATGAGAGCAATAGCCGGGAACGTCCCGACCGACATCAAGGTCTATTTCGACGGCAAGGAAGTCGCCATCGACTGCACCGCCGCAGATGACCAAGAGGGCTGGGTGGATCTGGTCATTCGTGATGAGCAAGGGAAGATAATCTGGGCCGACAAGGAACTGCCCATCGCCAAGATCGAGCGCCTCTACGGTAAGGTCGAGATCGTCCTACCGCCCGACTTTGAATGGATGAGGAATGAACCCGTAGCACCCGAGTCGCACGCACTCAATCACTCAACAGGAGAGTAAGACTGTGGCTATCAAAGTATTCGACACTCAGGACGCCGTACCGGAAACCATCCGGGCATCAGCGGTTGAAGTCGGCGGCAAATGGGTAGCAGAGGAAGTCGACGCTTCGCTCGGTGACGCTGGCAAGCGGGCGTTGCAGGCGGAGCGGGAGAAGGCGTCTGCCGCAGAGGCAGCGCGCAGGGCGGCCGAGAAGGAACGCGACGACTTGAAGCGTGAGGCGGAGGCACGCGAAAGCGGCGTGACGGCGGAGCAGTTGGCAAAGATTCGCGCTGACGAGGCTGCGGCCCGCAAGCCTTTAGAGGAGGAGAATACCCGCCTCGCGGCCCAGCTCCGCAAAGTGACGCATACCGACCGCGTGCAACTACTTGCCTTGAAATACGGCGTCATGCCTGACCGTATCGAGGACGCGATGCTGACGCTGGCCCAGCGAACAGACCTGACATCTGATGGCGAAGGTATCGTCGTGAAGGGTAAGGACGGGTCCCTGACCACGGAAACGGTTGACGACTTCCTGTCCAAGACATTCAAGACGGAAAAGCCCTGGCTCTATGCAGGTACTGGCTCCAACGGCGGCGGCTCGGCTGGTTCTGAAGGTGCTGGCGGCGTCGAGACTGGCTCGGCTGAAGCTGTCGCGGCGGGCAAGGCTGCGGCGGCGCAGCAAAAGAAGACAGCGGCCGACAACGCACTCGCATTTAAGTAAAGTGTAGCGTTTTGGTACGGCAATCTTGACCGCATCGAAACGAGACACTAGTATTCAGTACAGAACGGGCGCGATGCCCGCTCGACGGCTTGCAGGGGACGCCGCGATGGTGTCCGGACATATCCAGAACCAAACGGACTGACGCTTCAGGCGCGATGCCTTAGCTAACGTCCGGCTCCAGCGCGATGCCGGGGCGGTTGCTTTCGATCCTTCTCTCACGAGGGGGACGAGGCGACTGCCCCGGCTTTTTTGTTGTCCCTACTCAGGAGTTACTGCCATGCCCATGAGCGTCACGAACACCGCCGCACTCGGCCTTTCCTACGTGGATATTCGCGTCGGCGAAGGCCACACGATTCATCAGCGCGAGCTCGACGTTTCGGACCTGTACGACGAGACGGACGCGCAGGGCTACCTGCCTCCGGGCCTCGGCCTCACGGGAGCAAATCCGGCCACGATCGCCCATGAGTCGGGAACGACCGTTTACCTGATCGGACCGGAGCCGGTCTACATCGGCACCGTGACCTCGACAGTGGACGTGTTTGGAAACGTAATCGCGGCCGGTGGAGTCAACGGTGACGCCATCGCTGATAATGTCGGTGCGGCGCTGGCTGCTGCCCCGGCTAACATCGTCGTCTTCTAAAGGAGCCAACGACAATGGCCTTTGCTTGGCTCTCCCAGTACTCGGCGCTCACCGCTGCCAACCTCACCATTCGTGAGGCAGCGCGCCTTGAGGAAAACCCGCTTGACCTTCGGTACCGCGCAATCTTCCCGCGCATGCCGGTCACCTCCGTCAGGCTCTCCAGCATCACAACCGTTGATTTCCGCCCCATCGGCGGACGACGCGAGTGGAACGCTCAGGGCCGGGAGATCCCCGAGAAGATCGGTCCGGTTCGCGACTTCGAGATGGTGCCGATCAACCCGACGCATCACATCGACGAGCGACGCCTCCAGTTGCTCGGTGAAGCAGGCGTAGACGAGCTGGTACGCCGCGGCGTCATCGGCTCGCTCGAGACCTGGCCGCAGAGACTTGCGGACGCAACGGAGCGCCAGTTGGAGGCGGAAGCCTTCGAGGCGTGGTATACCGGCCTCATCACCGTCATGGACCCGAAGTCAGGGGATACCGTCACGGTTTCGATGGGCTTCGACCAGGCCACCACCTACCCGACCGCGGGCACCGCGTGGAATGACCCCGGCGAGGACGCCTATCAGAACTTTCTTGAGGGAACGCAGGCGGCTCTTACCAAGTTCGGGTCTGTCGGGGCTGCGCGGATGCGCCGGGCTGTCGCGGCGGCCATCATCGCGGACGCGCCGGACGGTCCGAACGGGCTGCGACCGAGCGTCACCAGCCTTCAGGAGCGGGTGCGGGAAGAAGGCTTTGCCGACTTCACGCTCATCATCGACGAGCGCACGTATGACTCGTGGACGGACGGCGGAAGCGCCACGGCAGCGGCCAAGTACGTTCCGGCCGAGCTCATCGCATGGCAGCCCGCCAGCGGTGTCGTGGGCAACACCTACGTCGCCCCGGTGGTTCGGGCTTACGACTTCCTCACCGGAAGCAACCGGTCGCTCGCCAACGGCGTTGTGATCTTCCGAAGCGAGAAGAACGAGGGCAAGACCCTGCTTATTGAGGCGCAGGAAAACGCCATCGTTTTGCCAGAGGAACGCTACACCTATGTCGAAGACACCGGCGTAACCTCCTAACGGCTCAGTTCGGGGCGGTTCCCACTAACGGGGCCGCCCCGCGCGAGTTTCCAAACTCTGCGGACTGAAACACCAATGAAGCCAAAAATCGAAGGCGCCATCATCCAGTCAGGGCGCACCTACAAGGCGGGCGACGAGGACGCGCTGGCCGCAGTGCTGTCCCCTGAAAACGTGCAGCGGCTGGTCAGGAAGGGCGCCCTATCAGGCAACTGGGTGCAGCAAAAGGAAGCCGAGCCATCCGCGCCGGCAGAGGTGAACGCAGAGCCTTCCGAGGCCCCTGCCAAGCGGGCGCCGACGCGCCGAAGGAAGTAAGTCATGGCTACTCGCAAAGGGGCATTCTCAGACATCCGCGCGCTGGTCGCAAAGGTGGCGGAATACCGGACCTATCTGAACAACGCCGTCCTGCAGCACGGCACGCTGGCGATCGACGCGACACCGGAACGCTTCAAGACGACCACCGTCCTGATCTGGCGCCGCAACGGGATGCAGTTCAGCAAGGCGGCGGCAACCGGGATTCAGTTCACGGCGGCGCACCCGGTCACGGCGTCGAAGTTCGGCATCATCCTGATCCAGGTGAACGACGCGGGCACCATCGCCACCAAGATCCCCGGCGCCACGCAGACGACCACGATGGCCTACGACTCGGCCCCGCTCGCTCTGGCGGCGCTTCCGGCGGCCGACTCTGGATACATCGCCATCGGCTACATCGCCATCGCCAACAACGCGGGCGCGTGGACAGCCAACACCGACGACCTGACCGCCGCGAGTGACGTGACGAGCGCGACTTTCGTGGACGCCACGGTAACGGCGGTTCCGGCCGCGCTGGCGTAAGCCGATGCCGCTCGCTGTTGATGCGACTGCCGCCGGTCCCACGGCTAACGCCTATGTCACCGTAGCGGCGGCAGAAACCTACGCCGAATACCGGGTAGGCTCTGCCGCCCGCGCGTTTCTCGGGCTACCGCCTGACGACAAGGTGCGGGCCATCGTTACGGCTGCAAGGGACATCGACACGCTGTACGGGGACTTTCTGGGGACCAAGGGAACGGCGGAGCAGGCGCTGGAGTGGCCCCGGTCAGGGACCGACTACGCCAGCCTGCCGGGCAATCTGGTGCAGGCGAATATCGAGCTCGCCATCTCCTACGCGGAAGAACTTAAGCCGGGAACGTCCGGCGATCCGCTGAGTCCGTCTCAGTCCGATGCGCTGCTGAAGCGAAAGGAAACCGGCCCGCTCGTAAAGGAGTGGTTCGAGCCGCGGACGATCGAGGCTACGGCGTTCGAGCGGTTCCCGCCCTTCGTTCAACGGCTGCTCTCGAGCCTGATCTATGTCCCGACGACTGGATGGGGCTCTGCGATCGTCACGAGAGGTAGCTGATGGCTACCAAGTACGCCGCAGAGATAGCGGACACGCTGGCGGCGCTGAAGGACGACGGTGGGATAGTCACCTTCCACTTCGACGCTGTACCCGGCGACTACGACCCGTTGACTGGCTGGAGTGAAGGGGAAGCGGCGCGTGAAGTCAAAGCGCCGGCCCTGCAAGTGCCCGCAGATCCGGACCGCTTCGCCGCGCTGAACCTGATCCTCCGCAACCCCGTGCTGCTGATGGTGGCCGCAAAAGGACTGGGATTCACCCCGGCACCGGGCCGCAAGTTCACATGGGCCGGAACGCTCTACTCGACGGAGACAGCCGAGCCGTTCGCTCCTGACGGAGAGCCGATCTTCTGGACGCTGGCGGGAGGGGTCTGATGGGTTTCGCTGCGGATGTGGGCGAGTGGGAAAAACTGGTGCTCCAGCGCGTTACCGACGTGGTGACTGAGTGTGCCATTGAGAGCAAGCGGTCGCTGGTGGAAGGGTCCGAGATAACCGGAGCGCCGGGACAACCGGTGGACACCGGGTTTCTCAAAAGCTCGTTCGTTGAGGAGAGAACTGATTCGCTGCATTGGAAGCTCTCAACAAACGCTAAGTACGCCGCTTACATCGAGTCGGGCGTCGGCAATGGCCCGATGACGCTCCGCTCCAAGGTCGGGGGGTTTCACTCTCTCGCCATGACTAAAAACGCATGGGCTGAAAGAATCGTCCCCGTCTGCGTTGAACGGGTGGTGCCGAAATGATTCACGGACGTGCGCGCCTGGCGCTGCGAGCAAAGCTGATGAGCCTAAGCGTGGCAACCACCGGGTCGATCTCTCTGGCCGCGACCGCAACGGGATACACTCGCGCGGCAGCAACCGGAACGGTCACGGCGACTGCAGGCGCGGCGACGTTCTCGGTATCGCAGGCCGGCAAGATAGCGAACGGGGGAAAGATCAAGGTGGGAAGCTCCACTTACACAATCAGCGGATTCGACGGAACGACCGGGGCAACGCTTTCGGGCTCTCCAACGTTCGGCGCGACGGCTTTCACTGTCGGGTTCGACGTGGACGGCCTCGAGAAGGGGATGGAGATAGCCCCGACAGGATTCACTCAAACCGCCACCGGAATCGTCACGAACGTCTCCGCGCTCACAATGAGCATCAAAGGCGGGAGAACGACGCAGGCCGCTGGTACGGGGCGGACCCTGACGGCTGGCCTGCCCGCTTCGCGCCATTGGGAAAACGTCGCGTTCACGCCGGTCGATGGGGTCCCCTACGTCGTGGAGCAGTACACGCCGGGGCCGCAAAAGCAGATAACCGTTGGGGACTTCGGATACCTGGAGTTTCTGCCGCTCTACTCGCCGCAGATCCATGTCCCGCAAGGGACCGGGCCGGAAGCCGCGGACGCTTACGCTGATGCCCTGCTGACCCTGTTTGCGCCCGGCACCACGATCCCGCTGGAGAACGCGGAAAGCCTCAGGGTTCGGCGTGACGTTGCTCCGACCAGCGGTCAATTGCTCCAGTCCTCACCCGGCTTTGCGGCGGTCCCTGTTGATGTGCCGCTTCGGCTCACAGTGCAAAACGTCATCTAGGAGATAGCCAAATGCCGACTTATCAGACAGGGTCTCGGGTGCGCGTTGCCGTCAAGCGGGAAACGACCACCGGCACCATCGCAGCCGATTCTAGCCCGATTGAGCTCCGCAAGATCGACAGTCCGGGGCTGTCCCTCGAACGGGCTGTCATCCAGTCGCAAGAAAAACTGGCTTCCGGCATCACGCCAATGGGCCGACTCGGTTACAAGTCGGTCAACGGGGGTTATAACGCCGAGCTTTCCGTAGGCGGAGCAACCGATTCGTTCCTTGAAGCGATCCTCCGCTCGACATGGGTGGCGGCAACGGTCATCACTGAAGCCACGGCTTCGCTTGCGTCCATCACGACCACGACTTCGACCATTGTGGCATCCGCCGGTTCCTGGCTCACGGCTGGGGTCAGGGTTGGGGACATCGGACGACTCACCAACCACGCGACGGCTGCTAACAACAACCTGACGCTGCGCGTGGTCGCAGTAACCGCTTCCACGATCACGGTTGCCGGAACGCCGCTGACTGCCAACGCCGTGGCCGATACTGCCTTCACCTTCACGATCCTCAAGAAGGTCGCCACCGGCACCACACCGACGCGCTACAGCTACTCCATCGAGCAGTACTTCCAGGACATCGACCTGGCGGAAGTGTTCCTCGGGTGCCGGCTGGTGAATGTCCGTCTGTCGTTCCGACCGGGGGCTATGGCGTCGGTGACGTACACCTTCATCGGCATGGACCGGACGCCGTTCGCAACCGGCACCAGTCCGTACTTCACCAGCCCGAGTCTTACAACGGGCCTGGGTCTGATCGCAGACGATAGCGCCATTCGGATGAACGGCTCCGAGATCGTCTCCTTCTCCGGGTTCGACATCGACTTCGCCATCAACGCGGCCGGCTTTGGAGTCATCGGCTCATTCGTGACGCCGGACGTGTTCGACAATGACCTGACGGTCTCGGGAACCATCACAGCTCTCCGTTCCGATTTCGCAAACCTGACGCTCTACGACGCCGAGACGGAGTTCGAGCTTTCCATCCTGCTCAGGGAGCCAGAATCCGAGCCGCAGGACTGCATCGGCATCTTCCTGCCCCGGGTGAAGATCTCGTCTCTGCCGTCTCCGACCATCGGGGGCGACGGGCCGAGCGTGGTCAATCTCGGAATCATGGCCGCAGCCAAAGCCACCACCACCGGCTACGACGCTTCCGTGGCCAACTTTTATTCCTCAGCCGCTTGAGCCGATGAGAGTCAACGACGACGTGAACTACTTCGACGCCAGTGGCGAGCGCCGGACCGCCACCATCACGAAGGTCGCAGGCACCGGAAAGTCACTCTACAAGATCCTGGACCTCACCTATCGGGTGGACGGAGAGGTTCAGGAGCTGGAGGGCGTGCCGCACGAGAACGACGCAGAAGGCGGGGCATTCTGGCTCGAGAAGGGGCAGCAGCGCAAGCCGGTGGAGGAAGCAACGGAGGAAGCTCCAGCACCTCGAAGGAAGAAGGCCACAGAAAAGTCCACGCGGGCACGCCGCTAAGGGGCTTTTACAAATCTTGTGTCGCGCACTTCCATCGCTTCCGGGGGCTGGCCTCCTCGGGCGTGCAGGCGGTGGAAGGGCCGGCACTCTCTAACTGAGGGCACGCCTCAACATGGCTACAAAAACGGCAGACTGGGCGGCACTGGTAAAAGCGGAGATCGAGCCGGACAACCAGCCGCAGGACGTGTTCCCGATTGACCGCTACGATGAGCCGTATGTGGACGCGGACGGCAATCCTGCGGTCATCCGCGTTCTGGGGGAATACTCCGACGCGCTAAAGGCGTTCGATCGGCAGATGACCATCAAGGACGCGGAGAACGGCGGCGGGCCGCAGACCGATGAGGAAAAGGAGCAGCGCGCCTCTGAACGATGCGCTGCAGCCACCACGGGGTGGAACATCGCGATTGGCGGCAAGGAGATCCCCTTCTCCAAGGAGAACGCGGCAACCCTTTACACGAACGGCGTTTGGATTCGGACTCAGGTCTACATCCGGATGCAGAAGCGCAAACGTTTTTTGCCGGTCAAGTCCTCCGCCTGACCAAATGGGCGAAGCATGAGGCGCGCATGGACGCGCGTTCAAACCCGGATAACCCGGAGGACACCACGACCCAGCGTGACTATTTGCTGGCGTCGGCAAGGAAGGGTAATCGGGATTCGCAAAGGACGCTGGCCGAGGCGCCGAAGTTCCCGGAGGCAATCCGCTACCTCTGGGAATGGGCGGACGAGATGGCAGGCCGGAGCGGCGTAGGGATGAGCGGCATTGCCCCCTTGTCCTTCACCACGATCCGCGACTGGTCGGAGCTCACCGGCGGAAAGCCGACGCGGGCGGAGGTCGAAGCACTAACGAGGCTGGACGCGGTGATCCGTAACCCGCAAGGCGACTGATGGCGAACATAGCCACTTTAGGGCTGGAGATTGACGCTTCCGGCGCGCTCAAGGCAACGAGCGCGCTTAGGGGCGTTACTGCCGCCGCGCAGCAGACCGAGCCGGCACTCAAGAAGGTCGAGACTGAGGCCACTCTGACGCGCCGCGCTTTCGAGATGGCGGGCGGCGACGTGCAGAAGATGGCGATCATCTTCCAGCAGTTGCAGCGGGAAGCCAACCAGACCGCACCGGCGCTCAACAAGGTGACGATGGCGGAGCGCCAGATGTCCTCTGCCGCAGCGCAGTCCGTCACATCCAGTACCGCAGTCGCAACCACAATCGCCAATACCGGCAAGGCGGCGGCGGGCGCTACGCCCGGCATGGCGTCCCTTCGCGGTGCCATGACTTCGCTCGCTACCCAATCACTCGGCACCAATCCCGTACTCGGTACAACAGTCGGCATCCTGTCGCAGATGGCGGTGGGGAGCACGATTGCGGCGGGTGCGATTGCCGGCATCGCGGCGATTGCGGCGGGCTATCGGCACATCACCAAGGATGCCCGAGAAGCCAACGAGCAAATGCAGGCTTCGTTGGACCACCTGCGGGACCTTGCGAAGGAGCGCGCGCTGGGTCCCGGCGGCCAGACGGTAGAGAGCCTGGGGGTCGCCAGAGACCGGCTATCTAAGGTCAACCGGCTGATTGGGGTTGCGGAGACAGTGCGGAGGGCAGGCGGCCAAACCGGAGAGGAGAAGGAATCCTCTGGAGCCGCATACCTGGAGCTGCTGCAAGAGCGCGTCGGCCTTTGGGAGCAAATCGACGCGGGGGAGGCTGCGCTGCGGGAGATGCGCGCCAATCAGATTCAGGGTGGTCTGCGGGTGCTGGAAAGACTCACAGAGCAACAGAGACGAGAGGCTGAGGCGCTACGCCGAGAAACAGCGCAGGCATCGAGGGAGCGTGCCGCTCTGCTGATGACCACCGGGATGGCCGGAATAACAGGCCCCGGCGCTGAAGCGATGGCCGCAGTCAGCAGCCGCCACCGGCTCTATACGACGCGCGGCAACACCAACGGGTTGAACCTCGGTCGCGTCGATACAGGACCGGCCATGGCGGCCAAGGATGCCGCGCGCGCCGCGAACGAACAGGTAGAGGCGGCAGAAGCCAGTCGGCAAAAGATGGTGGCGCTATCCGAAAGCCTCCGTGACCTGGGGCAGGTAGCCGGCCAGATAGACCCCACGCTCGGTCGTCTCGTCAACGGACTGTCCAACGCCTACGCGAGCATCGGTCAATTCAAGGCGGCGCAGCAGCAGGGCGGTTTCGGCGGAACGATGGGACAGGCGAGCGCCGCTCTGGGCGTGGGCATGTCGATTTGGGAGACGGGATCTGCCATTGGAAGCCGGGCCTCAAGTCGGGGTGTCGGCGCTTTGGGGGGCGCCGCGTCAGGTGCCGCGACGGGCGCGGCTTTCGGCGCTGCGCTTGGCCCCTACGGGGCGGTCATCGGCGGGGTGGTTGGCGGGCTCGCGGGCCTCACGTCCAGTCTGATGGGGGCGTCCAAGGCCGCGCGCGAAATGGCGGCAGTCCGCACCGGCATCGTGGACGACCTGCGAGTCCGCAAACTGGCGGCAGAGGGCAAGAGCAAAGAAGCCGACGCCATGCGCCTGTACCTCCAGCACGAGAAGGAACGCCAGGCGGCAATGACGGCGAACTTCTCCAAGGAGCAGATGGCGTTCCTTGAGCATGTTCAGGGGCTGGAAACGTCCGCGCAGGCGTCGGCCAGGTTCGCGGATGCCGTGTCGGCCAACATCCCGAGCCTCACGACGCTGGCTCTTTTCCGGTACCGCAGCTCTGGCGGCCCTATCGGAGACGATTCTGGACCGCCAACGCTCCCCGGTCGCACCGCAGTACCCCGGCTCCAATCAGGGACCCGAGACCGGACAGGCGGACAGGGTACCTACCAGGACGCCAATGTCACGATCAACTGGACCGGCAACGTTGTAGCCGACTCTCCTCGTAAGGTCTTTGAGTTCGTCCGAGACGAAGCGATAAGGGATCGCGGAACGGGCGGTGAGGGGATGCGTCGAGCGGTATGAGGCCCGACCTTACCGGCCCGCAGTCCACGCTTCTGGCCACAGGCAACTTCGACACACAGCTACTCCTCCAGGTAGCCAACGGGTCGGGTACGCTGGTCAATCTGAGTGCGCGCGTTTCCGGCGATCAGTGGACCCACAAGGTGCCCGGCCCCGATAACCCCATAGCGTCGTTCTCCGTCAATCTGGTTAGGCAGATACTGGCGAACGGTACCGACTCGCTCGCCCCGCTCGTAGCCGACTCCCTGCTCAATCGTGACGATGCCTTGGCCTACTCTCCCCTGCTGGAGATGGGCCGCGTCGTGGTGTTCTCATCGGTTTGCGTGGCGGCAGGTGCGGCGCGGCCGGCTGACGCCTCGTTCATCGAACAGTTCCGGGGACGCATTACCTACGTCTCAGGACCGGAGGAGTACGGGACAATCACGATCCAGTGTACCGACGAAGCCGGGGTTCTGGCCAAGACGTGGACTGAAGGGGCGGCGGCGACGGCGATCCAGACGGTACCGCTCGCGCGTACCACCATCGGCTTGCTCGACTACTTCAAGCCCGGGACCAAGGAGTTCGACGCTGCGGATTGGACGCCGAGCGCGAGCTTGGGCCATGACGTTGATGTCGTCACGAGCTACCTGAACCTGAACCCCGGTACGACAAACCCCAGCCGGCGGTCGCTGCTGCTTCACGGGGCCGATTCAACATCAGGCGGCTACGTCTGGGCAGAAGTCAGCCGCAATACGGCAAACGCCGGCATGGCTGATATTTACACTTCGCTGTCTGACCAGACCGCAGCGAGTGAGGACGCGCAGGGCGCTCGGTTTTCGCTTTCAGGAGGAGACTTTGGCAATTCCTTCGACGGTAACAACGAGTTCGTTGCGGGGACGGAAACGGTCTACGGGACCACTACGGTCAATCTCGGGAGCGGTACCATCAACCACCTGTTTGCGTGGGTAGAGCCTGGCGCCGCCGCCCCGGCCTGCCTTGCAAAGAGGTATACAGCCTCTGGCGCGACCACGACCGACTTCACGCACGGCGGCCCGATGTCCCGTACGCTCAACGGCAAGCCGGGCATCGGTCTGGGTTCGTCGGGGAGTAACGTCGACTTTGTGGTTCGTCAGTTCTTCGCCATGCGTGACCGCTACGTATGGTGCTACGGTTTGCAGCCGGGCCAGATAGCGAAGATCCTTACATCAGGCGGGGCGACGCGCTATCAGGCAACCGCCGATGGAACGGGGCTGGCCAAAATCGACGTATTCGGGGACCTCACCCCCCTGCTCTCCTACAAGCTGTCCATCTACGAATCGGACGGCGTTACGCTCGACGAGGAACTGCACCCGATTGACGGCGATGGCGTAGTCTGGGGCGGAGACATCTGGACGACGCAAGTGGAAACCACCGTGCCACCCATCGTGCTCATCGGCGGGACTGTAGTGCAGGACGTGCTGCAGGGGGTTGTAGACCGGGAGTTCGGGATCGGCGTCATCCCGATTGAAACGCCGGTCGCCCCTTCCCCAGCGTTCGTGATCGACCGGGACCTGAACGATCTCGACGACTTTGTTTGGAACGTGGTGTCCGGCTACGCCGGGAAAATCGGCTGGCTCCTCTGGTATCGCTACGTCGCAGGCGTTGCTTATCTGACTTTCTTTGAGCCCGCCCGCACCAAGTCGGTCGCCGACTTTGAGTTCTCGCGCGTCTACACCGTCTCCCAGCTCGACAAGGACGACGAGAACATCCGCAACGTCGTGGAGGGGATCAGCCAGACCATAACGGGCGAAGTCGGCGGGCTCACCGCGAAATACTCCGATTCAACCAGCATCGCCAAATACGGAAACATCCGGCGCTACATGCGGATCGTGGAGGAGGAAGGTTCCGTCATCGTGACGCAGGCCATGCTGGACGCTCTGGTTCAGGCCGCGCTCTCCGACCTGAAGGACCCTGACACGATTATACAGGTGACGGTGCCTTACTTCTGGCCCGGTGAAGTGTCGGTCGATCTGTACCAGTTCCCCGCGCTGAACACCTTCTTTGACGACCCGACCAAGTTCGCTCCGTTCTCCATCACGCATTCAGGGACCGGCGGCGCCTATCGCGGGCGGGTCATATCCACGATGACACTGCGGGGCAAGCCGTCCGCCGGGCAAAACATCTGGCGGCGGCTGGGCGGCGACGAGAGCATCCCGACAACCCCGCTCGACCCGAAGTGGCGGTGGTTACCCAAAGCTATCTCCTCTACGCTCGGCGGCTTGTGGCTCAAGGGCACGGAGCAGGGCAAGAAGATCAACGCCGTGCGGTTCCGCACCCGTCAGACCGCCGAGCCGTGGGATACCGAGTGGTCGGCCCCGCTTCGATCTGCAGGGGCAACATCGAAGATCGTCGGCGGTACTCTGGCGATTGGCGAGTGGGAGCACGAGGTGGTCCTGTCCGGTAGTGACAACAGCTACATCCAGGCCGAATGGCAGGACGAAGCCGGGGCGTGGTTCGGCATCACGGTCGAGGCAATCGACGCGGACAGCCTGCCCGAGTTCCTGGAGAATTACCCGCAGGTTCAGGCGCTCAACATCCTGGTCGAGGCGGACGACGATACCCTGTCTATCCGCTACCTCAAGACGGCTGGCGGCGGCGCGGCGTTCAGTGCGTCGGTGGACGACAACGAGGACATCCGCGCAGTGCCGGTTCCTGACGGGGACGAATGGACGGTCGATGTAACCATATCCAACAAGATTATTGCCGACTGGGGAGACCCGGGCGAAGTCACCGTCACCCGCACCGTCACCGTCACAAACGCGGCCGAGCCCGCAGAAGGCGGCGTACCGACATACCTGACCATCGGTCTGACCGAGCCCACGGCCGGCACCGATGAAGTCGAGATAGAGGTCACGGCCAATCAGGCGCCGACCGGCTACCGCTTCAAGGCTTATGCGTCCTACGAGTACATCCCGTATGACGACACGACCCTGCCGCAATCGTTTGGCGAGATCGAGATAACGACACAGTTGAACCCGTCGCCGCTGGCAATGGCCCTGCCAACCAGCCCCACTCCGTTCGACTTCCCGACCCAGTTCGACCGGGAGACCGTTACGCCGGACGGGTTCATTCAGATGCAGTTCCGCTTTACCATCGTGGACTCGGCTGCACCCGCTGGGACCCCGCCAATCTTCAATACCGGGGCATACCCGTTTGTCCTGTCCTGGGACTGCTTGGTGCCCTGATGCTAAGAGGCGGCGTTCTGCGGACTGTGGTGATTGCACCGTTTGAGGTGGGGTTTGCTACGCTCGCGATTTACCGCGGGATTGCTGGACTGTTCGGCTACTCGGTCATAGCCGACGCCTTTCTCGAGTTGCCGGGATGGCTTTCGCTCGTGACCAATATCCTATTTGCCGTCAGCGGGTTGGCTATCGTGTGGGGGCTGTACCGAGTGCGGCGCGAGATGGAAGTCGTGGGGCTGATCCTGCTGGGGTTTTCCCTGGTCATCCGATCCACGGTGGTAGCGACCGCGGCGGACGGGGGGGACCCGGCGGCGGTCATCATTTACGTGGAAACGATGGTCCTGTCGATGTCGTTGTTCATTCGTCTGTGGGTTCTTTTCACTCGACGCTCTCTGCTGTTGGGAGAGCCCAGCCGCAGCAGCGATCAAGGAGACGTGATAATCACTGGCAGGGTCTGATGGATGACTCTGCGGTTCAAATCATCATCGCCCTTCTTGGCGGTGGGCTCATTACAGCCGCCACCGGCTGGATGAAGATGCGAGCGGAGGTAGAGAAAACGAAGTCGGACGCAGGCAAAACACTGATGGAACAGGCGGAAGGCGCAGTCGTGGTGCAGGGCAAGGTCATCGAAGGGTTGAGAGATGAGATAGCCCGTATTCGGCTGGATAACGAACAGTGTCGAAGGCAGGAGATGGATCTGAGGGAGCAGGTTCACGGCCAGATGGCGCGTATGCAGGTTCTGACGGACCGCATTGACGAACTGGAGGACTGGGTAAGACGGCTTGGCGGAAACCCCGAAAGGAAAGGACCGGGACAGATATGAATACCCCTTTAGTTGCCGTAAAGCCTAAACTGGCAATCCTCTCCAAGCGTTTCTGGCTGAACGCTTTGGCGGGCCTGACCGCGTTACAGGAGGTCATTCCGCAGATCGAAACCGTGGTGGACATTCCCGACTCATGGGTGAAGTACATCTTCACAGCGGTTGCGATCGGAAACATTCTCTTGCTCCGCACCAGCGACCAGCCGGTCCGGTTCCGGAGGGAGAGCGTCGAGGACGGCGTGGCCGTGCCGAGCGCGTGAGTGCCGAGGACCGGGCTATATCTGACGCGCTGCGCGTTCTCAAGGAGCGGCGGAACTGGTTGACCGCGCGTATCCAAGCCAAGATGTCCGTGGGCTGGGAAACGGCCTACGACGAGCGCGAGCGTGACGCCCTGACCACCGTGCTTCAGTCTCAGGGCAAAGAATGAAGATCCTCCCCTGCTCCATCCATGAGGGCAACTTCTCTCCGGATCGGGGCGGGGTCCCTATCGACGTGATAGTGATTCACATCTCGGAAGGGTCGATGGCGTCGATGGTTACCTGGTTCAACAGTCCGAAGGCCAAAGTGTCGGCGCACTACGGGATCAGCCGGGCGGGCGAAGTTCTCCAGTTCGTACCTGACGAGGCGAAGGCTTTCCACGCGGGACGAGTTCTCAACCCCACGGCCGCGATCGTGAAGGACCGACCCGGTCTAAACCCCAACCTCTACTCCATCGGCATTGAGCACGAGGGCACTGCATCCAGCGGCCTGACGCTGCCCCAGATGGCCGCCAGCGCCGAACTGCTACGGCATCTTGGCAGTCGGCACCGTATCAAGCTGGACCGCACACACGTCATAGGACACCGGGAGGTATTCGCCGGCAAGACGTGTCCAGGGAAGGTCAACGTCGATGCGCTGGTGGAGCTGGCCGTACACGGCACGAAGGTCACGCCCTTGCCGCTGAAGCTGGACCAGATAGAGCATCCGACCGCTGCGCATATTGAGGCCGTGGTCAAAGTGCGCCGGCTGGACCCCGACGAAGCCGCCATCGGCATATCCGTGGCGGAGGTCCTCTTACGCGGGGTCATCAATGCGGACTTGGCGCGGCGGGGAGAAGTCGTGAAGCAGGCAGCCGACGCCATGTCCGACTGGCTCAAGTCCCGTATCCCGCCCGCTGCCTGATGCTTTCACCAGAGCAGGAGGCCAGAATCCGCGCCGACCTTGAAAGCTGGCCCGCGCCCTCACCTGACGGTCATCAGGTACACGAACAGAACGACCCCGTAGAGCACTGCAAGCCCGAAAACGAAGTAGATGGCCTTGCGGGTCACAACGGAGCCTCCAGGCGCACGGGAACCCATCGGGGCTTGGCGTAGGGGATAAACCGTTTCAGCCCGAGTATCGGAGCTTCAACCCAACGCCATGAGGCTGCGGCAATCCCGATCGTCAAGGCGGACAGGATGAGTAGGTAGGCTACGCTCTCGAGCGTCACCGGCAATGGCACCCTCGGATCCCAGCCAGGATGATGAGGCAACCAGCCGGGCGCGTACCGCTCCCATGCCCCCATCAGGAAGAAGTGATAAATAAACACCCCATAACTGAGGCGTCCCAGTTGTCCGAGCGACTTCGATTCCAACATCCTGCCGACTGGGCCGCGAAACCCGACGACGCAGCCCGCAACGAGACCGACCGACAGGACGGAGGCAGCGAATACCTGAATGGTGCCGTTCGGTAGCACGTCGGCCAGCATCAGTCGCTGAAGTGCGATGGTCGCAACCAAGCCGGCGGGCAGGCACCAGTTTCTTACCAGAACGCATAGCCGTTTAGAGTCAGGAGAGCTCGCGAGCGAAAGAGCCAGGATCGCACCGAAGCCCAGCGAGTCGGCACAGGCCAAAGGTGTCGCGTAGACTGCGGGAAAACCTTCTCCCTTGGATGCTATGAAAACTCGTACCAAGGGCGCGGCAACGGCCAGAACGGTGACGATGGGCGCGAGCTTCCACCGGGCCAACCCGAGAATCATTATCGGCCAGATGAGATAAAACTGCTCCGTAACCGCTAGCGACCAGAGGTGTCCCGTGACTCGTGGCAACCCGCCGTGCAGGATGAAGTAGACGTTCGAGAGATAGGTGACGTGCCAGGCCCACTCCCTTCTGACTTCCGGCAGAAACAACCATCCGACCGCAAGCGCAAGCCATAGCGCGGGGAACAACCGCAGAGCTCGGCGGCCGTAGAAGTGGCCCAGCACCTGAACGGTAGAAGCCTGCCCCGAGTCGCGTAGTTCCCGACTCTCAAGCAGGATGCGCGTGATGAGGAAGCCGGAGAGCACGAGAAACAGCCTGACGCCGAACGAGCCCGTAGGGATCAGGAGGTCGAACAGACGCGGGTAAAAGTGGTTCAGCAGAACACCCGAGATGGCGACCGCTCGCAAGCCGTCGAGTTGAGGGAAGTATGCAGGTCTCAAGTCCTTGTGGTGCTTAGCCTTAGGGGGTCGTGTAAAGTATTCTGGCAACTAATGTTGGCGCTAACCTTTCGGTAAATCCCGACCCTTATTATTCTACTAGCCCGGTCGGATTTGTCCGGCGATTTACCTACACCGCGTTCCGCTTTACCGGACCCGTTTTATGCCTAATACCCTGCCGAGTTTCACCCCGCCCAACCTACGCAAAGCGTCAGAAGGACACGTCGTCTGGA
>WUUC01104583.1_pt1 | contig 49472 bp, 82 predicted proteins | sample 6278441 | NCBI WGS metagenome assembly WUUC01 (sample SAMN13675441, study PRJNA597444) | soil metagenome | isolation source: soil | place: USA: Washington | collected 2017-10
TTGAAGAGGATCAAGCCGACACACAAGATCGCCTGCACAGGTACTCCGGCTGAGACGAAGCCCGACGATCTGTGGTCGGTGCTCAACTGGTTGTACCCAGGTAAGTTCTCGTCGTACTGGAAGTTCAGGAAGCGTCACGTCGCAACGGAGACCTTCAACGGGTACCCGAAGATCGTTGGCGTGATGAACATCCCTGAGCTGCTCCGTGCCATCGCGCCCTTCTACACACGGCGGCTCAAGGAAGACGTTCTCAAGGAACTCCCAGCGAAGACGTACAGCGAACTCATGGTCACTCTGTCGCCCAAGCAACGACGTGAGTACGACCAGATGAAGAAGGGCATGCTGTCGTGGGTCGGTGACAACGAAGAGCAGCCTCTGTCGGCTCCTGCCTTGATCGCTCAGCTCCGTAGGCTTCAGCAGTTCGCCATCTCTTCCATTCACATGATCGACAGTCACAAGTGGGTGACACTGGAGACGCAACTCCAGGTCGATCGGTGGAACGCCCGTGTGGAGCAGCACAACCAGGAGCACCCTGAGGACATGCAACACAGGGTGAAGATCGGATTCAAGTACAAGGTTCCGATCAAGGTTGCTCAGATGATCGAGCCGTCCTCGAAGCTGGATGCCGTCATGGGTCTGATCGAAGACAACCCGAACGAGCACTTCGTTGTGTTCAGTCAGTTCAAGCAAGCGATTGACCTTCTCGGAGCACGACTCGAGAAGGCAAAGGTCACTCACGGCATCTACACAGGCGACACTCCCAAGTCGGAACGTGACACGATCGTCGACGAGTTCCAAGCAGGCAAGCGACGTGTGTTCGCTGGCACGATCAGGGCTGGTGGTGAAGGCATCACGCTCACGAGAGCATCGACGATGGTCTTCATCGACCGTGACTGGTCGCCCAGCAAGAACCGGCAGGCAGAGGACCGTATCCATCGGATGGGTCAAGAGAACCACGTGCATATTATCGACATCGTTGCTGGCAGCACTGTCGACCGTGGACGACTTCAGAAGATCGCTTTGACTTGGTCGTGGCTACGTCAGCTCCTTGGTGATGCCTAAAAAGTTGCCTCGTGATTTCCCTCGCGAGGTTCCATTATAATTAAAGTAGAGAGAAAAGAGAAAAGCAAATGACAGAGACAGAGACAGTCAAGCCGAAGGTGCGGGAGTACTTCATCTTCGACAACAAGATCGTCAACGAACAGAAGTGTAAGGACGACGGCTTCGTCCTTCTCTCGAAGGGTGAGATCGAGTCCTTCGAGATCCACTTCCACAAGGCTGCAGTGACATGCGTCGACCACATCCTCTTGGCCGACGAGAAGGACACCTGCTATAACGTCACGAAGGAGGACCTGTGAAGTTGCGTGTCACGTTCGTCAAGGAGTATGACCTCCCGGAGAGCGACCTCGAGGACATCAGGGGAGCAGACGAGGCAAGCGACCCGACCGATGAGTTCATCGAGGAAGCGGAGACGGAGTTCTTCCACAACGACCCGATCAGCTTCCTCGAGCAGCGCCTGATCGGCGTGCCGGATGCCATCCGAACGGGTGTCGACGGTTACCTCGCAGTCGACATCGCTGAGGAGATGGAACACTACGTGCAGGTCAAGGTGGAGGTGATCGAGCATGGCTCAAGTGCAGGAAAGGACTAGGGGAGCTGCGTACTGGAACGACCAGGCACGCTTCTTCAACCAAGCGACCTCACAGGCCGTCATCGCTCTCTTGAAGAAGAGGGAGGTCAGCGGACGACAGCTCGCGGCTCGGATCAACTGGGGCCCGAACATGTTGTACACGCGGCTCAGTGGGCGAACGGCTTGGACGGTCGCTGACCTTCACGCGATCGCCAACGTGCTCAACACCGAAGCACACCACATCCTCAGGTACGCACAAGGGATCGTCAACAAGAGGGAAGAGGCGGAAGGTCGTGGCTAGGTACGTTCTGCTGGCGATCGATGACGACAAGGCAGCCACTGCTCTGGTGAAACAGATCCAGAAGTGGAAGGGTGTCAACATCACGATCCCTAGCGTCACGCTCGACACCACAGGGGAGATCGTTCCTGACGTGGAGGTGGAAGTCAAAGCCACCGTGAGGGGCGTGTGGGCTCGCCCATCGACGTTCTGCGAGTGCGCAGGAGCTACGGGCGGCTTCAGTCGAGGTACGAAGCTTGGCTGGTGGGTGCACACGGTCTGCGGCAAGCCGTCGAAGCTCTGGGCTCAGGGGCACGACTGGTACCGATCGCTCGGGACCAACCTCCTTCCCATCTCCGTCGAAGCTCCGGACTGGCGCGGTCCCAACCACACGAGGCACCCTGGCTACACGCCTGACGTTCCTGAGACGGGAGTTGTTGCAGCATGGCTTCAGGAGAACCCACTTCAGAAGAGGAAGTGACCGAGCGCTGTCCGGAAGGATCGAAGCGTCGTGCGATGAGTGACGGCGAGTTCTGGGAGCACGTGCTTCAGCGAGACGCACACCCACTCAACGAGCCTGACGACATCGACGTCGCTGACACGAGTGCGTTCATCGATCAGGCTACGTGCCCTGTGTGCGGAGAGTTCGGCGCATGCATGTACGACGCGGAGGAGCGTCCGCTCATCCACGCTGACGGCTTGAGGAGTGAGGGATGAAGAACTGGGGGATCACACGCAACGAAGTCATCGCTCTGACGGACTGCCCGAACAGGCCTGATGGGTTGCACAACTTCACATCACGTGTCACTCGTCGACGTGCACGTGATCTCTTCCGCAAGACCACCTGGTTCGTTTGTTTCAAGTGCAATCGTACGTGGAAGGAGTACAAGCCCTAGATAATTAGGGTTTAAAAATTGCCCGTTGCTTTGTCATTGAGACTCCTATATACTTAGATAGTACAGTTAATCCAATGGAGGGATACACACTGTGCTTGAAACTGTTCAGGATTACATCGACGCCAAGCTCTGTCACAGCATCCACACGTCGGGTGCCAAGAGCTTCCGTCAGTGCCGACGTCGCTGGAACTGGCTCACGCGGGAGTACTACTACCCGAAGGTAACCGCGAAGCCGTTGGAGTTCGGCGTAGCGTTCCACGTCGGCATGGAAACGTTGTACTCCCCGAGGCTGTGGGACAAGCCGGAAGCTGTTGTTGTCGCTCTGGCCCAGCAGGCGTTCCTCGCGGAGTGCAAGAAGCAGTTCGACAAGTACGCCCTCGACTTCGAGATCGACGACGAGGTGACGACGGACTACGAGGAGCGCAAGGTCCTCGGCAAGGGCATGCTGAAGCACTTCGCTGCCACGATCCGTCGTGAGGACATCCTCAAGGGCTACAAGCCGCTGTACATGGAGATCAAGTTCGAGGTGCCGCTCGAGGACAGCGGCGTACAGATGTTCTGCAAGTGTGACGACTGCTGGGGACGTTGGTGTGAGTACGTCGACGCCGAAGAGACGAAGGTCAGCACGCAGTGGATCCCGCTGGCACAGCAGTCCATCAACGAGCGTGACCTCTTCTGGAACGGTCTCCCCGTCACGTACGGTGGTCGCATCGACTGTCTCATGACTGACGACGAGGACAACGTCTGGGTCGTCGACTGGAAGTCCGCAGCGAGGATGATCGAGGACAGGGATGAATTCCTGGACCTCGACGACCAGATCGTTCGGTACCTCGCCGCGATGAGGATCTCCGGTTACGAAGTCGCTGGCTTCCTGTACCAGGAGATCAAGAAGGCAGTCCCGACCGAGCCTGAGCCCATGAAGGTTCGTCGCAAGGGCTGCATGTACTCTGTCAGCAAGCAGCAGGCCGTCCAGTACGACACCTACCTGCGTGTGGTGAAGGAGTACGACTACGACGCGTACCAGGAGGGTTGCTACAACGAGTATCTCGCCTGGCTCCGAGAGAACGAGGGTAGGTTCTCCGCGCGGTACGAGAAGCGCAAGACCGTCGAGCAGCTCGAGCTCGCCTGGGCGAACGTGATCATGGAAGCAAAGGAGATCATCAACCCGGAGCTTCCGATCTACCCGAACGCAGGTCGGTTCAGCTGTGAGTATTGCGCGTTCAAGGTTCCCTGCACACTTGCGAACGAGGGAGGCGATGTGTTGTTCGCTCTCGATTCGATGTTCGACAAGAAGAAGAGGCACTACTTCGAGGACGAGAGCGTCCCGTCGACCGATTCCCAGTTCGGAGTGATCATCTCATGAGTCTTCCCGGTCAGAACACGCCCGCGACCAACCCTCTCGAGGTGCTGGAGAACATCCAGGCCTGGGGCGTTGGCATCTACGTGAGCCTCGTCGTCATCGCCATCAGCACCGCCATCCTCGCGGGCATCGCCGTCGGTGAACTGGTGAACAAGAGGAAGGCGATGGCACGTGGACGCACCTGAGTTCATCGACCTCTCGCCTGAAGAGGCGACGGGCATCCCGCAGCTCATGGGTGAGACGAAGGAGCTGTTCAAGGAGTACATCATGCTCCAGGAGTACATGCTGACCAAGGAAGAAGACACCCTTGGCTACAGCGTGTCGGAGCGACGGTGCCATGAGATCGAAGAGTCTCTCACTCCTCGTCAGCGCAACGTCTTCGAGACGGCAGCGATGACCATGATGGTCTCGTTGCTCGATCGGATGCCTGCACAGCTCGACGCAATGGGCATCCACGGTGGCTTCAAGGCAGAGAGGTACTTCCGTGACTGATGTTCCTGGTCTGGTGATCACACCATCAGCGGCCACGCGCATCGCAGGCCTGAAGGTCGTCAAGGCCCGTGACCGTGCGAAGTTCATCAACATGATGGTGTACGCGGACTCCGGTGTCGGTAAGACGCAGCTCCTCGGATCGGCGGACGAAGTCCCCGAGCTCAGGAAGGTGCTACACGTCGACGCTGAGGGTGGCACGATGACTCTCGAGCACTCGTACCCCAACGTCGACATCGTTCGCGTCGAGACGTGGAAGGAGTGTCAGGAAGTCAAGAAGTTCCTGGCACAGTCTAATCACGACTACACGTCATGCAACTGGGACTCGCTGACTGAGATCCAGAAGATGAACATGTACGCCATCCTCGGTGACCCTAACCGCAAGGATGGTCTCGACCCCGACGTGGCCGGCATGCGTGAGTGGGGCATCACGCTCGAACAGATGAGGCGGTTCGTTCGCGAGCTTCGCGACCTGCCCATCAACACATTCTTCGCTGCACTGGTGTCTGAGGACAAGGACCCGAAGACAGGCATCGTGCAGAAGAAGCCAGGGATTCCCGGCAAGCTCCGCAACGAGGTTGCCGCGTTCCTGGACATCGTCACATACCTCTACATGAGGGAGATCCCTGACCCCAAGGACGAGAACAAGACGATCCAAGTCCGGCTGCTCCTGACCGGATCCACGAACACCACAGTGGCCAAAGATCGATCGGCCAAGCTGCCCATGCTCGTGCAGCAACCAACCATGAAGAAAATCTACAACCTACTCAACCAGGAAAAGGAGTCGCAGTGAGCGACGACGAAGAGTACAACATCGACTACAACGACGTCGACGGTGACGAGCCCGAGCTCTTCATCGATCTGTCGGAGAAGGAAGCGAGCAGCAAGGCGCTCGAGCCCTTCCCGACGGGGATGTACCACATCCGCTGCACGGACGGTCAGCTGCAGGAGAGCAAGTCGGAGAAGAACTCCGGCAAGCCGATGTACAACCTGGAGTTCACCGTTCAGGGCGGCGACCACGACGGTCGCAAGGTCTGGACGTACGCCTGCCTCTGGGCTGGTGCCGCGTACACGATCGTGCAGATCGCGAAGGCGCTCGACCCGAACGCGAACGTCGAGCCGGGCCAGTTCCGTGTGCCCAAGCTGTCGGCGATCATCGGCTCGGACTTCATGGCTCGCATCGTGAAGGTCGCGGCGAAGGTCGACGAGAACGGCGACGAGAAGTTCGGTCCGAAGAACGAGATCAAGTCGTTCAAGGAGTTCACCGGGAAGTCGCCGGCGTCGAAGGGTGAAGCGAGCCTGCTTCCCTAGCAGTTGCAGTGGTGGGAGCGACAGGGTCTAAGCCCCCCTGACTTAAACGAGCGATGGCAGGTTCGCCGTCCCACCACCCTTCCCTAAGGAGTGTGCATGCCAGAGGGACAACGCCCGACAGTCACCTTCTTCCAGTTCATCTTCGGTGGCAACACGGGCTATCTCTGCGTTGCATTCCTCCGCCAGAAGGGCGTAGAGAAAAGTTTCACGGAACGTTTCTACAGTTATCCTGAGCAGCTAGAGCAGGCCGTCAACGACATCGAAGAGTTGACGCCGACGCATAACGTCTACTTCTGCCCTCACTTGCTCGACACGAAGAGTCGCACGAAGAACCACGTGAAGCACTGCCCAGTTGTTTGGGCTGACTTGGACACTTGTGATCCGAGTAACCTCCTCAACCCGCCCTCTGTGGTGATTGAGACTTCTATCGGACGCTACCAGGGTTATTGGCACATTGAAGGTGGCCTCGACCCTGTCGATGGTGAGTCTCTCTCAAGGCGCATCGCGTACTATCACCAGCGCGAAGGATGTGACATCAGCGGTTGGGATCTCACCCAGCTGCTCCGTGTTCCCTACACGTTCAATCGTAAGGAGGGATACGGCAACCCGCCGATCAAGATCATCTCGGCGCAGAAGAAGTTCTACCATGCAGAAGACTTCGACAAGTACCCAGCAATCGTTCGGGAGAGTGCGGAGCAGTACGAATTCCCCGCAGAGCTTCCGAAGATGTTGGGGTCGGAGATCCTCGAGGAGTACAACGACAGGTTCAGTCCCGCGGCTTACTTCCTCTTCGAGAACCAGCCCGCAGAAGGCAAGTGGTCGCAGGCTCTGTGGTCTCTACAGATGATGGGCTTCGAAGCAGGTCTCACTCGCGAACAGGTGTACATCATCTCACGCGACAGTGCCTGCAACAAGTACCGTCGAGACCAGAAGGACGAACGCCTCCTGTGGAAGGATGTATGCAGGGCGTTCGTGAAGAACGAAGAGAACATCACGATCATCGCGCCCAAGCATCAGCCTCTCAATCCGATCATCACGGAGGAGGAACTTGAACGAATCAAAGGGCGCGACACCTTCGTGGAGCGTTTTATCCGTTGGGCATCTTCGCTTGGTGACGCCGCCGTACAATATCATCAAGCGGGTGCATTCGTCGCCCTATCAGCTATGCTGTCAGGGGGTGTGCGACTGCCGACCAGTTTCGGAACGTTCAAGCCTAACATCTGGTTCATGCTCCTTGCCGATACAACCTTGACGAGGAAGTCCACGGCGATGGATGTCGCAATGGATCTCGTCGAGTTGGTCGATAGCAACTTGGTGCTTGCAACAGATGGTAGCGTCGAAGGCCTTCTCGGACAGCTGTCGACAAGGCCCGGTGTGCCATCTGTATTCCTTCGCGACGAGTTCTCCGGCTTGTTGGAGTCGCTCACCAAGAAGGATTACTACGCGGGCATGGCAGAGATGCTGACCAAGCTGTACGATGGCAAGATGGCGAAGAGGGTCTTGAAGAAGGAGACCATCGAAGTTCGTGATCCGACGTTCATCATCTTCGCAGGTGGCATCAAGAACAAGATCTGCGGCCTCCTGACGGACGAGAGCATCAGTTCGGGTTTCGTTCCTCGCTTCGTATTCATCACAGCTGAATCAGATCTGAACGGTGTGAAACCGATCGGGCCGCCGACGGATCGAGACACCACAGGGAGGGAGGATATCCTTGCGGAGATGAGGAGGCTGAGGGATGTATATCATCGTGCACCTCAGACCGTCCTGAAGGAAGGACGCATGGTCATGATCTCGGCAGACTTCGTGACCGCTGTCCTCACTCCCGAAGCGTGGGATCGTTACAACAAGTTGGAACATGAGATGATGGCCGCCGGCTTGAAGTCGGAGCGTCCGGAGATCATGACTCCGACATACGACCGTCTCTGCAAGTCGATGCTGAAGGCAGCAGTCATGATCGCCGCCTCGAGGCAAGACCCCGATGACCTCAATCAGATCGGTGTCACGCTCGACGACCTGTTGCACGCTATCAGCTTCGGTCAAGAGTGGCGAGAGCACACCAACGAGGTCATCAACAACGTCGGCAAGAACACCGACGAGCAGTTGATGGACAAGATCGTCCGCATGATCAACAAGTCGCCAGGCATCACCCGTTCGAATTTGATGCAGCAGTTCCACCTGACGGCGCGGACAGCAAGTGCTTGCTTCGAGACCCTCGTGCAGAGGGGTTCGATCACACAACAGCAAGCAGGCCGAACGACGAAGTACTTCCCGTTGAAGGTTGACAAGAAGCAGTTGGAGGACATCGTAATATGACCGACAAGAAGAAGGAACGGATCGTCGTGATCGTCAGCGGCGGCATGGACAGCGTGACGCTGGTCCACTACATGCTCTCGCTCAACTACAACGTGACGATGGTCAGCTTCGACTACGGTCAGAAGCACAAGAAGGAACTCGTGTTCGCTCGCGAGCTGGCCAGGGAGAAGAACCTCAATCACGTTGTCGTCGACCTCTCATCGCTCGGCGTGCACCTCGCCTCCGCGTTGACCTCTCCAGACCTCGACGTGCCCGAAGGTCACTACGCTGCAGACAACATGAAGGCCACTGTCGTCCCGAACCGCAACATGATCATGATCTCCATCGCTGGTGGAATCGCGGTCGCAGAAGGGGCGGTGGGAGTTGCGACGGGCATCCACCACGGTGATCACGCCATCTACCCGGACTGCAGGGACTCGTTCCGCAACAGCATCGAGGACACCCTCAAGCTGGCCAACGAGGGCTTCATCGATCCCTGCTTCACCGTGTTCGCGCCCTTCGTGACGATCGGTAAGGAGGGCATCGTCTCCATCGGCACGGGTCTGAACGTCAACTTCGCGAGGACGTGGTCGTGCTACAAGGGCGGCGAGCTCCACTGCGGGCGCTGTGGTACTTGCGTCGAGCGCATCGAGGCCTTCGAGATGGCAGGCGTCGATGACCCCACTGAGTATGAGCAGCGTGAGGTCAAAGTCTAGAGCTTTCTAAGGGCTCTAGAATCAACGTAGACTAACTTAGTCATAGCTTCTGGTATTAAGCCACGAGGCAAGATCCAGAGCTACTAGACTTGAGGAGACTCAATGGAACACCAGCATGGCGTCCTCACCTACAAGGGTGACATCGGAGACGACCTCATGGGAAAGGTCTTCGGGCCAGGACGCGGAGATGCGTTCTTCGTCGTGACCGGAACGACCTACGACGAGATCGAGAACAAGACCAAGGCTGAGCTGGACACCCTCACGATCGACAACCAGCCCCCTGTGGTGATCGAACAGGGGGCACCGTGATCACGATCCAAGTTCGACACAACTTCGAGACGGCTCATCGCCTCCCGTTCCTCGAAGGCAAGTGCGAGAACATCCACGGGCACAGCTGGTGGGCTTCGTTCGACATCGGCGCAGTCGACAAGCCTGGTGGCATCGACCGCTTCGGCATCTCGGTCGAGTACGGTCAGGTCAAGAAGATCGTTCGCGACTGGATCGACAAGCACCTCGATCACGGTGCGATGCTGGGTACCGACGACGCTCTCCTCGATGCCTTCCAGGCTGACAGGTCGAAGGTGTTCATCTTCGGTCGAACCGATCAGGCCTACGAGGGATTCAGCTACGACCGACTCCCCTGGCCGACCGTCGAAGCTGTCGCGCAGATGCTCTCGGACAAGATCCAGGAAGCGCTCGACGCGCAGTTCGACGGGCTCTACGTCAACTCCGTCTACGTCAAGGAGACGCACGTCAACTCCGCGACCTACATCCAAGGAGCATGATGGAAGACGACATCGCTACGTGGGAAGGAGAAGGTGGTGCTTAACACTCTCGTGAACGAAATCTTCGGTCCTGTGTGGCAGGGCGAAGGTCGACAGACAGGTCAGCGGTGCTTCTTCGTTCGCACAGCAACCTGCAACCTCGAGTGCACCTGGTGCGACACACCACAGACGTGGGTGTTCAGCGAGCGCAAGGCCAAGAAGCACTCGCGCATCGAAGTTCCGTTCGACGTTCGTCAAGAGTCGCACGGCATGACTCCGGGTGCGATCATGTACATGCTGAAGAACCTCGGAGCGGAGCCGCTCGACTTGATCGTCATCTCGGGAGGTGAACCCTTCCTCCAGCAGCAGGCTCTCGCTGACGTCGTGCGATGCCTCGGCAGCAGCGGTTACTACCGCGTGTCGTTCGAGACGGCAGGCACGATCATCCCGGAGGAGTTGCACTTCTCGAACTCATCGGGTGAGATCAACTACGTCGTCAGTCCGAAGATGGCGAGCTCGGGCAACGCCCTCGAGCGACGGTACAACCCTGTTGCGATCAACACCTTCAACGCGATGGGTGCCGACTTCAAGTTCGTCGTCGCGAACCAGATGGACGAATTGGAAGTCGACGAATTCGTCACCGAGCACGAGATTCCTCGCGACCGAGTCTGGGTGATGCCTGAGGGGATCGATGCCGAGACGATCCTTAGTCGTGCAGGTACCATGTCTGAGTGGGCCTCCAAGCTCGGTTACAACCTGACGCTCCGGCAGCACATCCTGCTGTACGGTGATGAGAGGAAGCGATGAGCGACGACGGACAGCAAGAGCTTCCCATCCTCCCTCGCGGAAGCGATCATGTCATGGGCGGCGGAGGTCCTCACCCTCTCGACAAGAAGCCGTACGATGGTCACACCATCGCATTCGGTGAAGAGCGTGAGCACGCATCCGAAGGGACCTTCACGCACAAGGGCGACGAGCGCACTCACTACGTCGGTGACAGCTGCGAACCTCCTCACGTCTCTGCGGACGACGAGGACAGGCGTCACAATCAGGCGAAGCAGTTCCGTGACGCAGCCGAGAAGCTCAAGCTCGACTTCGCACATCCCTTCCCTGAACTGATCAAGTACGCCGTTCAGAACGATCGACTCCTCGGCATCAAGTCCTTCGCTGAGCAGGAGAAACAGAAGGACCTCGAAGCCGCTGCGGAGACCTTGTTGGGAGGCATCGTCCCCGGCTGGACGAAGAACAACGACCACAGCGCGAACACTCCCGCGCGCTTCGTCAAGATGCTGAGGCAACTCTGTGAACCAGTACCCGAGTGGAACTTCACCGTCTTCCCCGCCGAGACCGATAACATGGTCGTTCTGGGCCCGATCCCTTTCTACACTCTATGCGCTCATCACGTTGTACCCTTCCATGGCGCAGCGTTTGTTGGGTATGTACCTGATCGGGTTGTTGCCGGCCTGTCTAAGTTCCCTCGCGCTGTCCGAGCAGTTGCAAAGGGGCTCCACGTCCAGGAAACCCTGACGACGAAGATCGCGGACTTCCTCGAGGAGAAGCTCGCACCCAAGGGCCTGGCTGTGGTGCTGCAAGCCGAACACATGTGCATGGCGATGCGCGGAGTCGAAGTCGCCGGAGTCACCACGACCACGAGTGAGATGCGAGGTGTGTTCAGTGAGCACGATCGAACCGCGAAAGCCGAGTTCCTACAGTGGATCGGTCCCCGGACCGCGTGAGCGGCTCGGGCGATCGAGTGTCCTGGGTCAGGCCGTTCTGAACCTTCTGGCGAGCACGTGCGTCGAGGACAGCAAGGCCTGGTTCCCTGGTCCGACGAACGACAGCCTCATGCACCACACGGTCTCCCTGGCTGGTGAGCTGGGCGAGGTTGCGAACATCGTCAAGAAGATCGACCGAGGCGACTTCACCATCGAGCAGGCCATGGATGAAGAGTTCATGAAGTCGAAGGGTTACACCACTCTTCACAACGAGGTCGCTGACGTCTTCATCTACCTCCTGAACATCGTCGGCCTGCTCGACTTCGACCTCATGGCCGAGTTCCTCAAGAAGCGCGACTTCAACATCGCAAGGTGGGAGAGCAAGTGACCGACGAAGAGATGAAGGAACTTTTGATCGGGTTCGATCAGGAGTTCGACGCACACTGCACGAAGCTAGCAGAGATCGACGGCGGAACGTTCGTCACGAGGAACGTCGAAGAAGACCTCGTCATGGAGCTGGCAGCCGTCGCGAACGCTGCGAGGTACACCTTCATGAAGTTCCGTCTCGTGCAGCACAAGCTCCAGGAGCAGGCCGCACAGCAGGTCAACCTGGACATCAAGAAAGACTTCCAGAAGGGTTCGTGATGCTAGGCCTGTACGTCGCAGGCTGGACATTCCTAGGTCTGCTCATCGGTGCTGTGGTGTTCGTAGTCGCATGGAACCTTCGCAACGACTACAACAAGAACAGGCCGATCAGGATCAAGATGGCGGGTGACAGTCCTGACCTTCTCATCGAGAGTGGGACTGTCACCCGCGAAGGCACGAAAGACAGTTGGCTACTAGAAGGGTTGTTTAATGAGGCTCGCGTTGATTCCTCCCGTGTCGATGGTGAACCAGATTCATCTGACTGACTACCAGTTGGCTCTGCCGCAAGGACTGGAAGCGTTCCCCGAGTACCTGGCCGCCTACCGCAAGGCGCGAGCGAACGGGTCGTTCATCATCCTCGACAACGGTGAAGCTGAGGGAGAGCTGTACGACTCCGCGACGCTGCACAACTACGCCCTCAACCTGATGGTCAACGAGATCGTCGTGCCGGACACTATCGGAGACGCTGCAGCTACCTGGCAGCAGACGAACGCCTTCGAAGGCACCATCATGGCTGACAAGTTCAACTACATGGGCGTCATCCAGGGAGCTAACGTCGACGAGCTCATCTGGATGGTCCAGCAGTACGCAACCAAGCCCTGGATCACCACACTGGGGGTTCCGCGTCACCTGATGACCTCCATGCTCGGCGTGTTCACACCCGATGCACGTGTGGTGGTTGCGAGGTGGATCCACCAGAACTTCCCGAAGAGGTTCAAGCTGCACCTGCTCGGAACGAACCCGGAGTACATCACTGAGCTGTCGGACTTCCGAACCGAGTTCGGCCTGTATAACGTTCGAGGTGTCGACACGTCCGCCCCTTTCAACTATGCGTTCGCGAACAAGCCGATGCAAACGGGAGTGGTTGTGAACAGGCCGTCCGACTACTTCAGTCGCGGCTCGAATGAGTTCAACCCTTCCTTCCTGGAGCTGAACTACCTCCGACTGAAGAAGGCGGTGGACAACTGATGGGTTCTCCTCGCAAGCAGATCGGCGGAACGCACTACAACAAGCACGCGATCCAACCGTTCGACATCATCGACCAGATGCTCGGTGAGGACTCCTGGAAGTTCTTCTGGGCGACGGGCCTGAAGTACATGATGCGGTTCGAGGACAAAGGCGGCCTCGAAGACCTGCAGAAGGCCATGCACTACATCGAAGAGACGATCAAGCGGAGGTATCCAGATGGAGCGGAAACATCCTCTGGCGAAGTGCGAGCAGTGCCCACTTCAGACAACGGGACGTTTCGTTCCCACGCTGAACCCCAGGATCGAGTCTAATGGCATCGCCATCGTCGGAGAAGCGCCCGGCTTCCACGAGTCAACTTACCAGCGCCCTTTTCTGGGACCTTCTGGCAAGCTGCTTGATCGAGTGCTTGCGCATTCTGGTATCGATCGTCAGGCAAGCTTGCTCACCTACGCGTGCCTTTGTCGTCCACCAGACAGCGCAGCTCCTCCAGCAGAGGCAGTCGCAGCGTGCAAGCCTCGACTCCATGCCGAGCTCATTGATGCGGGAGTGGATAAGGTACTCGCACTAGGGAACACAGCGGCGAAGGCGACCATCAACACCACACGGGGGATCCTTGCCCTTCGTTCTGGTCCGCCTAAGGACTCCAGCTTCGCAGAAGGTGTGAAGGTAGTCGCGACCGTTAACCCTGCCTACTGTCTTCGTAACGGAGACGCTTTTCCTTACCTGCGAAACGATGTACTCAAGCTCGAGGCCAACCCACCTGAGTGGGTGCCGCCAGAGTACGTCGTAGTCGATACTGTAGAGACTGCTCTCCAGGTGATCGAGCAGCTCCACGTCATCGCTGAGAAGCTGACGATCGACATCGAGTGCGGCATCGAGAAGGACATCTCCTTCAGCCATCCGTCCGAGTACGAAATGCTTTGCATCGGGGTAGGGTATGCCAAAGGTAAGGTTGTCATCTTCGGCGAGAACGCCTGTATGCCCGAAGTCTATGCGGCCCTGCGCACTCTCTTTGCAGCTAAGAACCTTTCCGCGCACAACGGAAAGTTCGACCTGGAAGGACTGTATCCCGTACTCGGAGTTCTCCGCCTCTACTTCGACACAATGCTGGCACACTACTGCTTTGACGAGCGACCCGGAACGCACCGTCTTGACCAGCTCGGAGTAGAGATCCTTGGCACTCCTGACTGGAAGGACGTGCTCAAGCCTTACCTGGGTGAGGGAAAGAACTACGCAGCCATCCCTCGAGAGATCCTTTACAAGTACTGCGCGTACGACGTAGCGGTCACGTGGGACCTTGAGGAGTACTTCACTCCGAGGCTCGAGCGTGACAACCTTCGTCGACTGCATGACTTCCTCATCGCTGCGTCGAACGTGCTGATGTTCCCCGAGCTGAACGGGATCACGATCGACCGTCAGTACTCCGCACAGCTTTCGAACGAATACCTGCACAAGATCAATGGCGAGTACGACGCCATGCAGGAACTCACGAACGGGAAGGTATACGATGGCCGGAAGGGTAATATCAATCCGGCGAGTCCGAAGCAGGTCAAAGAGTTCCTGTTCGACAATCACCTTCCTGTGGAGTCCACGGCTAAGGAGGTTCTGCAGGGCATCCTCGACCGGCACGACTTCGACCGAGATCGAACGGAGCCAGTCTTCGTCTTCATCCGACACCTACTTGAGCACAGATACCTCGCTAAGCGTCGAGGTACGTTCATCGAAGGAATTCGTAAGCGTACGCATAAGGGACGCGTCTTCACCAATTACCTCCTACACGGCACGACTTCGGGTCGACTGGCAAGCCGGAATCCCAACCTTCAGAATATTGTCCGTGACGAAGGAATCAGACGACAGTTTGTGGTATCACGGCCCGATAACGTTTTGATCCATGGTGACTACAAGCAGGTCGAGGGTCGGGTAATTGCTACAGAGGCTAAGGACGAGTATCTTCGGGGCATCTTCGCGGACCCCGATCGTGACTTGTTCGATGAGCTCGGCGAGGGGCTCTACCACAAGGTCCTGTTGTCCAAGGAAGAACGTATTCGAACTAAGGCGTACTTCTACGGGCTGGGATATGGTCGTACGGCTTACACGATCGCAGCGGAGTACAAGTTGCCGCTACGTCAAACTGAGGAAGACCTCATCAAGTTCCGCAGCCTCATCCCGGGTGTTGTCGCGTGGCAGCAGGAAACCCAGGACCTCATCTTGTCTCGCCAGGTCTTGCAGACGTCATTCGGGCGCAAGCGAAGGTTCTTCCTGATCACGAAAGAGAACAGGAAGGATGTGCTCAACGAGGGTCTCTCGTTCATCCCTCAGAGCACCGCGAGCGATATCTGCCTTCGTGCATTGATTCGCATCCAGCCTCGCATCAAGGGTAAGGCTCACGTCCGTCTTACCATTCACGATGCCATCGTCACCGAGGCCCACGAGAAGGATCGTGAAGAGGTCGAAGAGATCATGCGAGAGGAAATGATTCGCTCTGCAGAAGAGTGGACAGATTACCTTCCGTTCGAAATCGACTTCAGTCACGGAAAGAGTTGGGGTGATCTGACATGACCGAAGTGCCTGGGTATCCAGTGAATAAGGAAAGGCTTTTTCCGTCCGCGAGGCAAGGGGAACAACCTACCACAGGGCCTTGGAAAAAGCCTGGAGGCGGAACGGTTTATGTTCGTCCCGAAGAGATCGTTGAGTTGCCTGTTGAAGAGGCACATGGGTAACCCTGTATAATTAAGATATGAGCAATTCAATCAGAACTCCGAAGTTGGGTGTAACGGTCAGCTCTCGTCGGATCGCTCAGGCGGTTGACAACGAGGGGTGGCAGAGGTTCAGGGTCTCCATGAAGGGGCGACCTACTCACGAGAAACTCGAGATGCTTCGAGACTACTACAACCGAGCAGTCGATGCTGACTTGTCAGTGCACATGGAGAACGTTCGCATTCGCGTCGACAACTACATCAAGGCGCTCTGCAGGGGTGGCTTGCTGTACTCAGGGGAGTCGCTCGAGACGGCACTGGAGGCTAAATGGGAACTCCGCGTAAAGCGATAGCACACGGTACGATCAACGGTTACCAGCAACACATGTACTACGGACATCCACGGCAGTGGAAAGCAGGCACGCTCGAACGCTGTGAGCCATGCACGAAGGCTTGGCGAGAACGGCCTCGCAAGGATCGCGAGTACAAGAAGCCTGTCGCTCGACCCATGAGGCACGGCACACGCAAGGGCTACATGCGTCACTGGCGAATCGGTGACGTCGCGGCATGGAAGGAAGGTTCCATTCCTCGCTGCGAGCCATGCACGAAGGCGAACAGCAAGCATTCGAAGGCACAACGGAACAGCGCGGAGACTTACAGACGATCTCACGCAGCGAACTTCCGTGCACGCACGCGGGCGTTGAACAAGCTCCGCCTTCGTCATCCAGACGAGTACGAGACAATCTTCACAGAAGAACTTCGGAAGGTGAGGGAGGAAGAAAATGGGCGGGAAGAATCAGCCAGTCGGAACTGAGATGGTGAACGCGAACGGCTACCGGAACGTGAAGGTACAGAACTCTGATGGCACCACAGGCTGGAGGTTGGTCCACCACGTCGTCGCAGAGGAGAAGATCCTCAAGCGCGCTCTCCGTCCTGACGAGCGAGTCGTGTTCATCGACCCGAAGCAACGTCAGAACGTTCACCCCGAGAACCTCAAGGTCGTCAAGCGTGGCGTGAGTTCGACCAAGCGTCGTGAGGCCCAGCTGAGCGCCCGCATCGAGGAGCTGCTCGCACAGTACAAGGACTTGACTGGTAAGGAGTACAAGCGCCATGGCTAAGGAATGGGGACCGATCGACGAGTCCGAAGCACCACAGGGCGATTGGGGTCACTTCTCCGCTTGGCCGTTCGAGGATGTGGAGCGCACGCAGAAGCTCGCCGTGAGGATCCTGATCGGTGTGTTCTTCTCCATCGTCCTCGGTTCGATCGCTGCGCTTGTACTTCTGAAGCCTCTCCTGAACAAGTTCTAGGGACAAGTAGCTCCCTGTGGTGATTGAAGCTCAGGGCTCGTAGCTTCAAGTCTAAGCAGTGTCTGAGCAACGTAGACAAGATAAGACCAAGCTCACGTAGATCAGTGACGAGCAAGATCATTCGGTATTAGACTTAAGGAGACTCAGTGGCACCTCATTGGGCTTGGGAGGGTAAGACACAACCGCTAGTGTACATTCTCCTGCAGAAGCTCGGCGGACGCGTAGAGATCACAGAAGAAGACATGCGTCAGTACGTCGACAGTACGTACACGATGCGTACGTGGCACGACGCCTCACGCATGATCAACATGTACGAACTCGTGAACAACACGTCAGTGGATGGAGAGGTCGTCGATGGAGATACCAGTGGAGTGGGGGAACGGTCAACTCCAGCTCTTGGCCCTGGACCCGGGAGGCACAACGGGGTGGGCCAGCTACCGAGCTCAGATGCTGGTGATCGACAACAAGGCTGAGTACTTCCAGGAGAAGTTCGATGCAGGACAGATGGGGCCGTCAGAACACCACAGGGCCCTCTTTGACTTCCTCTGCAAGAACCAGACACAGATGTTCGTTCTCGTGTGCGAGAGCTTCCAGTACCGACCCAACCAGCAACACGCAGAGCTCATCGCGAACGAGTACATCGGAGTGGTCAAGCACTTCGAGCAGGAACGAAAACCCCTTCCTGTGGTGTGGCAGACGAAGTCGTACGGAAGAGGCTTCTTCACCGACGACAAGCTCAAGGTTCTTCGGAAGTACTACGCGGGACACAAGCACGCCAACGATGCGATGGGTCATCTGCTTCAGTACATGGTCTTCGGCCCACTCGATCGCAAGGACATCCTGGGAGGGCTGCGACTGTGAAGATCATCCAGGCGGGTCGACGTTTCGGCAAGACCATGCGAGCTGTGAACTTCGTTCGAGGAGGTGTACAGTTCGCCAACGGACGTTGGTCGCGCGTCATGCTCGTCTGCTACGGAGAGCAGGAAGCGAATCGCGTCCGTGCGATGTACAGCCTCGATCACGGCCAGGTCTACTCCCTCGCAGAGTGGAAGAACGCAGGCTCAGGTCGCGGAGGCTACCCCGTAGAGGTCGTCATCGACAATGCTGAACGTCTTCTCGAAGCGTACGTGGGTGCACAGAACGTTCTAGCGTTGGCAACGTTCGATGACCCGAAGGAAGAGTTCAACGACGTACGCCCCAGGAAGCGTGCTTACACGGAAGGTTCACGGGCCAACCCAAAGAAGGCTCACAGCGAGCGTCTCGACAATATTCCCGAGATCACGACAGGTCAGGAACAGATCACGCACGTGGAATTCTACCCGGAGGACTGATGATCACGATCGATTGTCAGTCAGCACCTGAGGTCACGTTCGACGAGCGCAAGATGGTTCGCTTCGAGTTCAGCGACATCCGTGATGCGATCGGCACAGCAATACTTCTCATGAACGATCCTGAGATCGGCGGAGTCCAGATCACCTGGACGAAGTGAACAGACGAATAGCCCGGAAGCTCCCGCCCCGCATGCGGTTGCTCCCGGGCTATTCGTTTCTTTACTCTCCTCGGGACGAGCGAAGGAGAGAGCTACGCGGCGGGGTTCACCTCGACCGCATTCGTCAGCGATGCCGTACCGCCGTCACCCACCGGCTTGGAGATCACCGAGGTCAGCAGCGACAGGACCGCTGCGCTCAGGGCGAGCTCGCCGGACTCGAGCAGGTTGACGTTGAACAGGTTGAGCATGCCATCGCCGACGCCCCAGACCGTCACGAGGGTCTGCGCGAACGTCTTGCCTGCACGCTCGAGGGCGTCTTTCCAGAATGCGCTCATGATGCCTTCTCCTTCTTACGCTTATGCCACTTCCTGATTTCGCGGACGAGTAGGTAAAGCCGCCACCACACGACGATGATGGCTGACGTGGCAAGAACAACTCTCGCCTCGTCCTTGTACTGCCAATCCGGGAACCAAAGGTTGATGGTCGCGGAAAGATAGAAGAGACAAGCCGTCGCTGAGTAGGCCATCAGGTTCTGCCCGACAGGCCCTCGCCACCAGCTATTGCGAGTCATGGGGTGGAACGCGTAGAGAAGGACGAAGCCTCCTGCGCCGACTAGGCCTGCAAGGACATAGATAAGAAGGAACATGTTCATGTTTCTCCCTGTCCCTTAAGCACCCGCGCAAAGACCTCAGTGAAGCCGTTCTGCTCACGCCTTGCGTGAAGTTGTCCCATCACAGGTCGGACTTCCCTGATGAGACTGTCGACGCGCTTGACATCCTTCTCGGACTGCTTAGCTGCCTTCTTGGCTTCCTCCAATCCTGTGGTGTCTGGACCTTCCTCCTTCTTTACCTTCTTCCAGGGCCAGTTCATCGCTCCAACTCCCTGTGCGTTACTCGGCTGAGCGCCTCCAACGCGTGAAGGGTTGCTCGGCCTACTTCGAGGCATTCCCGAAGGGCTTCCTCCTGCTTGTCGCCGCGTGCTGACTGCTTCTCGTAAGCCTCGCGCCACCACTCAATCTCCTTGTCCTTGTGTTCGAGGATCTTGATGTTGGTGGCGCTGAACTCGTCGAGGTGCTTCTGCGGACGAACTCGGCCAGAGGCGAACAACCACACGAGGAGGAGGAGGATGGCTACCGCACTGATACCTCCTACCTTTTGGAGGTCTCCGATCACTGCACCGAACTCACCCATCGCTCCCCCTAAGCAGTGCCTGCCTGCGACTCCAGACGACGAACACGACGCTCGAGATCCTTGTACAGTTCCTCGATTGTCTTTTCGCCGTAGGCCTTTGGCTGAGGCTGTTGGAACCTCTCATCCTGCTTCTTTGGATCCATTACCCTTCACCCACCATCGTTGACGGTTGCGCAATGGTGAAGTCCATATCTTCGCCACCGCTCTCATTGGGTGACAAGCTAATCGTCATCACCCGGTAGTATACCTTCATGACTTCCTGGAACCTTCGCGGATCATCGATGATCGCGTAGACGTAATCACCAGGAATGAACGTACCGAACACCTCACCAGCTGATGCTTCCAGCTTCAAGGTCGGACTAACGATCGGTACCTTATAGTACGGGATCGCCTTGGTGAGACGATCGTCGAGAAGTGCTTGCGTCTCTGTCTCTCGGAAGTTCAACTTCGTTCCAAGACCAGGATAGCCAGCTGCGATCAGTGCTGCGTTAGTTACGGTCCCCCTCGGTGTGGTTGGGCCAGTGCCCTTACCGATACCGTAAAGATGAGTCGCGCCCTTGGATGCGGAGTCGGTAATCCAGTAGTTACTAATAGTTCCTGGATAAGTCAACTCTGCTGCCATCCGATCGGCAAAAGTACCGACAGGAGGAGCACCACCTGCACCATCCCAACGCCCGATCTCCATCGAGACAAAAGGTCGGTAGTCGTTACCCATCCCATACAACAGACGGTACTCGACGCCGTACTCGATCATCTCTTTGCTAAGATCACCCATGACAACTTGTTCGTTACCTACAATCGATTTGGTAAGCGACGACAAGTTTGTAGTGAACAACGCAGGCATGCGAAGTCCAATGTTCCACTGCGCGCCCAAAGCTGCTGTGTCGATCCAGAGCTCACGGACAATGTTTCGGATGTCGCCGATCCAAGTCTCGTCGGCAGTCATGATAACTCGTTCGCCGTACGAGTCAAAAGTCTGTGCGTAGATCTGATACGTCCCACCACCTTGCGATGAGTACGTACGACTCCAGATGATCCCGGCCCAGATCGGAACGTTGTCACGAAAGACCCACAGGGCGGTGCGTCCGGGTTCAGTAGCACCAATGACATCTGCTGTCGGTCGATCTGCGAGATCCGACCTGTACGTTGCCGTAAGGTCACCGTAGGAGTTATTCCCCTTCGTGGCGAGAACCCAGTTCATGTTCACGCCGTAGAGAGGAAGCACCTCAAGCTTGTTGTTCGTCAACAAGTCTCGGAACTCGTAACGGAACTTGTGCGCCATGACGTGCCTCCTCTCTACTAGTCGAACGAACTACTTGGCGACGCTGCGAAGCGCAGCACCCGTCTGTGCGACGATCTCGGCCGCGAGAGCAGCGTTGTCGTCACCCAGCACTTCCTTGAGTACGGCCTTCAGCTGAGGCACGACGGAGAAGTTGATGACCCGTTCGGTCGCCTCCTGCACGCCTTCCTTCACGGTCGCGTTGAGACGGTCCTCGTCAACACCGTCACCGTCGGTCACACCCTTGAGGATGGCCTCGAGCTTCGCGTCCTGGACGATCTGCTTGCGCTCGATCCGAACGTTGCGATCGATGTCCTCGGTGAACCACTCCGCGAAGGGGTGGATCTCCTCCTTACCGTCCACGTTCAACGCGTTGCGAACGGGTGCCATGAGGATCTTGTTGGCATCGCCATCGGTCAAGGCCATGTTGTCGCCTCCTGCGAATTCGAGGATGCGGCCGATGTTGAGCCGGCCCGCATCCCAGTGGTTGTCAGGTGATGGGAGATGCTGGTGAGCCAAGTGACCTGAGAAGTCACGGAGCTCCTGCCAGCTGAGTCGAAGCGGTGAGTTCGCCGAAGCGATCGTAACGCCGTCCTTGTCGTCCAGCCACTGCTTCCAGACGATGTTACGAGGAACACCGAAGTGCTCCTCGAGAGGCAACACAACATCTGTTGCGATGTTGTACAGCATCCAGTCTGGCCAGTTACGTGTTTCACCGGCGAAGCCAACGAGTTCGACCTGGATCATGTAGTCGTCGTCGTTACCATCCATCGCGGAGTACGCGGCCAACGTGATCGGGATGTGCTGTTCGCCGACACGGTAGCGTGCGTCGTAGATCAGGTGCGGCGGGTAAGGAGCGTATGCGCTCCGAGCGCCAGCAATCGATCCACCCTCCGTGGTGTGCCAGCACACCTTCGGGTTGTGCGTGAACTGGTAAGCTTTACCAGGTACACCCGGAAGCGGCACACGTGTGAAGTTCGGCAGCCATGCAGCCATGATCCTCCTTCCTTAAAGTAACCTGTTCGCGATAGCTACGACCTCTCGACCGTAACTCGGAGATGGTGCCCAAGCACCGCTACCGAAGTTCTCGAACAACTCCAGACGATACTTGCCAACCACGAACACGCCTCGAGGGTTCACCACGAGATGACCGTTCAACGACGTGCCCGCGTAGATCCGGAGATGCTGTGCGTGAGCCTCAGCACCTACCTCCCAGCCAGGAAACATCGCGTGAGCGAGCGGCTGGTCGCCATCGGTGATACCCGGAAACAAGTTCGGGTACCTGATCTTGATGCCTGCAGGATTGCAAAACTCCTTCTTGACCTGACCCGTGAACCTACCGGCGTCGGTCTCCTTGTACGACTGTGCGATCATTCCGCACGGGTGGATCGCGTACTTCGTTGCAGAGAACCACAGGGCGGGGGCGATCGTGTCGGTGAACAACAACGACGCACCCATACCCTTGAGCTTGTCCTGAACGAAGGCAAGCGTGATGCCTTCCGGAGGCGGAGCAAGAATTCGCATCGTTCCTCCTTACGCGGGCGGCTCGGGGATGATCTCACACATGAAGTGATTGTACGCACTCGCAGTGTCGACGGTCACACCGGAACCGGGGTCGGTGTTGTTCGTACGAATCAGACAGATGCAGATGGTCTGGGTACCTGTGAGGACATCCGACATACCTGTGATCTGCCTCGAGATGCCTGTCGAGACAACAACGAGGCCGAGCGAGGTGAAGCCAGCAACAGCGTTGACGACTGTACCTGCCTGGTTCGTCAGGCGCAAGTGAACGTCGTAACCGATGTTGATACCCTGCGACCAAATGATGCTACCGTAAGACTTGATACGGTATGGGTAACCGGGATCCGTGATGACAAGCGAAGCAACAACGTATGAGTCGATGTGCGTCGTGTTGTCGAACGTCGTGGACTTCTTCGGGATGTTTGACACGCCACGGTAGCCACCGAGTACGGCGTCGTACGTGTTCAGTGCCTTCTTGCGGTAGACAGCTTCACCCGTGAGGATCTGAGCGTCGCTCTCCTCAAACGAGCGGAGGATGCTGATACCGCCAGGAGCGGTAAGCCAGTGACGACGATCAGCGATGTCAGTATTCAACACCGAAGATGTTGCCGGACGGATCGTCACGTGACCCAACACGATGTAGCTGTTACCGATCGTGCCAGCACTCGGAGGAGCGACAGCACCAATCGTCGCAGCAGTACCTCGAACAGCAACAACTTCGCCGAGAATCACACCACCAGAGTACGACTGGTCCTTGACGCGAACGACAACAGCGTCGATGTAGTACAGCGTGGCGTGTGCTGCTGCGTGCGTGACGTTGATGGTCGCGTCGCTGGCAAAGCCGTACATGCCCTGAGCAATGTTCTCGAGCCCGGGCACCTTGGCCATGCCACGGAAGACTCGTGTGGTCATGTTGGGTGAAGCCTGGGCCTGGACCTCAAGGGAGCTAGGCTGCGCCCAGACACCTCCGATGCCATCGAGGCGCGTTGTCGAGTTCGCGCCGGTCGCCCAACCCTTGGTATCGAAACCCTGACTGAGCCTCTGCTTCAAGGCCGAGACAGCAGGGTCTGCCTGCATGAACGCTGTGTAAGTAGCCATCGTACACCTCCCTAGCGGTAGCCATCCCAATATGAAATGAGAACACTTGATGCGGCAGTTGAGTCTGCCTGGTAAGACAATTGATTCGCTCCAGGCAAGAGTTGGAACCAACCCTCTTCCATCACTGCCTTACGTCGACTCTGACCGTTGAGCAAAACCTTTTCGCGGTAGAAATCGACCACGAGTGTATCACTGATGGAAAGGTCAAGGTCTAGACTGAAAATCTTTCCACCATCTGTTGCACTAATCAGTCGGGGGTTGCTAACACCCTGACCAGACCAGGTGGCGTAAAACCCTACAGGCTTGTTGCCTGAGTTCGTGATCAGTGGTGTGCCAACGGAACCCATACCACCGAAGCTGTAGTCGAAACCGTGATTGAACACATAGCCAGGACTGGAGGTGATGAGAACACCAGTCTCTGTCTTCTGTGTAGCCGAGTAGATCGTCGGATCTTCTGCTGTCAACGTAATCGAGAAAGGCGATGAGTTCCAACGCCTCATCGCATCCCACGAGTAACGGAAACCTTCACTCTTGCAGAACACCTGACGCATCGCGACACCGAATGGATAGAAATACAACGGCTTCGCAACTGTCGTAGGAGCGAAGTTCGCCTTCAAGCTATCCAACAACACCTCGAGAGGATTCGAAACGACGTCACCTCCGTGAATCTCACCGGAGATAACGATCTTCCTCATACCCTCGAACTCACCCTGAAAAGAGCCACCGTCACGTCCGTCATACTCATGTGTGGTGATCTTGAAGGGTGCATTGTCGAGACCTTCGACAGACTTGATGTCGAGGTAGGGAGCAGTGCTGTTCATCGCGTTGATGACAACTCCATCGTCCCCGTACTTGAAGGCGAAGTTATCAATGACCGGCGGCATCAGACCCCCCTACCAATCTCGCGACCAAGATCAATTGCGTGCTGCCTGGGGTCGATCTCCTGCGTGAAGATCGTAACGTCGACATCGTAGTTGTTGATTGTAATCTGAACACCAGCACCAGTGCCAGCACCCATCGACCCGCCACCCATTGACTGATTAATTGCCTTCTCAGCCAGTGCCCACTGGTCAGCAGTAAGCACAGCCTCAGGAGCGCCTGTGCCATTGAAGTACATCCCTAGCCCAGGCTGCATCAAGCCACCGATGTCGTAACCCAGCGGCGCGGCACTTGCGTTTGCCTGCTGCACGAACTGGATGCCACCGTAACGTCGCTTGATGTAGTTGATACCTGCCACGATGTTCGCGATCGGGTGAACGATGTCGTCGGGAAGGCGCGGGTCTCGGTTTGCCGCAAAGGTCTGCGGAATGGTCTGCATGAGACCTCGTGAGGGATAACCAGCCTGCGCGTTCGAGTCCCACAGGTTGATCGCGTTCGGATTACCGCCCGACTCCCTCATGATCAAGGTCAGCAGGCCTGAGTACCAACTTGCGTCGACACCTGCAAAGGCCATAGCGGTCCTGATCCACGCATCGAGCTGTGGACCTGCAGCAGCACCGCCGCCTCCGTCACCCCCACCAGACGAGAAGACAGAGCCAAGCATCGACCAAACCTTGTCAATGACACTTCCACCGATCTTGCTGATCATCCCGCCGATACCCTTGACAACAGAGTTATCGCCAAGCTTACCAACGATGTAGCCGATCGGGTCCTTGAAGATCGCAGCAACTGCATCACCAAGTCCACCAGCAAGGCCCAACACGGAGTCAATGACACCACCGTCAGCGAAGCCGCGAGGCATCATTGCACCGTCGCCGCCCCTAGCACCCGTGCGACCGTTCGAGAAGTGATTGTTCGCCCAGTAAACGAATCCTGCACCAAGACCGCGAACGGCCTCAGGAACAAGAATGCCTTCGCCACCAGACAAACCGATCGGAGAACCGTTCAAGAAGCCAAGCATGTTGTCGATGCCAGGAGAGTAGCCTTCGAGTACACCACCCTTAGCCCTAGCCTTCATCATACCGCCACCGCCGCCAGCAGGCTCCTGACCAATCAACATCGCAGGCTCGATCTTACCCAAGCCAGTCAGGTCAGCAATCTTGTTCCACATGGCAACGATGCCTTCGTTCCATGCGTGCTGGATGACCCAGTTAATGACAACCTTGAACATGTCGCCAATGCCGCCCCAGATGGCACCAAGCGCACGAACACCGTCGGTAAAGACTTCCTTGATCCAGGTCCAGAAGTTACCGACAGCCGTCTTAACGGTCTCCCAAACGATATTTGCGACGTCAATGATAAGCTGAAGGCCGTTCTCCCAAACGGACTTGATGAGGATCATTCCACCCTCAAACATGCCCTTCAGGAATTCCCAGGCACCCTTGATGACGCCCCAGATGATTTCCCACACACCCTTGAGGATCTGCAGGATGCCATCCCAAGCACGACTCCAGTCACCGGTAAAGATACCAATGATGAGGTCGATGAAGCCTGCGAAGATATCCCAGATGCCCATAACGACACCCTTGATGATCTCCCAGGCACCCCTCAGCACACCGACGATGATCTCCCATGCAAAGCGGAAAGCATCGACGATAACGTTCAAAGCAACTTCAAGGATCGACTGCACGTGCGGCCAGATCGCAATAAACCAGTCGATGAAGGGCTGAATGAACTCACGAATGGCTGGCCAAGTCTTCTCAGCCCAATCGGAAATCTTCTTCCACATCTCGACAACGAAGTCTGCCATAGGCCCGATAGCACCCATGACATCCGACTTGACCTTGTTGAACAGTGCGACGACCTTGTCGCCGATCGTGTCCTTGATCCAGTCGTAGACCACCGTCAACTTCGCAAGAACCCAGTCCCACGCCTTAACAATCGCAGCGGAAACTTCATCCCAGTTCTTCCAAAGGAGATAGCCAACAGCGATCAGACCGACAATGACAGCAACGACAATACCGATCGTTGCAACCAAAGCACCAATAGTAACACCTAGGATAGCGGCTGCACCTGACAACAGTGTCCACAGGCCGACGAGGGTTACCGCGACACCGATGATGACAGTAAGCGCTGCTGCGAAGGCAAGACACTTCGCAATGGTGTCCTTGGTCTTTTCGCTCAGTCCGTTCCAGTAGTCGAAAAGCTTGATGAGCATGTCAGTGAAGTTCTTCAGAGTCGGCAGCAAAGCTGTGCCGATCTGGATCTTCATGATGTCCCAGTTGTTCTTCAACACCTGAGACTTGCTCGCGGCCGTATCGGCCATCGTGTCATACGCCTTGGTGAACTCGCCGGAGGAGTCAACCATCTCTCCGACAAGCCCAGTGAACATGTTCGCGGCTTCGGCATCCTTCAAGACGAGGTCGTAGAACCTGCGAGCCTGAATCGTACCGCCAGCACCCTTGAACAATTCCTGCAAAGCCTCAGCACGCTCAGGGTCAGTCAGGTTTGCCAACTTGCCCTGCAAGTCGGTCATGATGGAGCCCATGTCCTTAAAGGCACCCTCATTGTCTCGGACCTGGATACCCATGTCCTCGAGACGCCCGACAACCTTCGGGTTCGCCAGAGCATCGAATGCACGACCAGCAGACGCTGCAGCCATGTCCGCGCTTAGACCATTTCGGGTCAAGAACGCCATCATGCCTGCGAGCGTCTCTACGGACTGCCCTGCACGCTGTGCGGACGGAACAGCCTTACCGATCGAGCTAGCGAACTGCTCGTAGCTACCAACACCCTTCTGGACAAGCTTGAACTGAACGTCAAGAACCTTGGTGACATCTTCGGCCGGCATCTTCCACGCGTTCATGATCGCGATGGTGGCACGGCCTGCAGTCTCAAGGTCAGTCACACCAGCAACGGCAGACTTCGCCAACTGGTCAAGTAGGATCTTCGAACCTTCGACGGAGATGTCCATCGAGGAGAAGATGTCATAGAGCCCTGCGGTTAGCTGCTCCACGGGAACAGCAACCTTCTTTGCGACATCCGTGACGATGCTCGCGAGCTCTTGCTGAGAGGACTTCACGTTATCTGTCTGCGTACTGACGAGGGCGATCGCCTTCTCGAAGACCGCCGCCTCGTCAGTCGCTTCCTTCAATGCGCTTGCCATCGCGGCGCCGACACCAATAATGCCGACACCGATCGAGGTCATCGCGGTGCCTGCAGCGATCTGACGCTGTGCCGCCAACCGTGTGGTCTCGTTGATGTCAGCAAGCTTGTTCGCGACGAGACTCAACGTGCGGGAAGCTTCGTCACGTGCACGGAGGATGAGCAGCAGTTCCCTAGCGCCTAGTGCCACGATTACCCTCCTTCGCTACCCGGTCACGTTCTTCCCTTTGAGCCTGTGCATCGTAAACAACTTGCAGACAGTACACGGTGTAGCTGTCTTGATCGAGGAGACCACCAGGACCTGGAAGGCAACTTAACTGCTTGCACATCGTTGCCAGCTCGATGGCATTGTGCACTTCCAGGTCCTCGGTGTCTCGATCGAACAGCACTACCTGCAGGACCCGCTGCCTCAGTTTGGGACGTCGTCCTCGAAGTTGTTCATCTTGTCGATGAGGGAACTGATCTCCTCACCGACACGCGGGTGGAGAACCGCAACGTCTCCGGCGTTGCTGAACTCGAGCGGCACTTCCTGTCCGTTGACGTTCTTGGTCAGGTTGTGCCTCACCACACAGGTTCGGAAGTCGAAGACGGCCGCGGCAGCCTGCAGGGTGTCGATCGTACCCTGGATGTCCTTCGACCCCTTCTGCATGAGGATCGACATCTTGGACGCTGCGGACGTCCTCTCCAACTTCTGACCGTACGACATGCGGCGGAGGGTGATCTCTCCACCCTCGAGAGACTTCAGTTCGAAGCTCTCTTCCGATTCGAATGTTGCGTTGGGCATTTCTCGTCCCTTTCTAAAAAATCTCTTGAAGCCTCAAGTTACTAGACTCTACTTTAGACCTTGTAGAATCTACTTTAGACCTCTTGGACTATAGGCTCCTACAGAGTAACTACGGGGGCTGTAGAATCCTATTAGACTTGAACTTCGCAGCTACGGAACGAAGTTCTCGGTCGTCACGATCACGACCTGGTAGGCCCTGGAAGTCGCGTTGTCGAACGTCATCTGGTAGCTGATGGCCGCGGTGATCAAGTCACCCTGACCGCTCAGACCCAGCTCGTACGACTCCTTGATGATGCTCGGCGCCGTCAGCGTGATGCTGTGGGGCCCGACGGCACACATCATCTGGAAGGACTGACCCGTGAGCGCCTTGAAGGCGTCGTAGTCGGTCCTGTTGTGGAAGTCGCGGGTCACGGACGCCGAAACGGAACGCTCACCGAACTTCATGAACTCGGCACCACGGCCCGTGTTGTTGAACCGGAACTGCGGCTCCGCGCCATCGTCCACCGAGAAGGTGAAGGCGCTGACATCCCTGACGACGGTCGGCGTGGCGATCTGGAACTCGTACTGACCAGCACCGAACACCGGAGTGTCGACGAAGGTCGGAACGAAGGTCGTCTGTGTGGTCTCGTCGGAGCCCTTGATGGACCAGGTGACAGCAACCGCACCGTTGTCGATGGTGTAGTTGTACGAGCCGACCACGCAGCCCGTGTAGCCGAACACGACACCGTTGCGGACGATGGTGATCGACATGGTCTTCTTGGCCGTCGCGTCCGCGGTCGGCGTGACCGTGTACGTGTAGGGCCCGGCGCCTGTCTTCACCACAGAGGCCCTGGAGCACGTGTGGAAGTACGGCATCACGTCGTGCATGGCTTCCATGCTGATGTCGCCCTCGGTGTTGACGTTACCAGGGATCGCACCCTGGTTGTCCACGGAGAGGCCGATCGTACGGCGCCACTGCGTCGCCTGCTTGTAGCTGAGCGACTCGCTCTTGATCCGGAACGCCTTAGTCGGAACGGCGTACACGTTGGGAGTGGTCGCGGTGTTCGACGTCGGCAGCGCACCAGCAGGAGCACCCGGAGCCGTGTCGATGTCGGAGACGACCATGCCGACCGTCTTGTACAGCAGCTCGGTGTTAGTCGCACCACCGGCAGCGGTCTTGTAGAGACGGTAACCCGTCGCACCAGGAACGGCAGCCCACGTCACGGTGACCGTCGAGGTCGCACCTGTGGTGACGATGGTCTGCTCGTTGCTGGGCATGGTTGAGCCGTTCGCGTTGATCGCGACGACCATGTAACGGTAGGTGCCTGCTGCGATGGTTCCGCCAGCTCCAGCGGTTGCCAACGCTGCCTGCACCGGAGTTGCTAGCTGCTCGAGGGCAATGCCCAAGAAGCCGCCACCACCGATGCCTACGGCCATGGTTACTTACCCCCCTCATCCTTGGGCTTCTGGGTGGGCACGACTGCGGAAGCCTTGGCGTCGACCGCCTCAGCCTTCGCCTTGTCGGACTCTGCCTTCTTGGCCTCAGCGTTGAGTGCACTGAACAGCGCCTGCAGGTCATCCTGGTCGAGCTGGATGACGTCGACGCCCTGAGGCCACATGACCTCGGTGACGTGAACGGGGTTCGCCGCAGCGTACGCCGCCAGCACGTCCTCGCGGACCAACGAGACTTCGCCGTTCGGGAACTCCCCCAGACCAGGGACGACAACGGCGTCGCCTTCAGGCCTGTTGGGGAGGTCCACCTTGATCATGACCGCCATGGCTACCTCCTACGAGAACTGTGATGGCAACATAAACTGAGACTGCGCCTCAGCCGTAAGCAAAGTGGACATGTACTGCGAGTCAGGACGGTTAACATATCCTGACTTCATCCGCCTGACGAACTGGTGTACTACCAGTCCGCCTAGCGTGATGTTGTCCTTGTGCTCAATCGCCTCTTGGAGAGCCTCAGCAAGAACGTCTGCCTCAGCCCGCGTGATTTGATTGTCTTGCACCTTGCAGTGAACGATGAGAATCTCTACAAGGAAGATGTTGGTTGTCGTTCGTGGCGCGTGAGTGATATCGGCGCGCATGTCATCTGGCTCAATCACCACAGAGGGGGTTCGCGGGAACTTGATCTGGTTCCCGTAGAACACATCCTCAATGCTAAGAGCCGTAGCGACAGCGTCAACGATATCCTTGTACGCATGTGCGACAACAGAGAGCTTGTTCGTGTATGCCATCAGATGAACCCCGCTCTCACGAGACGTTCATCCAACCACTCTTCGAAGACCTTGACGATGTTGTCCTCGTCCTCGTCTTGGATCACCACGAACGGTCGAGCAGGGATGGCAGGACCAGACTTGATCTTCATTCCGGTCTGCATCGCCTCTTTGATCTTCGCGTCGATGCCTGCCATGACCTGCTTGTTGGCATCTGCAGGAGAAAGGCGCTTGCCCTTCTTCATCGCAGCCTTGATCAACGAAGTGGTCTTCGCAGCGGTAGTACCGTATCCGCCCTGGTGGACAACACCGTACCAGACACGTTCGGGAAGCTGCTTGATCGCTGCGCTCTCTTGCGTGATGTCCCACATCGTCGTGTAGCCCATGTTCTGCTTGAGCTTACCTGTCTTGACAAGAATCTGCGAACCACTCTTGCCATGCAACGATGCGCGAAGGTTGAGCGTAGCCTCAGACAGTGGCTCCCACGAGGGTCGACCACCAACCTGGAAGTTCTTCATGAAGGAAGGAATCATCACTTCCTTGATTGCCCTCCGGAGCGGCTCACGGAAGGAACGGATGTCTACACCCATCTTGTCGATGTCGCGAGCGAGAATACCGATCGAAGGGGAGAACTCGAAGGCAAGGATGCCATTGTCAATACGAAGGCCGTCAACACTTGCCATGGTTCACCTCCACTCAATCAGAAACGCTGGCCCATCGAGAAGCTTGCTCCACCCAGTGAAGGGTCTTCCCACGTCGGCGCGAGTGCACTCGAGCTGTCGTTGGGGTAGAACGAAGGCGCGCCAACCGTCGGAGCTTCGACACCAGGAACCGTAATGGAACCGTCGATCAATCCCGTCATGATGGCGTTTGCTTGCCCCAACAACCACACGGCGTAGTCGTTCAGGTTCTCCTGGTCTTCGCTGTAGTGCTTGTTGTACAGCCAGGAGGCGTAGGTCATCGCGATCGCTGACTTGACAAGGTCAGGTGTAGTACCGGGACCAACCCATGTCGAGAGGTCGAAACCGGCACTCAACCTACCCAGCAACTGTGCTTCGACCTGAGCAAGCAGGCTCTCATCGAACGCATCGATGCCTAGCTTTGTGTCTTCGACCCACGCTTGCGCGTCGGTGAGTTCGATGAGAGCCATACTTCCTCCTCTACGGCTTCTGCTGGGCCGGCGTCTGCTGAGCAGGCGTCTTGTTCTCGGCCTGCTGGAGAGCGAGTCGAAGCTTCGCGATCTCCGCGTTCGCCTCTTCGTTCCGCTTGCGGAGCTCTTCGTTCTCCGCTTCCTGCTTGGCCGCTTCCTCGTTCGACTGACCCTTGCGGTAGTCGGACTTGAGGACGATCGCACCCGCGTCGGCGAGCTGCTTCATCTCGTCCTCGGAGGGCCCGGTCACCGTGTCACCGTCGTGGAACGTCTTGACGTTGTCGGCGTCCTTGCCCCACTTGATGTCGCTCACTGCAACGTAAGTAGCCATGTTACACCTCCTTGATGATGACTTCGTACTGCTTCGTCACATCGAATGGTGCGTTGACCAAGCTACTGACATGAGCAGTCAGATCGAGGTCAGCGCGCGTGGTGGATGTGGTGCCACCCTTGTTGAGTGACACCTCCCACCGTTGACCGTTTGCAGTCTCTTCGGCACTGCGAAGCACCGTGAAGCCTGAAGCGGAATAGACGGTGTCACCACTAGCCATCAGAGGATGGCATTCTTGATGAGGTAGGCGGTCATGAGCAAACCGTCTCCCTCGTGGCCGACGAGCTTCAGGTCGTACCGACGACGGTACCGGATGACGTCGGAAACCCGAGGCTCCTCGCGCCAGCGGTCGACGACGGCTTCCTGACCGTTGATGCTCCAGACGAACTCGTAACCGAATCCGATCTGACGCATGCCGACCGAAGGCGGCAGGTAGGCGATGATGACGTCCTTGCCCCACAGGTAGGTCGTGTTCGCGGACGACACCGCGACACCCGTACCAGCCGTGGAGTAACCGGCGCCCGCGATGATCACGCGAGGGATGCCGATGATGGACGCGATGATCTCCGCGGTCAGGATCGCCCGCTCGGAGTACTTGATCCGCTCGATGAAGTCCGGGTGGTCCTCCAGCGTGCTCATGACGAGCCACGGGATGATCGCCGTGTTCGGCGGCATGAAGAGCTTGCTGTGGATGGTGCGCACAGCGGTCCGCATGTCGCTGATCGGAGCGGAGTTCACGTAGTCGTTCCACTGCGTCACACCAGCGAGCGTGACGGAGTGACCGGCCGCGTAGTTGGCGATGTTGGTCGCCAGGTCCTTCATGTTCTTCTCACGACCCAGCAGGATGCGCTGAGTGACGAGCGTCGCACCGTCGGCATCCGGGGTGAGAGGCGCGTCAGCCTGCTCGCGCTCCTCGTCCGTGACGGCGATCTGCAGCGCGTGCTCCGAAGCGTAGTACGTGTCGAGAGACCAGGTCATGCCCGGAATCTCGTTCGCCAGCGTACCCGGCGCACGCACGTCGTGCTTCTCGAGCTTGAACATCTCCCGGTCGAAGATGCCGTACTTGTCGGACTGCTTGTTCACCTTCAGAGAAGGGAACAGCACCGGCCCGATGAAGTCCGAGTTGATCGGGAACTGGATCGAGATGTTCGTGAGCACCTGGTCGACGTGGACGTTGCCACTACCAGTGGGGCTGTAAACAGCCATGGTTCACCTCCTCCGAATCAGGTTGCGCCGCCGTTGCTGACCGCACCAGGCGTCAGCAGGGCGTCGATGACGTCACCAGCGTTGGTCGCGGCAGTCCAGGCGATGCCTGCTTGCCAGCGGTTGGTCGTACCGGCCGGAATGGGGATCGCCCGCCCGGTCGCGTCCGACGTGAACGGCGTACCCTTCGCGATGGCAGCACCCGCGACAACTCGCGAGACACCCATCACGCGCACACCGACGACAGCCTTGCCAGTCGTGATCTTGGCTGCGTCGATCGTCTCCTGGTACACACCGACGATGTAGTCGGCAGCAACCGCAGGAGCGGCAGGAGCAGCTGAGGTGGTGACGACGTCACCGTCTTCGGCCGCATTGAACTTGCACAGCCGACCGAAAGCGACGTTCGCGGCCGCCGCAGCGACCTTGAAGCCCTTGTCGAGAACGAAGTTAGGACCCATGTTTTACACCCCCCTCAGGAGCTCGAGCTGATCGTCGCGTCCATGTACGCGGTGTACACGTCAGGCTGTTCGCTGGACACCTTGATCGCCGCGTCGGTGTAGGAGAGCGTCTTGTTCGCCACCTGCAGAGCTGCGACAGCGTCGTTGAACGCCTTGACGGCGTCCGCGGGGTTGCCCGTAGCACCCGTACGACGCGTGCCACCGATCTCGCCGAGCTCCACAACGCCGGAGCTCTCCTTGTCGGTGAACATCTTGATGAGCGCGAGGACCTCGTCCGACGTCGCCTTGTTGACGGTCGAAAGGATCACCCGGAGCTTGTCGAGCGCGGCGGTCGACAGAACCTTCGCACCGGACTTGAACTCGGAGAGCTGCACCTCGACGGACGACGCGTGGTTGGCCGCGGAGAGAACCTTGTTCTCCGCTTCCAGCGACGTGACCTTCTCGCTCAGCTGCTTGAACAGCGGGTGCTCCGACAGCGCCTTCGCGAACGCGTCCGCGTCGTTGAGCTTCGACGGTTCCGGAGTCGGAGTGGGCGTCGGAGCAGGCGGGGTGGGAGCAGGCGGCGTGGGCGCCGGAGGGGTCGGAGTCGGCTGGGGAGGCCCAGCCGGAGGCGTCGGTGCGGTCATCTTCACTCCTTGCTGGGTCTCGAACAGCTCGGACAAGTTGATGGGCAGGATGCCCTTGAGGAACGGACGGTTGGTGATGCCGCCACCCATGAGCACGTTCTTGTGCGTGACCTTGGTCGCAGGATGCGTCCACTCTTCCGTATACTCCGGGCTGAAGTACTTGTACTCGCCGTTCTCGATCGCCGCACGTGCTGCCGGCGTCCACTCGACGTTCAGGTACAACCCGTCGACACGAGCTTCTGCACCCTTGACCCAGCCAGCCGCATGACCACCGAACATCTTGTGGTCGTAGTCGATGTCGAGGTCTTGTCCGAGGATCTTGTTCGTCACGCCTTCAGCGTACTCACGAACGTTGTCGGAGTTGAACTCGATCTCGCCGTACCAAGGATGTTCCCACTTCCCCAGCGGCATGCACTGGATCCAGGTCTCGTTCTCCGCGACGTTCTCGGAGAACTTGATGCTGGACGTGGGGATCGTGTAGTTGAACTGCTTCACAAGGGCACCTCCCTTCATACCTCAAGAATATAATAGTACCCATTTGGAACGCAAGCTATTAGTATATACTAGTTACTACCTAAAAGGAACGCCGCAGGACAAAACAAAAGTGACCAGTCGTCGCAGCACCGCGTCCGAGTCAGTGCGCGCCGAGCCTGATCACTCTTGTTTGTCCTGCGACGGTTTATCAGCCGCCACTCTTGTCCTTACCACCGTTGGCAGTAGGTACCTTGGGAGACGGCTTGCCTTGACGGGGCGGACCGACTCGAGGAGGCTTCGGAGGTTCAGGTGTGTTCTTTTCACCCGAGCCAGGAATCTTCTTCCCTTCCTTGTCCACCTTGTTGCCGTTCTCGTCCTCTTCCTCCTCAACCTCTTCCTTACCGCCCTGTGGTGTGGGAACGGCTCGAGCAGTCTTGGGATCTGCCGGCGGCAGGTCCATCTCTTCACGGACGGTCTTCTCGAGCTCGTCATCAGGAACGATGACGCCGGCACCGACCATGTTGCGGAGCGCGAATGACATCGTCCGCCAGTCACCCTGCTCACCGATACGACGTACCTTGAGTTCCGGGTAAGCCTTCGTACCAGCCCAGTTGTAGTCGACAAGCTGCGGGATGCAGTACTTGTTGAACACGTCTGTGATGACCTCAGCGATGTAGCGGCACGACTTGAGAAAGAGATCCTGGTCTTCCTCCTTCGCACCACCATTCATGAACGCTGCCAGAATGTTCTTCTGGATCTGGAGGTCGTGGTACTCCACCGACTCGAGAGCGTTAACAGGCTGCCCTTCGAGCTTAGCGAAGACGATCTCCCAACCTGGCGGCAGGACCACATGGGCCTTGTCGTTCGTTCGTAGGTTGCGTCCGAGGTTCTCCGCGTACTTCTTGTCGGCATCGTTGAAGGTGATCGGCAGCTTGATGATAGGCACACCGATACCGTGACGCTCCTTCTGGATAGCGTCGATCTTCTCCAACTGCGACTTGTAGTACCAAGGCTTGTACGCCGACCGAAGGACCGACATACCCGTCATGTCGCCGGCTTCCTTGTCGAACGTGAAGACGGCAAGCTTGTTGATCGGGATTTCGATCTTCTTGTCAGGCGCGGTGATGTTCGGGTTGTACATCTCAACACCCGCAGGACCGCCGTACTCGTCCAGCTTCCACTGCTGGATCTCGAGAGGGTGCCGCGGAGACAACTTCTGCCAGCAGATCTTACCTGGCTGCTGAGGGTGCTCGTTCGTGAACACCTTCTCGAACAAGTAGAAGCCGTAGTCGAGCATGAGGAGGATCTCGTTCAGAAGCTGAGGCCAGGACGAGGACATCCCCTTGGTGAGGTTCCACCAGACGAAGTCAGCGATCTTCTTGTCCTTGGTCGAGTCGCTCGCAGGTGCCATGAACCAACGACCCGACAGTACCGGCGTCTTGATCAGACGGAGCGAGCCCCGTACTGTCGAGTCGGACCGGCGCATCTCGTCGTACTTCTGCAGACCACTCAGATCCCGCAGCGTCTGGTTGTACTCCCTGTGGAGCCAGGAAGTGTATGGACTCGGAGCGGTCGAACCCAGCTCGCGAAGGTCCGCATCACCGTACGTCCTCAGCGCTACAGGAGCGGCCTTCTGCGGAGCTACAAGCACCACAGAACCGAAGGTTTCGTTCTCCACGTTGCCGACGACGTCGTAGCCTTCGAGGGCATCCTTCAACGTCACCAGCTCTGACGAGGTTGCCTTCTTGGGAGTGGACCTCCCCTTAGCGAAATCAAACACTCCCATGCGAACCTCTCAGCGGTGGTGGAACCCGACGCCACGGACAGTGGTCGGCTTCGGTGCGGTGGTGACGGTCCTACGCTCGCTCGGGATCCAGAGCGTCAAGGTCGCACCCGTGATGGCCCTGATGACGGCGTTGCGCGACTGACCTCGCGCGTTGATGTACCTGACGACCTTGTTGCGGCGTAGGTTCAGTACCGACGTTGCCTGGAGTGGCATCAGAATCTCCCTGCCATAGTGAATGTACCGGCATCGCTCTCCGGCGTCCAAAGACCCGATCCAGGATCACCGTAGTCATCCGTGAAGGCATCGGTACCAGACAACGCGTGTGCACTCTGCTGCGGAACCAACAGACCCGAATCGTGCTGCTGCCAACTGTTGATGTCGGCAACTTCGCTCAGATGGTGTTGCGTGCCAAGGACGAACACGTGCATGAGACCATAACGGATGGCATCCATGCAGTGGTCAGCTTGGTTCTGACCCATCTCAGGGACGTTGTTACCCTTGACAGGCGCCTTGGACTTGTAGTTGTTGATCTCCTTGATGAAGTCAGTACAGCTGAAGTCGACCTGGAAGTGCGTCTCGTGACGAATGTGGTGCATGGCACCCGTGTCAGGGTCCATCTCCTCAATGTCGTGAACCTTCAAAAACTTCTTGAAGAGGTCGACACCTCGGTTCCAGTCGGCCTTGGCCTCAGGGTCAGTGATGCACGGAGCCAACAGCTGAGTAACCTCAACCGCGGCATCAGGACGTGCATGGTCACCGAAGCAACAGGCGATCCTGTACCCCGGAGGCTGAGGGGCCTTCTTCATCATCTCGACGTAGTCACGAACCGTCATGCCCTTTTTGTAGTGCACTCTCCACACGCGCACGGTGTCATCGTGGTCGATCTGAAACTCCACTGCCGCCATAGGGTTTGCCCAACCCCAGTCGAACGCAATGTAGTTCGCCAAGTCAGGTCGATAAGGCGTTTGCTTGACGTGAATCGCTTCACGGAACTCGCCGTAAATCTTACCGACGAAGGCGCTGAACTCCGCTCCGATCTCCTGCATGAACCATTCTTCGACCGTGTTGCGCTCGAGGTCGAGGATCTCAGCATCCTGACGACCGTCGGGGTAAACAGCCGTGTTAGCCCAAGATGCAAAGGTCCAACTGTTGTACAACTTCTCGTCGGGGTTCTGTCCAAGCATCCAAAGGTCGTACAACCAGTTGAAGCCTTCAGGTGTGGTGGGGAAGTCCGCTCCGCCTCGCTTGTCAGCGAGAGCAGGACGAATCATTCGCTCCCACGTTTCCTTCTTCTGCTTCGCTGCCTCCGACATAATCACCCAGTCAAGAGCTTCACCGACCAGGTTATCGGGGTGATCAGCACTTCGCACTTCCAACCGCGTCTGCCATGGGAACTCGATGAACATATCCCCGGAGCGCTTGTTGTACGACTTCTTGACTCGCTTGTCCCGACCGAACTTCTGCCCGACAATCAAGTCGTTCCAAATGACTCGGAACTCTTTCTCGCCAAGGTCGTAAGTGGGACCCACGATCCAGAACCGCTTGTTGGGCTGGAACAGCTTCGGTTCCATATCCCGTGCTGCCATCGTCGACTTACCAAAGCGGCGACCGCAGCACGGGATCCGGAAACGTTCCAAGGCGTCGTGGTAGAGCAACTGAGGCGGGTGAGGCTTGTAGCCGATCTTCTTGAACCAGGCATCTCTGGCCGCCTTGGTTGCACTACTCACGCCGTCCACCACCTCTCGCCGCTACATCACCACAGGGCCTTTAGTCTTCGTCGTTACCGCTCTTCGCTCGTGCTTCCGGACCCGGCACGATGGGCAAACAAACCAAACAGATGTAGTTCTGCCCTTCAGGCGTGTCGCGCAGGTACCCATCGGAGTAAATGATGCGTACCTTGTCTTCTGCTGTGTAGCTTGCGTCACAGTTCGGACACACGCCTGCTTCGTACCTGCGCTCGGCAATGTGACCCGAGGCGCTCTCGAGCCACTCGTCGCGCTGGGCTTGGGTACCCTGGGGCATCAGGAGGTCCCCCTGTCGCTCTGCTTGACAGCGTCGTTGAACTCGTTCAGGGCGTCCATGAGAGCGTCCTCGCCCGGAGGCGTACTGTTGGCGGCCGTCAGCGGCCCCATGACCCTGTCCGTAACGTACTGAGCGGCCCGCAGCTTCGTGTTCTCGTTCACAGCGTGCAGAGCCAAGTTGCTGATCGTCATCGCAGCACTAACAGCGTTGCGCTCGAATACAGCCTTAGCGAGGTCTTTGGCCGACTTGCCGCCTGGCCCACCGAAGACAGAGGTCTCGAGCTTCGCGAGACCTTCGATGTCGTCAGCACTCGGATAGCCGTCGTCAGACATGGCTCCTCCTCTCGGTCATAGTTCCAATATTATAGTACGCTGCTTTGACAATCAAGGTCCGCCCAGTGAATTAGTATGTACTAGTAACACCCTGCAATAGCGAATCCTAATATATCTTAGGAACATACTTCGCTACTACTTCTACCCGTTTCACCCGTAGGGAGGGGTAAAAAGATATTGAAATAGATTAAAATATAGTTAACAGAAAAAATAAAAATAATAAAAAGAAAGAAAATTAAATGATTAGCAAAGTATTTATCGTACTATTTATTCTTTGGATTTATTATATCGCATCAGTAACAATCGTATCATTTATCGTAACGATTAAGTAATAGAAAGGATATATAGAATGTACTATACAGTTAATGGTAATAAGGAAATGGATTACGGTTACGGTAAGGAAGGTAACTACCGTAAGGAAGTAAGGAACGGTACGTTCAATCCGATGTTTAAGAAAGCTGTTAAGAAAAGGAACGATAAGGTCGGAAAGAAATGTACGGAATGCTTTACGATTAAATCGCTAACCGGCGAATGCATTAACTGCGATTAGTATCTTTACTGATAATCGATTCTATCGATTGTTGGTATGAATACTAATACTTATACGGTATTCTAATAACCGAATAGACTATCTATGATAACCATTCTATACATCTCGAATGAATATAACAATCGAATGGAGACGATCATGACGATCGAACTGGTCTCGCCGTACGCTGCCGCGAAGATCGTAAACGGTTGGTTGGCGACGGATGGCGTTCAGAAGAAGCTGCCGCCGCAGATGCTGTACATGTACGTCTCGAAGGGCTACATCAAGTCCGTCGAGATGCCGGAAGGTTCCAAATGTAAGCGGATGGTCTCCGAAGACCAGCTCGCGACCTGGTACGCCGGGTACATGAAGAAGACGTCGCCCGTTCAGGTCGAAGAGGTCGAAGAGATCGAGAACATCGAGGTCGACGGAGTCGCGATCGACGACGAGCAGACCGTCCTGTTCTCCTGACCGAGCTTGATGGAGAAGGTCTTCGGACCTTCTCCGTCATGTCCGGTTAGTCGAATACAGGTACCACAGGGAGTTACTTACCGTGGCTACGAACAAGGACTACTTCGAAGCTGTCAAGTCCGAGATCCTTTCGTTCGATCCGGAAGTCAAGATCATCGACCGTCTCGTCCAGAAGACCGCCGACTACTTCGAGGGTAGCGACTACTCGATCGAGGACCTGAAGGGCGACGGCGAGAAGTCCGAGGTCTACTTCGCGTACGACGTCCTTCTCTTTACGGACGACATCTGATCTGAACGGTCTTGATGGAGATCGTCTACCATACGATCTTCGTCATGTTCGTTCAGAACAAACGTTACAAGTATATAGAACTACCAGTTAGGGGATTAAAACTAGCTGCGGAATTAGAATTAGCAACTACGATTTGATTTCTTAAAACAATGCCCAAACCAATGCTTTATTATTTAATTGATATTTCTGCTATAGAATGTCCTCCAATACCTATATACAATAGAAACTTATTACAATTAATAGACTTTAGACCATATGTGTTATTCTTTATTCGCGCCGTTAGCATGTTCCGCAATCGTGTTTTTCAATGAATCGTCACTATGTCTACAATAGAATAATTGGACGTTAGATAGACGTTCGCAAAAAGTGACCTTACGGAACGTCCACATAGAAACAGTAAGTAGCTGCTTCTTCGACGAAGAAACACAATGCAATTAGGATTAAAAACACATTCTGATTAATTGCGTTTCTGCGTGAGAAGAATCATGCGATTAGTACTTTCACTAAAGTCGTTTTTTCATTAATTCTCTAACATATATATAAATCCTATTAAAAAGTTTCTAATTGGTGCCTCTTGTAGGGTCCCAAGAACCTCATATATAATAGTATTATGGATCATTTCATCTGTACGATTTGCGGCATAACAAAGGGAAGTGACCTACGAGTTGCTCCTCATGTCAGATACTGTCGCGAATGCAACAATGACTACCAGGTGACGCGCCGAAAGGTGCTGAACGCCGGTTTCAAGTTCACGATGGAAGCGTACAAGAAGAATCGTGCTAAGCGGGGTCTTCCGGTGCCTTCCAATCCAACACGAATGGGCCGCCCTAGGCTCTCGGAGAGGCTTTATTCCGATTGCCAGATCTGTAAGAAACAATTCGTGTTGGGTCGTGAACACGACACCCTAGACCTTGAAGGTAAGATCTGTCATGTGTGCGGCGTGGACTATGCACGTCATACCTCGAGAGGTCCGTTCAAGGAGCAGGGAGTCGAGCTTACTGTTGATTGGTATATCCTACTCCGTACCAAGGTACCGTTCGTTGGCCTTGATGGAGTGGAACGTACCGCTCTCAGTGCGTACTCGCGCGGTCCTGGACGTCCGAAGAAGTCGCACGTCGAATTGGTTGCAGAAGACCACGAACGTGCGATTGGGTTGATCAAGCAGTACAAGGACCCAGAAGTGTTCGCTGAACTACTCGGGTTGGGCATCGTACAAGCACCCATTCCGCGTAAGGAAGCGTCGCCAGAGAACACGAAGACCGAAGTGATGGTGCCGTGCTTGATCGCCAAGGGCGAAGTGTGCACGCACTACGAATGCCTACGGGAAGCAGGGTACGCAGAATGAACGAAGCAATCATCACCTTCGTGACCGAAGAGAGGAACTCGGACTTCGACTACGACAAGTCGATTCCGGAGTTCCTCACCGTCACCAAGGTGTACAAGGTCGGGTTCGTGGACGCCGTGGACTTCTACACCCTCATGGAGTCCCTCCAGGGTGTCAGTGCCATCGGTGCCGGAGTCACCTCAGCTTACCAGATCGGAGCGTAACAATGCGTACCAAGTGGGACATCCTGGTCGAACGTCAGCAGCAAGCCTTGGAAGCGTACACCAAGGCAACGCAGACGCTCACTGACCTCGTAGACACGCCGTTCACCGCGAACGGAACGGGTCAGTGTTCCAAGTGCGGAACACCATTGCCAACCGAGGCTGACTTCGCGAAGCACTTCCTCGTCTCGAACGAGAGCTTCCTGAACCTCGGCTACTACCCGAACGCCTGACGCTCTAGGTGACCTCCAACCGAAACAGGAGAACGAAGGCCCTGTGGTGTTGGAGCTCGCCTTGTCCGTCAGGACAGAAAAAATTCTTCAAGATTCACCTAGTTTTCCTCTTGAAGAACCTCGGGGGAACACTATATACTTATAGTTAGTAAGAAAGAACAAAAAGCAACTGGGAGAGTGCGAAATGCAGGTAGACCTCGTTAACGTTCGACCGGACTCGGTGTTGGGTGGGGTCTTCCCCGACCCGGACGTGAGGGTCGAGTTCACGTTGATGACCAAGGAGCAGTTCGCGACCATTTACTTCTCCTTGCGGGCGTACGCGGACAAGCTCGAGCAGCAGCTGGACACGGTCAAGGACCTCGTGCCGTCGAAGACGAACGTGGCGATTCTCGAGGAGCGGATGTTCCTTCACAAGTCGCTCGCGAACGTGTACGAGACCCTCTTCGAGATGATCGAGAACCACCCGGACGGCAAGCTGGCGAACATGCGCGCTTGGTCCGAGGTCGTCTGACAGACCGTCGTCGCAAACAACAACCAACGAGGGGATAATAGTACAGTGTCGAAGTTCATTACGTTCATCTTGGTCGTCGCGGCAATCGTGTTCGCTGCGGCAACGATTTTCAACTCGGAGTCCAGGTTCTTCATCACCCCGGAGGGTTGGGGCAACCTCTGGGAACTGGTCACCGGCCAGGGGGAGTAGCTTCCACTAGGTGGGAGAAGTAAGTCAGCATGGAGAGGGCACGGAGGCGGTCACCGACCGTGCCCTCGAATGTCGACTTAGTTCTTGTCGGCACTTCTATCAGGGTAGTAACCTCTTCAAGGAAGAAGATGATCACGATGACACAAGTCATCGAGGCGGGTTACACGAACGGTAGCACGACACACGCAAGTCTCCCCATCACCACACGCACGAAGGGGGAGGCGGAAACCGTGGCGCCACCTGAGGACATCACCGTCGAGAAGAACTACGTCACGAACAGGTTCCAGCTGCACGCGACCGTCATGGATCGCCGTGTCACGGTCTGTTCACACGCAACGCGATGGCTCGCCGAGCTGTGCAGGGACGGTAAGTCCTGCGCATACGGCAAGCCGGTCGGGAGCTACAAGTCTTGAACCGCAAGGAACGAAAGATGATCGGAGTGGCGATCAATGTCACTCTCAGGTTCGTCCTCGTCATTCCGTTGGTGGTGTTGGACTTCCTGTTGATCATCTCGATCATCGGACTTCCGATCGGTGTGCCTCTCGGTCTCTGGTTGGGCAAGTTCATGGGCGCACCGATCAACAGGTTGAAGTACTTCCACCCGGACGGTCCAACAGACCTGAAGAAGATCGACGAAGACAAGTCCAACGAAGACCCGAACTGGTTCGTGAACAGGGACTGGAGCATCTGATGGCAACTAGGTTCAACTACGCGAACGCGCGAGGCAGTCTCATGGCTGCAGCGATGGAGCTGGCACCGACGGGGAAGGAGCAAGTCGGGTTCGGTCGGATCGTCAGCAACATGGGCATGGCACACGAGTCGGACAAGCAGATCTGCATCGAGCTCCTGTCGTCCATGCTCGATGGTGTGCGCAACGACAACTGGCCCGACCCGGAGAAGCTCGTCTGACGTCGTTCGCTCTTGATCGTGCACGGCAAGCCGTGTTCGGTCATGTCCGAACGAAGGAGTCAAGATGTCCGTTAAGCTGGTCAACGAGACCCGCAAGGCCTGGACGCCGCAGAGGCGTCACCGTCAGCGTCACTTCTGGAACGTCAGCGAGAGCTCGCGCCTCGACCACCTGATGGCGTGTGACAAGTGCTGGACTTGGCGACGAGCGATCGCCCAGGAAAAGGCGCCGCACCTCTCGTACGGCAAGGTGTTCCATGACCTCATCACGGCGAACGAAGTCAAGGTCTAGATCATCTTCTCCACGAAGAAGAAATTTCTTAGAAGACTTCGAGATTGCCCCGTGTGGAGCCTCGAGCAAAGCATGTATAATTGAGATAGAGCAAAACAAACAACAACCACCCGCAAAGCAAAGGATACACCATGAGCGAGTACAGCCAGTTCGACGCCCCGGTCGAGGACGACACCGAGGTGGAGGACCTGCTCGACACGGACTCCGTGGACGAGGCGCCGGCGGCGACCGAAGAGGCCGCGCCGAAGGAGAAGAAGGCCAAGGCGGAGCCGAAGCGCGGCGACCTGCCGGCCGGGTACGTGACGCCGATCGGCCTCACCAGGGAGCTCAACGAGCGCAACCTGTGCCTCGACAAGAACGGCGACGTGAAGGTCGGCAAGCCGCAGGAGACGTACTCCTACATCAACAACGCGCCGAAGGAGCACCCCTTCCCGCTCGTCGAGGTCGAGGACAGCGTCGGCACCAAGCGCTCCGTCGTGCTGCTCGAAGAGGGCATCGCGTGGTGGGAGGCCAAGAACGCCCGCACCGCGGAGCGTCGGGCCAACGCGCAGGCGAAGCGCGAGAAGAAGGCCACCAAGGACGCCGCGAAGGCCGAAGAGCCCGCCGTCGCGGTGACCGAGGACGAGAACGTCGACCTGTCGGAGTTCGAGCAGGCCGAGTAAGACCGCGGGGCGCGGTTGACGCTGGCCATAGCGTTGAAGTCAGGGACAGTTTGGTCTCACGAAAACCCTGACACCTAAGCGTTGTAGCTCAGTCTGGCATGAGCGCTCACTGGGGTTGATCACCAAGTGAGAGGTCGCAGGTTCAACTCCTGCCAACGCTACTGGGGAGGGTGGAGTTAACCGCCCACCAGGGTGAAAACAGCCACGTCTTGATCCGATAGGGGCACCCGATGTCTCTGCGTACTACGGTACGTGCAGCTCTAGTGTTAACCGTCGGCTAGCAATGCTGGAGGCTGGTTACCTCAGAGCCCACTCCCTTTAACTTCGCCGATCTTCTTCCCAGTTGCGTCGGTGAGTGAGCCCCTCCCAGACTTTGACTGGGAGGGTATCAAAGCGTTGTAGCTCAATGGCAGAGCGCCCGACGGGTTGGTTGGGTAGTTGCAGGTTCGAATCCTGCCAACGCTACGTGGTCGGTATCCGGTGCACTAACTAGTCCCTCAGCAAACCCGTCTTGAACGGTGGAAACAGAGGGGACGAAACGTCCCGGTACTCGACACAAGTGCCCTGTGGTGATTGAGGTCCACATGAGCCCCCGACCGTGTGGGCTCTCATCTTCCCCGATCACCACAGGGCACCAAAAAATTTTCCTTGAAGGTCATTGAATACTAGTATGGACTCCTATATAATAGATAAAGAGACCAAGAGAGGAGTCCATGTGTCCGTTCAAGTAGAAGAGCCCCTCCCCATGCCCTACACCCACGCTCTGTCGGTGTACGAGGAGATGAGGAAGGGGGCTAAGTTGATGAAGGACGACCAGAAGAGGGACATTCTGGTCTGGGAAGGCTTCATGACTCACCTGTTTGATGGGTTGGGTCTGGCGACGCCTACCTACACGTCCATCCTCGGCCACCTCAAGCGCATGGGTTGCATCAACCAGCTCAGGCGGGGTGGCTCGACGACGAAGTCCCTCTGGGAGCTCTGCGCGAAGCCGACGGAAGACTTGTTCCGTGATTCGGTTGCGCGTAGCAAGCCGACGACCAAGACGGCGCAACTCGAACAGCAGGTCGCACAGCTCAACCAGCGACTGACCTCGATCGAGAACGCTCTCCGTAGTGGAGGAGTTGCCTTGTCGTGATGCACATCGTGTTCTACCCGGCAACGCTCATGCTCGGCCTGTGGTTGGGCTACCGTCTCACACAGAAGTTGGAGGAGTAGTGATCACGTTCCACCTCTGGGCGATCGTGGTAACCGTCGGAGCGCTGATCGGCTTGGCATTCTACGCCGGTCAGCCCTTCGACGAAGGCTTCGGTGACTACCGTGGCAAGTAACAAAGGACTGAACCCTGCATTGCTGATGGCGATCGGGTTTGGTAGCCTGCTCACGGGTGTTGTCATCAGCCTGCTCATCTGGCACTGGCTGCCTGTGAGCGCAGGGTTCATCATCATGGTCGTGTGCGCCGCGCTGGACACCGACGACAGGATCAAGAGGAAGGAAGACTGATGCCTTACATGAACGGTCAGTACTACCAGCCCACGTCGAAGAAGCAGCGGAAGCTGATCGACCAGGTCAACTTGGTCGAGAAGCAGTACAAGGGCCTCACGCCGCCGATGTGGGAGAACCTCTCGCTCGAAGAGGTCATCAAGGACATGGCGACGGCCTTCCCTCGTCTCGGTGGCAGCAAGCACCAGTACCGAGGTGGTCACTACGACCCACCGAAGTCGCCGAGGAACCTCAAGCGACGTCACCCGATGTCGGCGAAGACGTTCGTGAACATCAAGTTCGAGAAGCAGTTCCCGAAGGTCAAGACCGATCTCGTCTCCTTCGGGATCGACTTCGGCTACGACGACCCCCACGTCGCCGTGCGTCGCATCGGCATGCACCCGGAAGGGCTCGACGACTGATGGCATCGTGGGATGAAGCCTCGAGGTGTCCGAAGTGCACCTCGCAAGGCAAGGGTGTCAGTCAGCACGACACCGAACGTGAGAACGGGGAGAAGGTCAAGGTGCACGTTCTTGAGTGCCCCAACCCCCTCTGCATCTGGGCCGGTGAACGCTTCATGGTCCAGGTCAACAAGGACGGATCGATCCCGGACCCCGAGAGCCCGATCACTCGTCACCTGAACAAGACCTACAAGGTCGATGAGAGCCCGGCGGTCATCAACCAACGCATCGCGAAGATGAACGACGCTGCAGCCGCGATCGACCTCGAGGCTCTCCGACAGGGAGGGATGAAGTAATGGCGCAAGCCATCCGTATCAAGGTGGAAGGTTACCTCACCTACATCCCGACGCACGACGGCGACGAAGACATCGAACAGATCATGGCCATCGACCTCGATGAGGCTGACAACGACCCCATGTTCTTCTTCGAGGACGCCAAGCTCACGTTCACCGGTGAGATCGTGGATGTCGAGGTCAACGAGAACAACGAGATCATCGAGGAGGGCAAGTGACTCGTTGGCAGTACCTCAAAGAGGTCTGGCGGATCCTGAAGTCACTGTTCGCGAAGCCTGAGCCGGCTCCCATCTACTTCAACACCTCGCACACGCACGACGCGCTGTGCAAGAAGTACGGATGCCCTGACGACTCGAACTGGATCGGAGACAGGCGATGACGCTTCCGTCACGTGAGAAGATCGTCACGCGCATCTACCACAAGTGCATGCGCGACGCGGCCTTCCACCGCTTCTTTCGGGGACACACCCAGTCCCAAATCTTCCTCGTCATCAACGTGATCCTTCGTGCACGTCGTGAGGTCGCGGCCGAGGTCAGGGCGGAAGAGACGCCTCCCGCAGACGCCGTGACCGTCTACAACCCCAAGCCCTTCCCGCCGGAGAACGAGAGCAAGCTCCCACCGGTCGGCAGCACCACAGGGCGTGTGCTGGAACCGTGAGGCTTCGATTGGGCAAGTCCCGCTACTTGTCCTTTCGTAGAGTCACGTTTCTACTAGAGTCTAGTAACAAAGGATCTTGAGCTACCTTACTCTGCGTGAGTATATAGTCCAAAGCGTCTAAGGTACTTTCTACAAGGTCTACTATAGTTTCTAAAGCCTTGAGCTTCTGATTTAAAATCACCAAGATTGCCCCTTGAAAGGTTCTCAGGGGTCCCTATAGAATTAAAGATAGAAGGAAAGAGCAGAGAGGGGAAGACAGTGACGAACTACAGGGGAGTCAGGTCACCGAGGATGCTGCCTCCGCCCGTCCCGCGTGACCCGATGCACTCCATGCACATGGCCGACGAGGCCATGAAGATGGCCGAGCAGGCTCGCAAGGACGGCTTCGTCGCTGAGGCGACGATGTACTACGCCAAGGCGACGGCGCTCTACGGTCAGGCCAACTACTACTGGATCACCGGATGAGGTCAGTAGCAGAGCACAGAGGCTACCTTGAAGGTCTCATCGAGGCACGCAAAGAAGTCCTTGAAGTGTTGCCGATGGTGCTGAAGACCTGGCTCCGTTGGATCGACAACGACATCCCGGTCGAGTGGACCAAGCACGTCGTCGAGAAGGACTTCATCTGCGGTTGCATCATGGAGTTCGAAGCCGACGAAGAGATGGTCGTCTTTCTGTACTGCGACGACTGGAAGTCCGTTAAGGACTTGATCCACTCCAAGGTTGTCGCTGAGATCGAAGCGCACAGGCAGAAAGACCTCCTGTGGTATTCGATGCTTGTCGACGCCTACGAGATCAACCGCCACTACGACCACATGCGTCCGATCTACTTGGACGCTAGGAAGCCTGGCGAGACCTTCCCGAACTTCCTGAGGAGGATCCTTCCGTGAGCAGAACATCTCGTGAGCGACTGATGCGCACCGCACTCGCCAGTCTGAACGACAAGCACAGCGCGTTGGTCTCCTACGCGAAGCTCGTCAAGAACGAGTACGGCCTCGAGGGCGACACGCCTGACGAGATCATCTGCAACCTCGCCAGGGAGATCGCCAAGGAACGAACTGTGACAGTCGAGGTAACGGGGGAGGAGCCGAGTGTCCGAATCACCTGAGCAGCCAGAAGAGCACGAGCATCACTGGCCCGATGAGTTGGACGAAGCCATCTTCGAACAACTCGAGACGATCGGTGCACAGTGGAACGAGATCGTCGACGAGGTCGCAACGCTCCGTGAGTCGGGTGCGTGCCCACCTCCTGGCTTCCTCAAGCTGCTCGACCAGCAACTGACCGCATTGATGGCCGCGTTGGACGACCCGTTCTTGAACACGACGATCACAACGCACCTTCCGCACTTCGTGAACCTCTTCTCGTTCATGTACGAACTCGGCAAGCGACACGGAAAAGATGGAACCGTCCTGGTGTCGTGCGACTGTAAGGACTGACATGGCTACGTTCGCTTGGAAGCTGGAGCCGCACTTCATACTGCGTCCGTTCCAGGTTGACTGCCTCAAGCACCAGTCGAAGGCACCACACAGCCTGATCGCCGACGACATGGGCTTGGGTAAGACCGTCGAAGCGATCGCTCTGGATCGTTACCGTCGCATCGTTGCGAAGGCGTACACCGCCAAGACGCTTGTCATTGCCCCACTCTCTGTGGTGAACGTGTGGGTCGCGCACTACGCCTGGATGCTTCCTAACATGAAAGTGATTGCCTACAATGGCGAAGGCAAGCAGCCGGTCAAGGCACGTGCCGAGTTCCTGCAGCAGATCGAACAAGGCGACGCTGACGTGTATGTTGCGCACTGGGACGCTTTGCGACTCATGCCGGAGCTTGCTGACGAGAATTGGTTCACCGTCATCGCCGACGAAGCTCACAGGGCGAAGAACCGAAAGGCCCAACAGACCCTCGCC
>WUUC01069199.1_pt1 | contig 49467 bp, 38 predicted proteins | sample 6278441 | NCBI WGS metagenome assembly WUUC01 (sample SAMN13675441, study PRJNA597444) | soil metagenome | isolation source: soil | place: USA: Washington | collected 2017-10
CGCCCAGAACCTGCACCGTCCTGGTCATGTCAATGGTCACCGACCCGGCGGACAGCCTGCACTTCGCGTCCACGTCGCCGTACACCGCGCGCCCGACGTCGCTACCGAGGACCGTCCGCCACTCCGCCGGCGACAGGGCGCCACAGATCATCTGCGCGGCCGTCTCCGGCAACACATAGGCGATCCCATCGCTGTAGATCACCGCCCGCGCGACGTTGCGGAGGTTCTTGACTTGGCTACGCGAGCCTTATGATTTACGATGCTGCGGCTCCAGCCGCAGAGAGATACCTATACACCTTGAGCCATGACGTTGACTTCGCTGTTGCGGACCTGTCCTTCGAAGCTGTTCACTACGGCGACATGCGTCTCGACACCGAAGGGCGGTTGCCACGATGGTTGACAGGTCATGATTCGCTAGTTCTGCAACTATTGCAACGAATTTTTGATCCCAATCGTACTCCCATATCGCGTGAGATCGATTGTTTTCGACTTGGCGAGATTGTCGACCTGGGACTGTTGCACAGCGAACCCTGGCACATGTTTTTGCAAGGCTCGAGGCAGCTCGTGCCTGCATGCCGGATGCGCCAGGCGTACAGGCGCTCATGCTCAAGACCCGCGTGGCCACGGGATTTCGTACCGACTAGTGCCGACCGCCCGTTTGTTGGCTCACCAGCTACCGATCAGTATTCGAAGAGGTAGTACGCCTCGTAGACGGTGTCCGAGCCGAGGTCAAACACGCGGTGCTTCTCCGCCGGCGGCACGAACGAGAGGTTTACTCTTCGAAGCGAACCGATCTCACGCAAATAGCTGTTTGAGTCGGCACAAAAGCCACCGAGTATCTTGGAGATGCGCTCCTCATCGTCGCTATCGAGCTGCTTCGGCTCCGGCATCCCAGCCCTCTGCACAATGACGGGAGGGTGAACACCGCCAGCTGAGCGCAGCTCTACCAGCCCCCGCCTGGCAAGCATCCGTACGGCCCGGCGGACAGATTCCTGCGACGACCGCTCGTCGTCTTTACCGACCACGCTGACCAGACTGCGCAAGGTTACCCACCGCGGTCCGTGCTGCTCGTGGAACTTGTCCAGTTCCTCGAGAACGCGTCGCTGTACATATCCCAAGCCTCGGCTCACTCGACAATCCTAAGTGTTGTCTGTGTCGCACTGACTCGTCCGATTCGCCCGAATTACACCGATTCTAAGTGTTGCCTCTGTCCCACTGGGCTCTCTGAATACTACGCTTAGATCGGCATACGTCAGGCTGCTGTGCCATGTGGATCTGGCTATTCGGCGACTATGCCTCCTTCTGCTCTTGCTGGCAGGAAGGGCTGGACTGGTCGTCATCGGCCGAACACCTTCCCCGGGCCGACACGTGATGGCGGGGGCCATGGCTGGGTATGGGTGGTCGGCAGACCGCGCTGGCTGGCCGCGGGTGCGAGAAGCCGACGACCAGCAGATTCTTCCTGTCGCCACCACGCAGTGGCGGTGCAGTAGGGAAGCGTCGTGAACACACGGGTCAGGCACCGATACGTCTGCGACGTGCTGCGCTCGGCGAACCAGACGGCGAACTGGGGACGTGCCCGTGCGCTGTACGAGCAGTGCCGGCACATCCGCCGGTCCAGAACAAAGCGCCACCTCCCAAACGATCTGCGTGGCGCGCTCGCCGAATGCCTGTCAGATCTCGCCGTCAGCTACTGCGGACGCGAGGAACTCTTCGTGGAGCACTCGCTCGCCGTCTTCGCCGAGGTCAACAATCGCGAAACGTTCGACAACGAGCTGTTCGCCGCCGACTACCGCGACCGCGCAGGCTCGAAAGGCGGATTGCCTGGATCCTTCGAGACGGTGGTGGAGACCAGCCGCCGGTACCGCGACGCGCGACGCCTCGCGCTCGCGCTCGCCGATGCCGGTACCTCCGGGACCCTGTGCGGGTCTGTGAGTTACGGGCCGTTCTACAACGTCCGCGGACACCACCGTGCCAAGCCCGCCTCCGACCTCGACCTGATCGTCGTGGTCCACGACACGGCCCAGCTGTCCGCGATCGCCGATTGTCTGTCCGGGCTCGCCGGAGCCGACCGAGGGTCGGTCGACCGGTTCCGGGCGCGCGCGGAGATCTTCACCGACCGCTGCGATGATGGGATGACCGTCCTGAGTCACAAAGTCAGGTTGTGGGCCGATTGTGCGGACAGCCTCCTGGCCGGGACGGGGCTGCGCGGCGACTATCAGGCGAGCCTGCACTTCCTCACGCGCCAGACATTCGGATATGCCCTCGTTGAGTCCAGCACCGCGTTGACGCAGGCTGCCGCCGGCGGCAGACGGACGGTCCGGGACTACCGGGAGACTTGGATCTGCCGCGCCGATCTAACACGCACGTTCGCCGGACGCGAGCACGCTGTGGCGCCGCAGATGGACGCCATCGATGGCGGCTGGTTGCGGTCGATGACCGCATACGTTTTCGACGAGACAGACTGCTACTGCCCCGGCTTCCTCCAGACGACCCTGCTGCCCGTGCCCGAGCTGCTCTGGGATGAACTCGGCGTCCGGCCCGACCTCGCCACGTTCACCCGCAAGTTCTACGACCGATACCGCCACGAGAAGTCCCGCAATCCGGACGGGCTACTTCGTCCCAGCCTCACCCACGTCCGACGCGATGCCTTCGCGCCGTACATCATCCGCCAGTTCGACCTCGACGTCTGAGCGGCCGTCTGCCGGGCTGGTCTCATACAGTGACAGCTCGATGCGTCCAGTCAGGCCCAACTCGGCTCGAGCCTCGCTGATGAACTCGCGTTCGGCCGCCCAGAGTGCGTCGAACTGCGGCGCTGGGAGGGTGTCGATGCTGTGCGTGGCTCGGCTAGCGGCCAACAGCCTCGCCTGATGCACCATGGCCGACGACGCCCGCACCACGGTCGAACGGTTCGTCACCAACCGCAACGCTGTCTTCGTGCTCTCAAGACGCTCCTTGTATCGGGTACCGACCTCGTCGAAGAACGGCATCGGGTCGCCCGGCTCACGTGGCCTCGGCACAGCCGAGATCCGCGCATTTGGTTGTAAAACAAATGCGACATACTCCCGGAAAGCGCCAATAAAATCGGTGTACGCGCTCAACCGGATATCCCGCCATTGGCGCTCGTGGTCACGCCGCCATAACCGATCCTGGGCACGCACGGTCAGCCAGCCACCGAGCATGACCGCCAGCATTGTCGCGGCGGCCGTGATGCCAACTTGAACCAGGCTCATACGCACCTCTGATGATGACCTTGTGCGCCTTCGATGCTACAGCGAGTAGATGCACGTAGATGATCGAGGACCGACGCCGCGGCTGCGGGCGGGGCACTGGGACGCGCGGGTGATCGATTTCGATGACCGGAACGACAAACACCCCATTCGTGTACAGAAATGGACGGTTGGCGGGCTGCCTTGTTCACCCAGCTCGGGATCGTGCAATCCCGCCGGGACAACAACCTCGCAACCAGGTTTCCGGAGATCGTCGCCGCCGGTCGCCACCTCGGTGATGTGGTGCTCGACGGCGAAGTGGTGGCGTTGCGCGAGGGCAGGTTGGACTTCGGGGCACTGACGTCCAACCCGGGCAGCCGGACCGAGGCCGGCGTGACGATCTACTACATCGCCTTTGACCTGCTGGCCGAACGAGACCGCGACTGGCTACCGGAACCCCAGGACCAGCGACGCAGCCGCCTGGAGGAGCTGTTCACCGATGTCGAGCCACCCTTGCAGCTGATGCCCCGCACGACCGAGCAGGACCAGGCGCTGCCGTGGCTGGACCGGTCGAACGCCCAGGTGGGTGTTGAGGGGTTGGTGGTGAAGGCACGGCACCAGCCGTATCGCGCCGGACGGACCGGTGACTGGCGCAAGATCCGTTCTGTCGGGTCCAGAGCAACATGTCGCGCCGTTCTCGCTGGTGAACAGCTCGCCTCGGTGCGCGACGGATGTAGCACACATGGGCGGGCCGCGGGCTGCCTGTCGGTCACGAGGCTCTTGGCACTCCTGGTCCGGGCGCGGAGCTGCCGATCGCCGAGGACGTCCGCGCCACCTCTGTTCGCCTCAGCGCAATCTCCACGGTCGCGGGCCAGAGGTGGACAGCGTCAAGCAACCGGTGGTACGAACGCTCGATCGGCGGCATGAGAGTGAGTCAACAAGTTGACATAGATGGCGTCTGGGCGATCCAGGCAGCACAATGGTGAGATCGATTTCAATGAAAGCCGAAACATTCGGTACGTCCCATTGGCAGAACCCTCGTTAAAACGGCGATAGATCCGGATCCTCCATCGAGTCTGGGTCACTATGTGGGGGTCCAATCACGCCACGCCGAGTCGTGATGCGCGTGGTGCTAAATGCTAGCACGGTGTCCGAATGGGTGAGTCTTCGCCAGGTGGCAACGCCCGCAGCGTCGTCGCGTGAACGGCTTCTGCGGTCTGTTCAGGACCAAACGGCGAAATTGATGCGGTCACAATCACACCGCCTGGGGTCACTACCTATAACTATGCTCGTCCCAGCCTTTCCCAGGCTGGGACGAGCATAGATCACCTGGCTGTCTCAGGCAACGCGCCATTGCTGATTAGTGGCACCAACAACGCAGTCGTGGATCAGGACTGCCGCTCCTACCCACCAGTTCGAATTGGCGATGGTTAGGCATCGGTGGTTGAGATTACTGTGCAATTCGCTGCCGTTCCAGTGCCACCATTGCTGGTTCCAGCCACTGCAGTCGTACATCTCCACTACCCCGCCGTTGTCGCCATTTCCGAAAGGGAGCTCAAGGCACTTGCCGTTGACGTCGCTCCGAAGTTCGGGGCCATTCCAGGTCCACCGTTGCGAACTGGCTCCATTGCAGTCGTACATGTGAATGGAGGCACCGTTTCCAGTGTTGAAGTGAGCAACTGTGAGGCAACGGTTGTTCATGTTTGATGCGATTTGGAAGCCGGCCATAACGGTCGGACTATCCGGCTGTCCCGTCCTAGTATCGGCGGACGCCGACGACGTGAATAGGGCACCGATCACAAGCCCAACAGCCGCCAACAACAGCATCAATCGATTTGACTTAACCATGGCAAATTTCCTTTGAATTGTGCTATCCGCCTTGTGGTGCGGCTTGTCATTTTGCCGGGATGCTTCGAATTTCTGACTCGCCGCGATCACGGATGACTCCTAGTATCTTGGGTGCTGGTATTTCGTAATATGATTGATCCCTCTCTTCTCCGCGTATCGTCTACCGCGGCGACCAACATGCCTGTTAAGTGGCCGGCTCGCTTGTCATGGATCTGCCTTTCTTCGACGTGGCGCCGGACGAATCGTTGTCAGCTTCACGTTGGCGCCATGCCCTGTTCGCTGACCTTGCGGCAAGCGTGCGAAGTTGGTGACCTCGGGTCGTATCTGCTGCCCCGAGACCGGTCTGGTTTCCGGTTAGTCCGCTGTTCGGAGTCGGTTCATGGCGTGTCGGTGGATTCGGTGGCCGATCAGGTGCCACGCGAGCCGTATCGGTGTCGGGAGCAGGCGAAGGAATGCCGCGTGTTCCGTTGTGGTGGCATCTTCCAAGATGGCACCGAGAAGGATGAACGCTTTGTGGTTTTTGGGGAGGCCTTGTTGTCCTCGTTTGCGGAGTGCTTCCCATTCGGTGTGGGTGAGGTGTTCGGAGACCAGGGGCAGGATCTGGTTTTCTTCCTCGGTCAGGTGCTCGTCGAGTGCTGCGGATGCCTGGGCAATGACCGCGGCCAGTTCGTCGCGGGTGGCCGCGTCGGCAGTGTCCCGCCAGCGTGGGAGCAGCACGCTGACTTGGTCGAGCAACACGGCGAGTCGTTCGTGTTGTGATTCCATGCGACGCACCAGGTCGGTGTTGAGCTGGCCGACCCGCTGCAGCAGCAGCGGCCACAGCAACTCGTCCTCACAGGTGTGGTGGTGGTGCAGTCCGTTCGCCAGATCCAGGTAGAACTCGCCGATAACGGCGGCCCGGGCGCGATCCCCGTCCGGGACGGCGTGGATCAGGCCGGGTGCCAGGCGGAATTCGCGCCGGAACATGCGGTGGACGACGACCATTTCCCAGGTGTCGACGCGCTGGGTGGTCAAGGACATGAGCTACGCCCTCACTTTCGGTCCGAGATCCGACGGTGTTGCGGTCTGGGGTGTTGCGGTCATGCGCTCAATCTGTCCCGTTCGCCATGCAATTGGCCTACAGCCGGCTTGACGGGGGGTTTGTATGCTCGGTGGGTGCTGGTCTGTCGGGTGCTGGGGCCGACTGAGGTGGACGCTGGCGGCACCAGTGTGGATCTTGGTGGGCCGCTGCCCCGGCGGCTGCTCACCGCGCTGGTGATGGCCGAGGGTGAACCGGTTTCCGACGGGCGGCTGGCTGAAGCCGTGTGGGGCCCAGAGCCGCCGTCTCGGGCGGCGGCCGCGCTGCAGGTCTATGTTTCCCGGCTGCGCGGGGCGCTCGGTAGCGGCGGGCGGGATCTGTTGGAGCGCACCGGATCGGGCTACCGGTTTCGACCGCCGCCGGGCGCGGTCGATGCGGATCGGTTCGTGCAGGAGGTCGAGCGGGGGCGGCGGTTACTCGCCGAGGACAACGCCGCACCGGCGCTGCACGCGTTCACCGAGGCGTTGTCCTGGTGGTGTGGTGAGCCGTATGCGGATCTGCTGGCCGGTCCCGACGTGGCCGCGGCCCGCAGCCGGCTGATGGAACTGCGCGAGGTGGCGATCGAGGAGCGGCTGGCCGCGCGACTGTCCACGGGGGACGCACCGGGCGCGGTGGCCGAGCTGGACGCGGCGGTGCAGGCCGCGCCGTACCGCGAGCGGCGGTGGGCGCTGCTTATCGTCGGGCTGTACCGCTGCGGCCGGCAGGGCGACGCGCTCGCCGCGCTGCGCCGCGTGCGCGCCCTGCTCGCCGACGAGCTCGGCATTGACCCCGGGCCGGAGTTGCAGGAGTTGGAGCGGCTCGTGCTGGCCCAGGACGTTCGGCTGCTGCTGCCCGAACCGCCCTCGACAACCCCGCCCGCACCCGCCGGCGGCATCGCCGCGGCGCGTTACTTCGGTCGGCCGCTGTCCTCCTTCCTCGGCCGCGACCGTGAGCTGACCACTGTGGCCCGGCTGCTGGCCGAGCAGCGGCTGGTCACCCTCGTGGGCCCGGCCGGTGTGGGTAAGACCCGGCTGGCCGTCGAGTACGCCGCTGCCCTGCCCGACATCGACGGACCGTGGCTGGTCCGGTTGGCCGACGTCGGCCAACCCGAGGTGATCGTCCACGCGATCGCCGACGCCGTCGGCCTGACACAGATCACCGATGAGCCTCGGCAGGCCCTGTGCGATGCGCTCGCCGGTCGGGCCGGGCTGCTCGTGCTGGACAACTGCGAGCACCTCGTCGACGCCGCCGCCGAGCTCACTATCGAGCTGCTCGCCGCCTGCCCCAAACTGCGGGTCTTGGCCACCAGCCGTGAACCGCTGGGCATCGACGGCGAGGCCACCGTCGCGGTGAACCCGCTACCGCTGCGGTCCGGCGACGGCGCAGACGGCTCGGCGATGATGCTGCTGCTGGACCGGATCAGGGCGGTGCGTCCCGGCTGGACGCCCTCGGAGGAGGAACTGGCACAGGCTCGACAGGTGTGCGCGGTGTTGGACGGCCTGCCGTTGGCCATCGAACTGGCCGCCGCCCGCGCGCGGCTGCTCGGGCTCGGGGAGATCGCCGAACACCTGCACGACCGGTTCGCCCTGCTCGGACCGGTCGCCCGCGGCTCGCTGGCCCCGCACGCCACGCTGCAGGCTGCGATCGCCTGGAGCGTCGAGTTGCTCTCCGACGCCGACCGTGGCCTGCTGCTTCGGCTCTGGCCATTCGAGGGTGGGTTCTCCCTGGAGGCTGCCGACGCGGTTCAGCCAGCAGGCCCGGCTGGCACGTCGGCGCTGGAGTCGTTGTCGTCGTTGGTCACTCGGTCGGTGGTTAGCGCGGACACCACCATGGCACCCACCCGCTACCGGTTGCTGGAGACCATTCGGGCCTACTGCCAGGCCATCGACCCCGACCCGGACACCACCCGAGAAGTTCACGCGGCCTGGGTGCGCGACCTGGCCGGCCGGTGCGAGGCGGACCTGCGCGGACAACAACACGGCGGCCGGGCCATGCGAACCCTCGACCGGGAGCTACCCAACCTACGCGCGGGCATCGCCCACGACCTGACCCACCAGCCAGAACACGCCCTGCGCACCGTCGGCCTGCTCGACTGGTTCTGGATACGGGGCGGCCACTCGACCGAGGGCCGCCGACTCCTCGACACCGCACTGCACGCCGCACCCCACGCATCACACGCCGACCGCGCCCGCGCCTACCTGGCCCGCGTCAGCAGCGCCGGCTTCCTCGCCGACGAGCCCGAGCTGCGGCGGGTGATCGAGGAAGCCCGCGTCGCGATCGGCGAGCCGACCGACGACGAACACCGCACGCTGTACGCAATCCTGCAGTTCTACTGCTCTATGTTGTGGCTGACTAGCGGCCAGGTCCAGGCGGCCCACGACGCTGCCGACCAGGCCGTCACCATCGGCACCCAACTCGGGCTGGACTGGATCCGTATCGCCGGGCTCAGGACCCGCAACGCCGCGCTCGTCCACCTCGGACACGTCGCCGCCGGCGAAGCCGGACTCATCGACACCATCAAGCAGGCACAGCAAACCGGCGAGCTCTGGTCGGCCGCCTGGTCAGAGTTTGGGCTCGCCCTGTCCTACCTCAACCGCGCAACGGCCCACGCTGACCCGAGCAGCCTCGCCGCCCGCGGCATCGACGCGCTGCGCCGCGCCCTGGCACGGTTTCGCCAGGAAGAGGACACCGTCTTCACGCTCGCCGTGCTCTACACCGGCGCCCACGCCCTGGTCCTCGCCGGCCGCCCGCACGACGCCGGACGGCTGCGCGCCGCGGTCCACCACCACGCCATCCGGCTGGGCCTTCGACCAGAACTGCTGCGCCGCTTCAGCTCCTCCGACATCGACCACATCGTCGACACCGCACTCGACCCCGACGACCGCAACACCGCCGACGTCGAAGGGGCCAACCTGAGCTGGCCCGACATGATCAACCTGCTCACCTCAGCGCGGACGGCCACCGGCTGAGAACATCCACCACACGGCTCACGGCATCCACAACACAGCACAAGATCTTCCCGTCCACGCTCCTCGGGCTGACCGACACCGTTCCGGCCCTGCTGGAACTGGTCGATTCGGGCCTGCGGCGGTCGCCGCCCATGCGGGTGGGAGCTGGACGGGCGCCGGCCCAGCAAAGCCGTACTCGAGGCGTTGCCTGACGGTTGGACACCGTGCTGGACCCCGATGCCAGCTGCGTGTTTCAGGGCGTGGCCGACGTTGATCGCCGTCACGTCACGTTTCGAGAAGAACTATGCAGCGGCCGTGGTGAGCAGCGCGGCGATGGCGGGGTTGCGGCGCAGACGGGCCAGGCAGCGTTGCCGCGTTGGTCCGATGGCGCCGACAGGTATGCGGAGCGCCGAGCTGATCCGGGCGTAGGGGGTAGGCGGGTCGCAGAAGAGCATCGACAGCAGGTGCCGATCCCGATCCGGCAGCGTCGCGATGGCGTGCTGCAGTGCGGTTCGCCGCTCCTGCTGCAGAAGCCGTGCGTCAGGCTGGGGTTGGGTGTCGGCGATGTCCCATTCGTCGTGGCAGGCCTGACGAGCGCGGTGGCGCAGCAGGGCGTGGCATTCCCGCTGGGCGGTGACGGACAGCCAGCCGGGCAGCGCGGCGGGCGTGCGCAGGCGGGCCAGATGGGCCACCACTCGCAGCCAGACCACGCCGGCCACATCGTCAGAGTCCGCGGCAGCCAAGCCGTAACGGCGGCATACCGACCGCACCAGCGGGGTGTAGCGCCGCACAATTTCCTGCCAACTGGATGGGTTGCCGCGCACCGCGTCGTGCACCAGACGCGCCACGAGATCGTCATTGTTTGACATCGTGGTCTCCATCGATGAGGATTCGGCCGCCTTTCAGACCGGAATCGCTGTCCGCCTTTCTAAACGGCCCACCCTGCGGGCAGGCTGCAATACGCCTACAGGCGGACTGCAATACACCTGCAGGCGTGAAGTGGGTCCTTCCGCTACGGTGCGTTCTCCCCGCGGGACCATGACGCCACCGCGGCAACCTGCGCAGACCATGGGGTTGTGGCGCGGCGAGCCCAACCCCGGCCTCGCGCACACGTCATGCGGCCCGCAGCAGCGAGCCGGCTGGCCGAACTGCGGCTGGCCGCACTGGCCGAGCGGATCGACGCCGACCTGGCCCTGGGCCGCCTCCCCATTGTTCGCCGAACTGACCGGGCACGTGGCCGAGTATCCGTTGCGGAACAGTTCTGGGCCAGCTGATGCAGGCCCTGTACCGGTGCGGGCGGCAGGCCGAGTCTCTAGCAACCAAGCAGCGGGTCCGCAGTCAATTGCAGTCGGGTGGTACCGCAGGCCTGTTCGTATTCGGCTCACATCAAGTAATAGACGAAATTCGCAGTAACGTAACAGCGCATTCAATTCGGCATTAGCGCTCGTCGACTGGCGCAAGATCCGTTCTGTCGGGGCCAAGACAATATGTCGAGCTGTTCACACTGGTGAACAGCAGGACGCGGTGCGCGACATATGTTGCACACGTAGGCGGGCCGTGGGCAGCCTGTCGGTCACAAGGCTTGCGTAGCCTCCTGGCCCCAGGCTGAGCTGCCGACCGCCGAGGATGTCCGTGCCCGCCACTGCCCGCTGCTGGTTCATGGGCGGTCGAGGCAAGGATCGCGTTGTCAGTGCGCTGCGAGGTCGAGTACGGCGAGGCAGAGTGGACCCTCGTGGTTGGTGAAGGGGTTGTGCACGACGGTGTCCGGTGATGCGGAGTCCAGGACGTGGATGACCGCTGTCGCGTCCGGCTCTGGCAGGGCACCGGCTTGGCGCAGTACGACGGCGAACAGATACATACGTTGCAACGGTTGCATTCCCAGGTGTGCGTCGGCAATCGGGTCCCAAGGGGCCGCAAGGATGGGGCTGTGCTTACGAATATCCATTGGTGCGCTTAGGGCGGCCTTGAATGCAGCGACGGCGTCTGTGTCCGCTCGTAGGCGCCGCACCAGGGGCTTGGTTAGCATGGGCAGGTACCGGTCCGAGATGCCCATTCGGATTCGGTTGTGAGCGCGGGTGAGGATGGCTGGCAGATCCTGTGGTTCGGCTGCGCCGAACGCGATGGCCAGGGTGTCCTCCCAGTCGCGGTGCTCGCGCGTTGCCTTGCGAGTTGCGGGGTCTGTTTCGAACCACGTTTCGAGTTCTCGGAGGGCGGCGCTGGACAGGTTGTCCGACGGAAACAGCTGGGTGTAGGCGATGAGCTGCAGGCTCATGTTGATATGGCCTGTCCAGGTGTCGATGGCGTCCTCACTAAGGATCGCCTTGAACACGTGGTCGGACACGTTCCAGCTGTCTCGGTCAAGCAACGAGTCGAGGACCTGGTACCGCAGACTGTGCTCCATTCCGCGGGCTGTCACGAGCGCCCGAAGTACACCTTCGTCGGCCCTGTTCTCTTCTTTTGCCCACAATAGAAACCGCGGATCGTGGCGTAGCGCGGCGTCAGTATCCGCTTCATGGCGGAGCATCTCGGCGATGGTACGGTACCGGGAAGCGGCTGTGGCAAGCGCCGACATAATGTGGTGCCGTTGCTCGCTGGCCGCTCGACGCTGGCTGTCGGACTTCCCGTTCAGTCGCTCGAATATTTCGTCGCCGAAGTGAGTGCACAGTTGTTCCCAGTTCTCGGCGACGAGGTCTGTAAGGATCTGATCGACGTCGCCGTCATAGAGGACATCGAGTTTGACTCCAGGTACACTTGGGTCACCGATGGTTTCCTCGATACCGTCAATCAGTGTGATCTCGCCGAGCATGAGCATGCCGATCCATGCCAGTTGTCGGCGCTCCTCAAAGTCAGGTCCGTAGGCGCACAGGTCATTCTTGATTTCCTGGCGTAGCCATTCCATCTCGGGCGTGAGCGTGTGGGAGCCTGCTAGCTCGTTGTGGGCCTGTTGGTGGCGTTTGATCGCTTGGATGAGACCAATGAAGGCGTTGCGGCGAACCTCGGTGTCCGGCTCGTTCCTCCATTCCTCCAGGACGTCGATGAGGTCGGCCGCGGTAAGCGAACTGCGCGCGAGTTCGAAGGCCAGGACTTCGCGCAGCTCTGGTTCGATGTGCTTGAGCAGGTTCAGGGTCTTATCAATCATCCGGAGAGAAGACTCATCGGTTCTTCCGCAGTACGCCCGGAGAATAGCGGCTGGAATCCTGTCCGGAATGCCCGAGGTGATGGGTCCCGGGTTGTGGATAAGCTTGTCGGCGAACTTCTGGACAACCGGCTGCTCAGGCCAGGCGTTGAGGACCGCCGGGACGTGCCACATCAAGAAGTGGGGGTCCACCGCTGTACAACGTGCCGCGAGCTCGGCTGGGTCGTGGTTGGCGAGCACCTCCCGCGCGGCGTCGGCTTCAATATTCGGTTCCCGGATGGCATCCTGGAATTGTTTCCAGGCATCGGCCACCGCCTCGGCAACGACAACGCGCTTCTCGGTCTGACCAGATGGATCGGACTGGCGCAGCAGGGACACCAGGACGGCGAAGCCCTCCTTGGGACCGAGCACGTCGATGGCTACGGCGGCCATCGGCGCGGCTTGGGCGAAGTCGCCGCGGAGCCGGCTGGTAAGGACGGTCCGGACGTGCTCGTCGTCTAGATACCGCTCGACCAGCGTGCGGGCCGCGGCGTATGGCCGCATGCTGTCCAGGGCTTGCAACAGCACTGTCCGGGCGTCGGTGGGTGGCAACGCGGTGGCGAGATCAGTGACGCCGTATACCGTGAAATCCTGCAGTTTGGCGTTCACATAGGGGCGGAGAGCCTGGGCGAAGACCGGATCGTCGCGCCACTGCTCGGGAATCATGCCGACGTGGTACAGGATCAGGCCGCGTGCCTCCGGTTCCGCGAGCTCTGCGGCCACCCAGGCTTTGAAGCGGTCGTCGCCGGCGAAGGCGTTGCAGGCCAGGAACCATGCAAGGCGACGGTCGCCGCCATTTCCTCCGTTCGTCGTCAAGGTCTCAAGCGCGAAGTCGGCCGCCTGCGTATCTCCAGTGGCCGCGATGTTGACGACGTCCGCTGCGGGCCACGGTTCGGTGAACTGGTCCTCGTGGCGAAGCAGTGATAGCAGCCAGGCGCGTTCCTCCGGCCGGTACAGTGCGGCATCACCAGGCTGACAGTCTCGGTGCAACAGGTGCAGGCCAACCAGCCGGAGTGCCATGGACGGCTGGTGACGTGCCCAGTCGACCACGTGTGTGGTTTCGGGTGCCTCGGCCCAGCCGTTGCCGAGGGCGAGGATGGCGGCGGCCTGGGTCGCTGAGGACGGCCCGGTCTCGGTGAATGTCATCAGCCGGTCCAGTAGGCGCGGCTGGCTACCGAATCGGTGTGCGATGGCCAGTGCTGCGTTGATCTTCACGGTGTCCTCTGAGTGCCGTATGCCCCAGAGCAGGTACTCGGCCGCGATGTCGTCGGCGATGTCGAGATCGCGCAGCGCCCACATAGTCGGTGAAGGGTCCGGGCGGGGCGCGGTGAGCCACCGTTTCATGATCGGCAGCAGCTGGGTGCGCGCGGCGTGGCTCGCAAGCATGCCGGCCAGCGCGGTGATGAGGTTGGCCCGGTGACGTAGCGACGGATGGGTCTCCACTCGGTCGACGAGCCGGTTGATGTAACCGGTCTGGGATCTCGGGGTGAGCTTGACACCGGCGGCGAGCGCCTCGGCGAGCAGCTCGTATCCGTCGATGTCTGCCCATCGTTGGCTGCCCGTGTCGAGCGCGGCGGTCAGCAGCGGCTCGGTCGCGTGAGAGCTGACCTGCGCGGTCAGCAGTGCGAGGAGTACGTCGCGCCAGGCCGGATCGTGCACGAACCGCTGCACGGCCTCGATCTGCGCGTCCGTGGGCAGCGTGGCCAGATACTGCCCGGCCAGGTGGTCGAGCACCACTCGATGCAGGAAACCGAAGGAACCAGCGCCGTGCGACACGATCAGCCCGAACTCGTCTTCTGCCATGGCGAGGACCGCATCGGCCATTCTGCGTGCCTCGGCTTGCTGATAGCCGAGGACGTCGTCGTTGATCATCGACTCGACAATGAGCGCGCGCATCTCCGGCTTGGTGACAGTGCCGGCGGGGTCCTTGACGCGAAGGTGGTAGGCCACGGCGGCGAACAGCGTGGTCACCTCAGTAGCTGACAGCAGCGCCCCAGACGCATGTGAGGCGCGCTTCCGCATCTGAGGATGCTTCTCGACAAGCAGCTCGACCAGCCGAGCGTAGATCTTGAACCGTTGACGCGGCAGGGGCTCGCCCTGCCACGTCACAGCCAGCAGCGTCAGGAAGAGCGGGGACCTGGAAAGCTCGGCAAGTTCCGGAGTGGCTTCGAGTTGATCGAGAAACGGTTCGACGCCAGCGCTCCACACCGACGGGACGGCCGGCGCAGGTTCCGGCTGTGTGACTGGCTGCAAGATCCCGGCCGCGATCGACCGGCGCTGCTGGTCGGTCAGCGGAGTGATCTCAGCCTGCGCCCACGGACGCCTCCAGTTGAGCCGGTCGACCGCATACGGGCGGGTGGAGAGGATCGCTGACGCCTCGGTGCGGCCAAGGAACGCCTCGAGGATCCCGAGGGCGCGTTCGGCCGCGCCGACGTCGCTCCACTCGTCGACACCGTCAACGAGCAGCAGCAAGCGGTCGTCCTGCAGTGCGCGCTGCACCAACGGCCAGAGATGGGTGGCGCTCTGCGACTTCAGCCAGGCTTCAGCAGCCGAGACGAGCGAATTTTCCGTCGACGCTTCGAGATGGCGGCACAGGAACCCGAACGGCAGCCAGATCGGCAGGTCGGTAGCGTGTTCCCGCTGCAGCGCGATCGACTGCGGTTGGGATGAGAGCAGGTCCGTTGCCATGAACCGCAGCAGGCTGGACTTCCCCGCTCCCGGCCCACCGATGAGCAGCCGGTACTTGCCACCGGCCAGCCACTCGTCGGCCGCAACGGCGCCAGCGGCGGCTGGTGCGGTTTGGCCTGTGCGCTGGAGCAGGTGGCGGGCGGATCTGAACGATTGCCGGCGGACTCCCAGCCGCGAGGCGATGTAGGTGTGCCCGTCGACCGACCCTTCCGCAGAGCGTTGATCGTCACCGGTCGGCTCAGGCCGTTCAGTATCGATAACGTCGGCCCGCTGGCGGTCGGGATCGACATGCAGAATGACGAACTCCCCGGCCGGCTCTGCGGTCTCGACCAGGTGGACTCCGCCTTGAGCGGAGAAGACGGCGCGGTAGAGATCGTGCAACCCTGCGCGGAGGGCTCTGCTGTCCTGGTGGGTCAGGTTATTCGCGAGGGCTTCGGCGGCATCTGGGCCACAGAAACGCTCGACCCAGGGTCGGCCGAAGAAGTCATCGACGATGCAAGGATGGTCTTTCAGCAGGCAGGAGACCTCCTGCACGCCCCACGGCACGAAGGTGATTTCGCGTTCGGCCAGCCGTTCAGTCTGCTGACGGATCGCAGCGTCCAGCTTGGTGTCCTGCAGGTCGAACGAGGTGGCGAAATGGAACGCCGCCGTCTTGTCCGCCCATTCACCCTTCAGCAGGTCATCGACGGCCTTCTTGATCTTGGCTGCGGTCAGCGCCTTGACCCGCCGAGATTGCAGAGTGATGTAGTCCCGGCCGCCGGATTCGCCGTGCAACAGGTTGAGCGGGAGCCGAGCATAGGCGTCGATTCCGGCCTGGGCTTGGCCTGGAACACCGAAGAGTTTCGCGTACTGAACCGGCCGGACGGTGTGCAGCAGCCTGAGAAACAGACGCTCGGCGTCGGGCCATTCCAATTCGCCGATAGGCAGTACCTGAGCCCTCGTGTCGATCGGTGGTGCCGGCAGCCGCCCCGTAGGAGCAGACCACAAGAGCGCTTCCGTGCGGTCTCGGCCATCCGCCTTGTCCGTGAACGCGACCATCATCATTCCTTCGCTGTTCCCGCCTCAGCATCGGCTGCCAGACCAAGCACGAGAGACTCATCCACATCAGAAGACCGAAAGGAGAACGCCTCTCCGCCCCGAGCGCGTTCGGCCGGCGCCGCGACATACTGGCCCCCCAGCACGCACGTCGCCGTCGCTGACACAGTCGCGGATCGTATACCGAAGCAACCATGCCTCCGATCCGATGAGCCGGCGGGGCGCGCACGCGTCGCCACAAACACGACGGACACCGAACTGACTGCGATCAGCGGCAGTCGCTCGACCTGCCGATGCAACTGCAGGGCCAGGTAAATGTCGAGGCGTCTGTGGTGCGATCCCGGCACAGCGTCCGCCACCGACCGGGACCATCACACGCCAACGCCCAACCTCATTGCATCCGCTCGTCGGAGATGACCGGACGACTGGCGCAAGATCCGTTCCGTCGGGTCCCGAGGCACGCATCGCACCGTTCGCGCTGGTCACCAGCATGACTCAGTGCGCGACAGACGAGCGCCAGGGGCAGCCGCGGGCTATCCGTCGTTCACGGGGTCGGTGCGGTGGCCGACGATCCCTTGTCCGATCGGTCTAGCCCTATCCCTTCATGATCTCGAATGGGTGACCGTGGTGCGACCTTGTTGATCTTTGTGGCTGGTTGCTGGTGAAGCATGGGCGCTGCCGCCCCGTTCAGGTTGTTGTGTGGGTGCTCGGAGTTGCTGCTGGTCGATGTGGGGTCGAGGCTGCGGCCAAGGCGGTAAGTCGGTGGCGAGGATCGTCTCGGCCCAGGGCAAGCTGTGGACTACCGTGTCAAGGTGTCTGAGCAGTAGCGGTATGAGCAGGTCGTAAATTGGCTAATCGATGAGTGCCGGAACGCTGCCAGTCGCATCTCTTCTGTGACAACGGCAGGTGACCGCATCCTTGCCACAGGCACCACTGTGATCGCACTAGCTGCGACTGTTGCGATTGGAGGCGGTAGGGGCTATCTGCTCATGTGGCTTCCCCTTGGCGTATCCACTGTCATCGTCTATGGACTCTACCTAAACAACATGGTCCGAATATTGATTGGATATGAAATTGGTTTAGAGCAGGAGATTGAGCGCCGTGTCGGCGTGCCGGTCATCGCTTGGCAATCACGCATTAATAGAGGCGGCTGGTCCAGGCGAAACGTCACGAGCCTACTTCTCCTCGGCGCAGTTATCTGCTCACTGTCACGAGTGTGATTGTAGGCGCGGGGGTCGCAGGATATTGCTATTGGAGCCAACATGGCGCTGTTAGCGCCACGTCAAAGCAAACCGCGGAAATGTTTGCAGGCCAGTCATCAACCGCAAGGGACGCGTCTTCAGAGTCGCGACCTCACGACGTCTGATCGCCCTCGGCTGGTCATCGCAACCAGTGCCCGTGCGGCGATCGGCCGTTCGGTTGGCATCACAATCACGAGCCCGATGCTGGCATGATAGTTGTCCGTGCTGCCCCGGCGCTGGCTCAGCGTTGCCGTCCCCGTCGTGTGCCTCACCGCGTTCGCGATCTGGCTGGTCCTCCAGTTCTCCCAAGGTGACCTGGACCGCGGCGACAAGCTGGCCAGCATCATCAGCATGTCGGTCACGATCATCACCCTTCCGCTGAGCGTCCTCGCGATCGTCGTGACGGTCCGCCAGAGCCAGCCCGCCCGGGCCGCGCTCACCCTCGCCGAGCGGCTCGATGCAATGGCCGAAGCGCTGGCCATCTCGGTGCGCTCACAATGGGAAGCCGAGGAACAGATCCGCCGCATCCACGACCCCTTCCCGCTGCCGGCCCGTTGGACAAATGCACCGGAACGGTTGACTGACCACTGGCAGACCATCCACAGCAAGCCCTACCCGCTCGATCTGACCGGCCACGGCGATCACATCGTGGACACGTTCAGCCGCGTCCCCTCCGGCCGACTAGTGGTGCTCGGCCGGGCCGGCGCCGGCAAGACGATCCTCACCTCGCGATTCGTCCTCACCCTGCTGGCGTCACGCCCGTTACCGGTGCCGGTGATCTTCTCGCTCGGCTCCTGGGATCCCACCACCCTCTCGCTGCGCGCCTGGCTGGCCGACCAGTTGACCACCACCTACCCCTTCCTCGCCGAGCGCGACTCCAGCGGTGCAACGGTTGCCGAGCAACTGCTCACCACCGGCCGCATCATGCCGGTACTCGACGGCTTCGACGAGATCAGCGAGCGCCTTCGGGTCGACGCCATCAACGCCATAAACGCCGGCCTGCGCCCGGCGGACCGGCTCTTACTCACCAGTCGCGTTGAGGAATACGCGGCCGCCGTACACGCTGGAGACGTGCTCACTGCTGCGGCGGTGGTACGCCTGGAAGACCTCACCACTGACGACCTCGCCACCTACCTGCCGCTGACCACCCGCCGAACAGATGCCAACAAGTGGGTTCCGGTCATCGACCACCTGCGCGCCGGCCCCTCAACCCAATCGGAGGTGCTCTCCACCCCGCTCATGGTCGCCCTCGCCCGCACCATCTACAGCGACACAAACGCCGACCCAGCCGAACTCCTTCATGTCACATCGGCAACTGACCTCGAGGAACGCCTCCTTGCCGGTTTCGTACCCGCCGTCTACTCGCATGGCCGCAAGGTAGGCCGGTGGCTGCGGTCGCTCGCGATCCACCTCCACCGGCTCGACACCTACGACCTCGCCTGGTGGCAGCTTGTACTCGCCGTACCCCGCCTGGTGATCGGGCTGGTCGCCGGCACCACGCTCAGCGTGGTGACCTTGTTGGCGACCGGGATACCAGTCTCGTTGGGCCGCATACCCGATGAAGTGCGAGAACCTTGGTTGTTGGCATGCCTGGGAGCCAGTCTTCTCGCCGGCGCAGTTGGCGGGCTCGTGGTCGGGCAACTTCGCGCGCGCCGTCCCCCGCCGCACAGGACCCCCTTCAACCGCAACAGTCTCGGTCCGGTCGTCGCTTGGATTCTGGCGCATGGGATGCGTCGCTGGCGAAACCTGCTCTGGTTCGCAGTCTGGACGGTCGGTGGATTGCTGTTTGGTTGGGCGGCCCAGGTGATCAGTGGCTCGGCGGCCGGCATCCTGCTCGGCCTCGCAGCGGGCGTCCTCACCGGAGGCGTCACCTGGTTCGTCGCTATCTCCGTTCGTGCCCTCGGCACCTGGGTCGACCCCAAGGAGACCGTCAGCCTGGTAAAGCTCCTACGCACGGATCGCACCACCGCGCTGCGCGAGGGACTCACCTTCGGCCTCAGCGTGTCCACGGTGATGTGGCTGGTGATTTGGCTTCTCTTTGAGGCGGCGTACGGCCTGCCGTTCGGGGTCGTCTATGGAAACGGGGTGTGGATACTCAACTGGCTCATCATCGCGGCCGGTGCGGCGCTGGTCTGGATGTTGTTCGGCACGATGTTTGGTCCGTGGCTGATCGCTCGGTTCTGGCTACCGCTGACCGGGCGGCTGCCATGGTCGGTGATGGAATTCTTGGCCGACGCACATCGCCGCGGGGTGCTCCGGCAGGCCGGTGGGGTGTATCAGTTCCGACACGCGCGGCTGCAGGATCACCTCGCCGCGACCGGTGAGTAGACGTCTAGGTATATACACAAGGTGTGGAGTGCAGAAACGCAGGTCACAAATACCCGCTCCGGCGGACCGCTGATTGGCAGAGGGATCCCTTCTGTGGGGCCAGAGCAACATGTCGACCCCCCTCGCTGGTGACCAGCTCGTGGTGGTGCGCGACGGATGTTGCATACATGGGCCTGCCGTCGACGGCGTCGGTCACAAGGCCTCGTCGGCTCTCCGGTACGGGTACGGAGCTGCCTGCCGATCGCCGAGGGCGTCCGCGTCCATCTGTGTTCGCGTCAGTGCAATCTCCATGCTTCTGGGCGAGCAATGGGACAGCGTCAACCAACCGGTGATACGAACGCTCGGTCGCGGCATGAGAGTAGCTTCCTAGAATATTCCCATTTATCGCTTTGCTGGTCGTCTTATCGTATTCTTGAGTCGACGAATCTCTTGCCGAAGGTGCGTTATGGCGCGGATGAGCGCGGTTATCGATTCGACCAACTTCGCTGTGGCTGAAGGAACGCGCGTGGCCGCATTGGCGACAAGCACGAGAGTGGCGATGATGACGACCATGTTGTGGGTCATGTGACACCTCCGGTGTTGTGGTGTTAGAGGTGATCGTGGTGGGGAATGGTGGGTGGGTCGATGGTTGCGGTTCCCAGGGTGGGAGTGTTGGCTGGTGGCGGCCGGTGTACCGGTGTACCGGTCCGGTACCGGAGGGGAGCGGACCGTGGCGAAAGGTGCTGGTCCTGGGGCTGGTGGTGAGTTGGCGGCGGCGCTGACGACGTTGTTGAAGCTATCTGGGATGACTCGTCGGCAGGTCGCGGCTCGTGCAGGTCTTGAGGAGCGACGGGTCGGGGATTGGATTCGTGGTGATCACGTGCCTGATGAGGAGCCGTTGCGCAGACTCCTGCGTACGTTGATCAACGCTGTCACCACGCGAGCGCGGGATCCTTTTCCTCGCGAGTACGCTCGTTTGTTGGATGACTCTCCCACAGGCCCGTGGTGGAAATGGCGTGAGGCGGCACGGCCACGAAACCTGTCGGGAAGGAACGTAAGAAATTTAGTTCAATTGACTGTGCCTGCTGCGGCGCGTCGGGTGCGGGCGGGCGAAACGATCGGAGAGGTGTTCGTCGGGCGCGTCGACGAGGTTGGGTGGTTGTTGGACAAATTGGCACCGGGCAACGGTTCAGATGTTGGTAGTGGGGTGGTGGTATCGGCGGTGGCTGGGATGGGAGGAATCGGCAAGACCGCTTTAGCCCGGCATGTCGCAGCTGAGGTGGCTGGTCGCGGTTGGTTTCCGGGCGGGGTGTTCTGGGTGGACCTGCATGGTTACAGCGGCGAGGGGCAGGTAACGGCCACGTCAGTGTTGGCGCCGCTGTTGCGCCAGCTCGGCGTTGCCGATAACCGAATCCCCGTTGAGGTGGGTGAACAGGCCACTGTCTACGACCAGGTCCTTGACCGGCTCGCCGAACGGGGCAAATGGGTGCTGTTGGTGCTGGACAACGTCGCCAACAGCGGGCAGATACGGGACCTACTACCCCGGAAGGGAGCGCATCGAGCGATGGTGACCACTCGCGACACCCTCGATCTGCCCCGCGCCCGCCACCTTGCCCTCAAGGTCCTCGATACCCCCGCGGCGCTCGCCCTGCTCGACGAGGTGCTGCGAGAGCACGACCTCAGCGACGACCGGGCCACCTCCGACCCCCCACAAGCGCGGAAGTTGACGGAGGCCTGCGGCGGATTGCCGCTGGCGCTGCGCATCGCCGCCGCCCTGCTCACTGATGAACCTCATCTGACCGCCGAAGAACTCGCGCGACAGCTGCAGCACGTTCCGGGTGTAGATGGCTACACCCGTGGCGAGCAGTGCCTTGACGCTGTTTTCGACCGGTCCTGGCGACGACTCGTCGACACCCGACCCGAATGGGCACGGCTGTTGCGGCTGCTGTGCGTGGCGTGCGGACCGGATCTGTCAACCGAGACCGCCGCCGTCCTCGCTGACCAGCCCATCGACCGGGTTCGGATGGGGCTGCGCGGATTGCGCCACGCCCACCTGCTCGGCCCCACCGCTCCCGACCGGTGGGAACTGCACGACCTTGTCCGCGCCCACACCATCACCCGCCCTGCTCCCGGGCTCAGCATCGACCATCTCGACGCGGCCGAGATCCGCCTCCTCGAGCACTACATCTGCACCGCCGACGAGGCCGACGCCCAGGTACGGGCATTGCCAGGCCAACCCGTCTCCAACCGGTTCGCCGACCTAGAGGACGCTCTCACTTGGCTCAACACCGAACGCGCTTGCCTGGTCGCCACCGTCACCCACGGCACCACCGTCGGCCACCACGTCCAAGCCGCGCAACTAACCCGCGCACTCGTCGACTATCTAGCCCGCGGGCGTCACCTCACCGACTTGATCGCTGTCGCCGTGCACACCGACCTAAGCGCCACGCACCTTGAGCCTCAATACCAAGCTGCGGCCGCCACCATCCTCGGCAACGCACTGAGGCTCGTACGACGGTTCGACGATGCCGTCGCCGCGCACGAACGAGCCATTGACCTCTACCGACAGCTGGGTGATCAGCACGGCGAAGGCTCGGCCTGGACCAACCTAGGCTTGGCACTAGAGAACGTTGGGCGGCTCGAAGACGCCCTCACAGCACAGCAGCGGGCTGGTGGCTTGTTCCTCAGAGCGGGGGACCAATGGGGTATGGGCCTGGCGTGGAACAACCACGGCGTGGTGCTGCAAAAGTTGGGACGATTCGAGCACGCCATCAGAGCACATCAACGGGCTGGTGAGCTCCACCGAGAGTTAAAAGACCAGCGCGAAGAGGGCGTTGCGTGGGACAACCTGGGCCTAGCCTTGCGGGAGCTGCGGCGATTCGAGGATGCCATCACCGCCCACAAGCGCGCCATTGACCTCTACCAAAAGCAAGACGATCGACACCGCGAGGGCGCGGCGTGGACCAACCTAGGCTCGGCCTTCCGCGAATTACGCCAGTTCGAGGATGCCATTGCCGCATACAAGCAGGCCATCGACCTATTTGGGGATTTGGACGATAGACACGGCGAGGGCACGGCATGGAACAACCTGGCGGTTGTGCAGCTAGACCTGGGACAGCTCGGGAGGGCGATCCGGTGCTGGAAACGGGCGCGCGCCGCATACACTGCCGCTGACGACACAGACAGCGTCAATCATATCGACCAGCTACTCCAAACCGCTCGACTGCACCTGAACCAAACCACCACCGCCTGATCACTTACCGTCACGCCAAAGCAAACATTCTGTCGGCAACCGCCCTCACCGGTATCGTGGTCTGCTATGGGCGCGCTTGAAATCCCCACGCACAACCGTGCGTTCTCACTCACCAGGCCACGCCCATGGGCAAGATAGTACGTGCAGGTCCTGCGGCCATTGGGCCTGATATCAGTAGTGGCCTTGCTGAGAACGGTCATTTGTCAAACAAGTCAGGGGTCTTATGGTTGTTGCGCTGCTGGCGGGGACGAGTCCGCATCCGCATTGTCTTCGGCGGACATGAGCTGGAGCAGCATCTCCTGAATTGACATCACGACTCTCGGCTGCTGGCACTAGCGGCGATTTACTTCGGTCATGAGTTCGCGATTGGCCGCGCGGGCGGCGGTGAGGTCGTCGGTGCGTTCGTCGAGTTGCTGGCGCAGGTCGAGCAGCTGTTGCTCGAGGTCGGTGATGCGGTGCTGCAGCTGGGCGGTGTCGTCGGGTGCGCCGATACCGCTGGCCTGGTAGACGGCGACGCCGAGGGCATCGGAGAGCCGGCGTTCGAGCTTGGCGATATGGCGGACGAGGCGGGTGTTTTGGGCTTGCAGGTTGGCCACCTCGGCGCGGAGTGACGCGGTGCTGACAGCGGTGGAGTCGCCGAGCGGTTCGGGATCGTGGTGGGCGGCGGTGATGGCGGCGTGCAGGTCGGGGTGGCGGTGGATGAACGAGCGGTGCACGCGCGCCGCCCGGGCGACCGAGGAGATGGTGATCTCCGTACCTGTGCGGGCCATCTGGTCCAGCACAGCGAGCACTCGTTGGTGGCGAAGCGCGGTGTCGCGGGCACGGGCCTCGGCCAGTGGGTCGGCGTGGGTCATCCGGTCCTGCCGATTGCCCGGACGTCCACGGTGGTGGGCGGCACGGCTGGGAGGCCGAGGTGCACGACCTGCCGGGTCTTGCGCAGTACCGCGCACGCGTCGCGGATCTGCTGGTGCTCCTTGCTGGTGAGGTCGTCGAGGTCGTGTTCGAGGCGGTGGATGAGCTGGCGAACTTTGGTTATCTCGGTCGTGCTGGGGGTGGCTTCGGTCTTGGCCCACTCGTCGAGATCGGTAGCAGCCAGGACGCGTTCCCGGTCGGCGAGCAGCCTGTCGAGGTAAGTGCGCAGTTCGGGGAGGTAGGAGGCGTCGGTGCGGAAATGCCCGCAGCCGAGGCAGCGCAGCCGGTAGGGGCAGGCGCCGCCACCGGCCTGGACGTTGGAGGGTTCGGTGCAGATGCCGAACGGCACCGCGACCTGGCCCACCCGCATCCGGGTGCGCTCGCTATCGAGTAACTGTGCCGCTTCGCGCCAGAGCCGCCGTCCGCGGCCGTTGTACTGGTGGTCGGCGAGCCGTTCGACCGCAGCGCGGGTGCGCTGTTCGGTGACCCGGTAGTAGACCTGAGTGGCGGCGGTGGAGCGATGGCCCATGAGGTCGCGCAGCACGTCAACCGGGGTGCCGGCGTCGGCATGGCGTTGGGCATAGCTGTGCCGGTAGGCGTACGGCACGACATCCGCAGCCGGGAACATGCTGCCGTCATGGAGAAGGAGAGGCGATAGCCGGTCGATCCACTCGCGGTGGATGGTGGTCAGCCCGGCAGCGCGGATGGATTTGGTGCCGTGCACGTTGGCCAGCGGCGCGGGCAGCAGCGGCAAGTCCGCATCCCGAGTCTGCGGGAAGCGGAGCCGGACTTGGTCTTGCTGCTCACGGATCAGCTCGGCCGTGCTGGCGGCGATCGGGAGCCGGCGGTCAAGGCGGTTCTTCTTGTAGTCGGTGTAGAGCAGAACAGCGCCGCCATCGCCGTCACGGTCCACACAATGCAGCGGGAGCTGGCAGATTTCGTCCGGGCGGCGACCGGTGTCCATCAGCAGCTCGACCGCGAGTCGGTACTCCCGGCCAGAACGTTCCTCGAGGGCGGGCAGGGCTTGGTCGAGCTGCTGCATCACCTCGGCGGGCAGTGATCGCCAGGACCGCTTGTCCGGGTCGCGGGGCAGGTCAGAGCGGCGAATGCCGAACTCGCCGGGCAGCCCAGCCAGGCAGCCGCCGGGGCGGGTCAGGCCAAGATCCCGACACTCCAGCAACACCATCCGGGTCTGTCGCAGCAACCGAACATGCCGAGCCTCGGTGAATGTGCCGAGGTGGCGGAGATGGGCGATGCGGGTCAGGAAGTCCAGGATGTCCGCGCGGCCCAACACCACGAGATCCAGCCCATGATCCGGCCGGTGCAGGCGCAGGCTGGTCGACAACTCGGCCAGGGAGCGGACGTGGTCGCGCCAGACCCGTACAACTTGTGCGACCAGGCGCGTTTCGGCATGTCCTGAGCGACCCAGGCCTTGACCGCGTGGCGCAGCCACGGCTGCGAAATGCCGGTGAAGTCAATTCTTCCCGGCCGGCCGACCACCCCAAGTTCCCAGACGTCGCGCTGCTGCTCCTGCTCCCAGCTGGTGGTGGCCAGGTACGCCTCACGTTGCAGCGCACGCAGCAGCAGGGCCGGCTCGCGGCGCAGTGCGCTCGGGTCGACGTCCAGCAAGCACGACGCCCGTGTGAACCGGGTATGACGGGCCACCAGCTGCCAGTGGTCGGGTGAGATCTTGTTGCCGCGCTCGGCGCGCCGCTGGACACCCACCAACATCTGATGGACGACCACGTCGGGCAGGCCGCGCAGGTTCACCAATCCGCTGCGAGTGATCCCCGGTTCGGTACGGCACCACAGCTCGAAGTCCGCCTGGGCTTCGCGGTCGCACTCTAGCCGCCAGCGCTCGCGGTGGGTCAGGCACAATCCGTCGCGGCGCTCGGCCAGCCGCAGACACGAGGCCACCCGGCACGGGCCCAGGCCGGGCAGCGGGTGCACATCCGGTTCGTCGACGAACCGGCGCACACTCTGCGGCGTGATGTCGCCGAACCGGGCCTGGCACTGGGACCGGTGAGAGTTGCAGAGGCCGATGGTCATCGTGTGCTGCGGCCGCGGACAGCCCGGCACCGCACACAGCTCGTCGATCAGGCGCTTTCGCGCCGACGATGACGTCTTGGGTGGTGGCTGCGCAACGAAGACCTCCCGCGGCACACCGGTGCGGCGCAACCGATTGAGGCACCCGGTGCACAGCGTGCCGCCGCCGCGCGAGCGCACCTCGCACCCAGCAACGATGCAGCACGGCCAGCCCAGCGTCGGATGATCTGGTGCCGGGCGGACCAGACCCAACACCGGATCCCAGTTCGCCTGGGCCCAAAACGATCTCGACACCAGTCTCCGCAACACCACCAGCGGGCTGGTGTCCTCGTCGGTCTCGACCGCCTGCGCCAGCGCGGCCGTCATCACCGGCGCCCGGTGCGATACGCCGCGACCCGGTCCACCGCCTGCCGCAACCGCTCCTGGGACGGATGCAGGTACACCTCGGTCGAGACGATGCTGGCGTGACCCAACAAGGCTTGGGCCTCGTCCAAGGCGCCGCCGGAGGCGAGGACGTCGCTGGCGAACCCGTGCCGCAGCAGGTGCGGATGCACGACGCGATCCAGACCGGCGCGCCGCGACAATGCGGCGAGCAGCTCGTTGATCGCGCCCGGCCGCATCGGCGCCCCCACTGGCCCACCGGCCAGATTCACGAGCACGAAATCGCACCCATCCGCCGCGCGGCACGCTGCCCGTTCCCACCAGTAGGCGTCCCACGCCTGCACCAGCAGCCCGTCCGCCGGCACCACCCGAGGCCGCCGCGACTTTGCGAAACCACCGCGCGGGGACCCATCCCGGCGCACCACATGCAGATGCTCCCCAGCCACCCGGCACCCCAACCCGGTGGCGTCCAGAACGAAATGGACGTCCTGGCGGCGCAGCGACACCAACTCCCCGCGCCGCAGACCCCGCGCCAACGCGATCACGATGAACCGATCCCGCGCAGACCGACACGCCCGCAACAGACCGACCACCTCCGTGTCGGTCGCGCGATCAACCGACCGTTCCGGCACCGGAAGGCGATGCCGTGCTCGGGCAATCCCCCGCGTGGTGGTCCTTTCGCCGCGCACCTCGTCCGGCAACCACCGGTCGTCCATCGCCTCATACAGCACCGCAAGCAGGTCCGGCGAGGTCCAGCCGCAGGCGACCGCGTGCTTGCACCACTCCCGCACCACCGCCAGCACACCGTTGACCCGGCTTGGGCCGCGCGTGTCGCCGGCCTGCAACCACAACACAAACGAGGCCAACCGGTTGGCCGCCATCCAAGGCTCCAGCCCGAGGGTTCGGCACCAAGTCAGGTACAACGCCAGCGCCCGCGCATACGACTCGGTCGTTCCCTCCGCCCCACCCCGACCGAACCGCAAGTGCCGCAGAAACTCGTCCGCCTCTACGACCACGACCAGATCCTCGTCCAGAACCGTCCAGTACCGCTGGCCGGACGGCAACCGCACCGGGAACGCCCGCACACCCTCACCTCCCGGGCACACGTTACGTCCACACGAGACAGTGCCCGACACACCAACAGGACGTGTCGCACCAGGTTCAACACATCGAGCGAACGCGACAGTGCGCGACAGCCCTGGCAACCCGACAGAGGATCCGCTCGACGGTCACGGTTGACGCCGTGGTCATCGGCGTGACCGGGTCGTTGGAACGGCCCGCGGAGCTGGTGCTCGCACGCCCCGACCCGACCGGCGGACTGCGGCAGATCGGGCTGTCGTTGCCGCTGGACCCGCGGTTACGAGAACAGGCCGCAGGCCAAGTCACCGCGACCGGCGAGCCACCCATCCGCCTGTCCGCGGGCGTGTTCGGCCGAGGCCGAACCGAATACCAACCGGTGCATCCCACGCTGATCGTTGAGGCCGAAGCCGAGGCCTCGGTGGCCTCGTTCTCCAGCCGGCTGCGCCCCAAGGTGCACCGACTGCGACCGGATCTGACCATCGAGGACCTCTAGTGTCTACTCAGGATGATGATCATCGACGGGTGCGAGTGGCGGCGGACCCCGCGCGACGCAGAGTGATCGTCACGTGTGCGTGCGGCCAGTCCTACGCCGTACCGGTCCCGAGCACCACGACGATGCAGGATTGGCTCCAGCAAGCCCAGCACGCGCATGCCACCCGATCGCCGCGGACCTGCGCGGCCGGTTGCCATGTCGGTGACCTCGCCGACTTCGAGTATTACTGGATATCCATGGCATCCCGGACGACCGGGCCGGCGAAGCCTTCGCCGGCTACCTGACGGTCCAGTACGGATGGGACGGCCAGCTCCAGCGAGTTGATCTTCACATCGCGAAATGAAGCATCCGCTGAAAACAGCTGGTCGGCACTGTGCCCATCCGGCCCGATCCCGGTGACGGCGGGCCGACCCCGAACGGGACGGCGCCGATGCCCGGCGTGTGTTCCGCCACGGTGCGTTGTCGGCGGGCGCGGGTAGCGTGGCAAGCCGTGAACGCCCGTGAACGGATTCAGGAACTCGCCGACCAGGTGATGGTGCTGCGCGACGCTTACTACCGGGGTTCGCCGCTGGTGGCCGACGCCGAGTACGACGCGATCGAGGACGAGCTGCGCGGGTTGATCGAGGCGAACCCGCAGTGGGCGCCCGACCCGAACCCGCTGGAGCAGGTGGGCGCGCCGAGCGTGCTACACGCACCGATCCGGCATTCCCGGCCGATACTCTCGCTGGAGAAGGCCACGAAGCCGGACCAGGTGGAGACGTTCTTCGCCCGGTTCCCCGGCCAGCCCGTGGTGGTGATGCCCAAGCTGGACGGCCTGTCGCTGGCGCTGGTCTACGAGGAGGGCAGGTTGGCGCGGGCGATCACCCGCGGCGACGGCACGACCGGTGACGACGTCACGGTGCTGGTCCGGGCGTTGACCGACGGGATCCCGGAACGGATCGACGCGCCAGGGCGGGTCGAGGTGCGCGGCGAGGCGGTGATGCTGCGCTCCACGTTCACTGCCTACAACACCGCCCACCCGGACCGGCCGCTGATCAACCCGCGCAACGCCGCGGCCGGCACACTGCGGGCCAAGGACCCGGGGGTGGTGGCCGAGCGGCGGTTACGGTTCTTCGCCTTCGACCTGGACACCTCAGAGGGAGGGGCCGAGGCCGATCTCGAGGCGGGGTTGCGCACGCTCGGGTTCACCGTGGCCGACATGCGACACTGCGACGATCCGGCCGCGGCGCAGGCGGTGATCGAGGGGATCGAGGCCGGGCGCACCGACCTGGACTACGACCTCGACGGCGCGGTGCTGCGGCTGGCCAACCGGGACGCCTACGCCGCCGCCGGGACACGGTCGAGTTCGCCGCGCGGGGCGCTGGCCTACAAGTTCGCCGCGGAGGAGAAGACCACCGTGCTGGCCGACGTGGTGTGGGATGTCGGCAAGACGGGCAAGATCGCACCAGTCGCGCAGTTGGAGCCGGTGTTCGTGGGCGGCACCACGGTCACGCGGGCGACGCTGGCCAACCAGGAGGTGATCCGCTCGCGGGGCATCAGGATCGGCGACACGGTGCTGGTGCGCCGGGCCGGGGATGTGATCCCGTTCGTGGCCGGGGTGTTGGACGAGTCGACGCGCACCGGGGCGGAGCGGGAGATCATCGCGCCGGTGGTGTGCCCGTCGTGCGGGCTGGCCGTGATCGAGCAGGGCAACAGCCGGGAGTTGTTCTGTACCAACCTGGCCTGCCCGGCGCAGACCGTGCGGCGGTTGATCCATTGGGCGTCGCGGCCGGCGGCCGACATCGAGGCCATCGGTCCGGTGTGGATCGAGCGGCTGGCCGAGGCGGGGATTGTCGAGCACCCGTCAGACTTCTACACGCTGACGAAGGAGACGCTGCTGGAGTTCGACCGGATCGGCGAGATCTCCGCCCAGCGCATGATCGACTCAATCAACGCCAGCCGCCGGGTGGGGCTGCGCCGGGCGCTGATCGGGCTGGCCATCCCGATGGCCTCCGAAGGCACAGCGACCCGGCTGTGCCGCGCGGGATTCGGCTCGTTGGAGGAGATCGCCGATGCCGGCGAGGAACGGCTCGTCGCGGTGGAGGACATCGGGCCGAAGGTCGCCGCGTCCCTGGTCGAGCACCTCACCCGGCTCCGGCAGGAGATCGAGCGGCTGCGCGAGCACGGCGTCGACCTGGACGTGCGCGAGGAGGATCTTCCGCCGGCCGTGGCGTCCGACGCGCCGCTGGCCGGCAAGACCGTGGTGATCACCGGCTCAATCAGCGACCCCCGCTCCGGCGAGAAGGTCCCACGCCCCACCTTCCAACGCCTGTGCGAGAAGGCCGGCGCCACCGCCGCCTCCTCCGTCTCCGCCAACACCGACCTCCTCATCACCGGCGCCGACGTCGGTGCCAGCAAACTCACCAAAGCCGACAAGCTCGGCGTGGAGGTTGTCGACCAGAACGTCATTTGGCAACAACTCATCTCCGCCGGCATAACCTGAGGCCCGACCGACGCCCTCGGCGCATGCAAGCGGGCCCGACTACCCGTTTGTCGAGATGAACGAGTTCGAGCCCTGATGCTCGAAAGACGGTTATGGCAATGGGGTAAGCAGGTCCCCCAGGTGTGGGTACAGGGCAGCCAATTCGGCTGCGGTCGTAGAACCTCGTGCGCTTAACGTCAGTGCAGTCCGCAGGGCGAGAAGAAACGCGTTGGTGTCGCACACGCGTTGAGTCGCTGCGGAAAGCACCGTTCGGCGGGTAGCGGCGTCCAGCCGGCGGGGAAGCTGATAGGACAACTGAAACGGTGCACGTGGGATTACCGCGATAGCATCGGGGGTGCCCTCTGCCGCGCGAATGTCGAGTGGGATGACGACGGGACCGTGCGCCATTTCACCCGTTGACGTGAGCGGGTGGAATGCAGGGAGGTGAGCTATTGTCGGGTCGACACATCGGTTGAACGTTTCGGACCACACGATATAATGTGGCGCCCGCGCCGTGTAGAGGTTCACCGCGTCGACAGGCGTGAACCAGGTCGGCTCAATCGTCGTCAGCGCTCCGGGAGCGGCCTTTCTGACCATGAATACGGTTTCGACAACATCAGCTTTGAACCCGAGGATGCAAAGGGCGGAACAGAGTTCCTGGGTGACTTCACAGGGGTCGCGTAGGGGTGTATTCGCGGCATGAAATACCTGGGTCAAAGCAGCCGCCACAAGGGGGACGTTAGCGATTTCAGTCTCGTCAAGCCTGCGGCTGATGACATCCAGTGAGGCCATCGGGACCTGCGCGGACAGCGGATCGTCAATCCCGCCGTTAGTGCGTGATGAGTCCATCACAGGGAGAGACGTTTTGTATCGGTCGGCCTGCTCGGAATCCTGCGCCGACAGGGTAATCCATCGGCTGAGGAGGTGATAGAGAGCTTTTGATATGCCGACGGGCTCCACGGCCTTAATGTCGTCGAGGTTGACTTGCCTTAGCCAGTCTCGGCAGGCCGTCCTGTCGTGGTCGAGGCAGGCTCGGACGGCGCGGTATACCGCGATGATGTCACGGTCCCCAGCTTGAACGCGGGTTCCGTACTGATCGGCCAGGTCGGCGACACTGAGTGCGGTTCGGAAAAGGCGCATTGCGGGTTGCTCTTGGTTGACCAGTCCCTCAAAGCACGCGCCCGCGACGTTGCGTGCGAATGTGGCGGAATCGAAGCGACGCAATCTTCTCGCCTTGGCTGCTGCGACAACGTCGTCCGCTATTCGCTGCGCGGCGGTCCACTCACCCAAACCAGCGTTCGCCTCGACGAGGACACGAAGGATATGCGGGAGCTCGACACTCGTCGCGACAAGGTGGGGCAGCAGCCGCGTGGCGAGGTCGCGCGCGTCGACGTCAGCGCCCGTTCGGAGGAGCGTGGTCATCCGTGAGAGCTCTTTCTGGAAGTCGATCGCGCCGGCCATGGGAAGGATGTCACAATAGTCTGTGAGGGCTGATTGGACCGGAGTCAGCCGCCGGTGAGATACTCCATTGTTACTGAGATTGAGCGCGGTTGCGAGCGCGGCTCGAACTGTGTGTGCGGCGATTTCCTCGGCTGTGTCGCAGATTTCGGGTAGGTCGCACAGGAAACGTTCGAGTAGTGAGATGATCTCGTCTTGGACGTCACGAGGCCGGTCTGCTTCGTTGAAGAGCGCGCCGGCGAGGGCGACGAGTGTTTGCGTCCGCATCAGCGGGCGTGGGTGTGGTGCATGATCGAGATAGGCGAGCTCGGCACGGAGGTAGCGAACAGCGCCCGCCCAATAGTCGAGGTAGCCGAGGAGGCCGGCGGTGTTACCCCACAGCAACGCGATGTTTTTGTCTGCGGCACCCATGCGGAGCGCGTGTTCGGCCGCCGCAACGGCGTGACCGACCATCGCGCAGGCGTGGTGCATGTCCTTGCGGTCGGAGAAGAACGTGATCCAGTACTGGGTGTGGAAGGCGATTGCCGACAGGACAGCGGGCGCGTTGCCGTCCCGGTCTATCTCCTGTCGGAGAATAGCCTGGACAATGTCGTTCATGGCGATGGTGTAGCCCAGTGACCGGGGTGTGCCGGGGTCGTCGTCGGGTAGCGGGAGCAACGGCTCATCGGTCGCCACGAGTGACTGGCGTTTCATTGCCCGGGTGATCTCACCAGGCGGCGGATCGTCAAGCGCATAGCGGAATATTCCCTGTTTCGTGTCGAGCTGCATCAAATGTTGGGGGTTCACCAGGCAACAAGCGAGCAGGAGGTGAATGGGTATTTGTCGTGAGGTGATGAACGCGGCAAATTGTAGTGACAGGCACGCCAACTGGTTGGCGTCTCCCGGGCGTTGGCTCATCCGCTGCCAGGCCAGAGAGATCGCGTTCACGAGGGTGTCCGGATAGCCGGGCGGCACTCCGGAGACGTCCGCCAGTGATCGCATCACCAGGCGTTCGTACTCGGCGATGCCGGCGACACCGTCAAGACAGTCGCGGAGATACGAGGCGGCCAGTTCCAACGCCAGGGGCCAGCTGTGCAGCCGGTGCGCCAGCTGGCGCAGTGCGTCTTGTTGTGCCTCGGTCAAGGGTTGATCGTGCGATACGCGCCTGGTGAGCAGCGTGGTCGCTTCTGGCTCGGTCATCTCGGTCACCGGCACGCGCGTGACACCCGGCCCGCTCATCGAGGTCTGATCGGTGGTGGTGACGATGACGTGACCGTAGCCGCGTGGGGGTATCCAGTCGCGGATCTGGCTAACGTCACTGCAGTTATCGAAGACCATGAGCCAGGGGCGCGCGGTGTGGGCCAGCGCGACGAACACGTCATGTCGGACGTTGACACCGGAATCTGCGATCACGCCGCGCGATCGATACCAGCTCGCGACCGCCGCAAACGATGCCTCGACCTGGCCCGCGCTGGTGGCGTCGATCCACAGGATGGCGGCGTAGGCGTCGGCGCGGTCGTCGGCCCAGGCCGCCGCGAGGCTGGTCTTGCCGATTCCCGACAGGCCCGCCAGCACGCACACCGCAGGCGTGTCCGAGGTGATAGGGGTAGGCAACGCGTCCGCTATCTGGCCAAGCAGGGCAGGCCGGGCGATGTCGGTTCCCCGCGGCGCGGGTGTCACGTGCACTGCCCAGTCGCGGCGGAGCATTACTGCTTGGAGGTTCTCCGGCTGCTGACACACTGCCGTGGCAAGATCGGTTCGAGACAGATCCGGCGCGTCGCGGGCCGCGGCCTTGGCGAGCACCTCCGCCACCAGGTAGTGCGTGAGCAGGCCCGCCGCGTCCCAGCCCACGTGCGCTGGATCAAGCTGGTGGCGCGCTGCGCGGACGCGTTCCCGGACCGCGGCGTAGACCTCGTCGACGGAACGGTGATCGAGGATGATCTCGGCGTGGCGCAGGCGTTCCCACCATTGTTCATCCTGCCGCAGCACAGCGCGATGCGTGTCGTCAGCGCCCGCGACCAACGCCACCACTTCCTGCTGCACCATCACGGTCTCCGCACTCCGCTCACGATGTCGCCTCAGCACGTCGATCAACGCCGTCAAGCTCGGACCGGCTCCGCGACTGGTGATCACCGCATAGCGTTCCGCAGGCTGAGTCAGGAGCCGCAGCAACATCTGCACAGCCTGACTCGCTGACATCGCGTTTCCAGCGACACCGCTCTTGACCTGCACAGCCAGCACACACCGCTGCCGATCGTGCAGAGCGAAATCAACGATCTCCCGATCAGCGCCTGGATCCGGCGGCCGTTCAATCGACACAGTCGCCAGCTCGAATGTCGGATCGAGCAGAGCATCAAGCGCGTGCTCGAGCGTGCACAGGAATTGGTACTCGAACCCTCGGGCCGCCTCACGTCCGCCCAACGCCACCCCTCCTCAACGCTCGCACCAGGTCATCGTGCCCGCAAACACCGACACTCGCGCGCGGCGACCACTCAGTTGCCGGCAGGGGAATCCATCTGTCAGGCGACGCAGGATCGACCAAAGGCGACGAAGGCATTGCCCCGCGGCCGGGGCCGAGGCCGAACAAGATCCTTGACCCAGTTCCGTTCGGCCGTCCTGCCGAACACTGGGCCAACGCGCCACGGCGACATCGACATGGACCTCAAGGGCGGACCCCCGTTCTCGGTCTGGTCTCACCCGAGGACGACGACGAGTTCTGACGACCCGTCCCTGCGCCGCACAGCGTGTCGGGAGCCACCAAGGCCTATGTACCGCGCTTCCCATCACGCACCGCGGCCGCTCAGCCAGTTGGTTGCGAGAAGGGCCGATGGCACTCGAACCGCCGACGGACCCGGTCACCGCGGCGAACCAGGCGCGGACGTTTGTCATACCCCGCTCGTAGGGTTGTCCATGGGGGGCGCAGACGTCGGGGCTGTAGCTGAAGCGGGAGGCGCGGTGAGCAAGGATCGGTACTACGGATCCGGAGTTGAAAAAGCCCTGTTCATGCTCAGTCGTGGAACCTGCTATGAGCCCACGTGCAAGACTCCCGTGCTGCGGATGACCAAGACGGGAACGCCGCGGGTCAACGTGCAGATCGCCCATATTTACCCATTGCGCAAGGGCGAAGCTCGCGATGACGACAGCTATCCCATGTCTGATCGAAATATGTTCAAGAATCTTCTCCTGCTGTGCCAAACCCACCATACTGAAGTCGACTCAGAACTGTGGGTACAGTACTACCAGGCCGAGGTCCTATTCACATGGAAGCGTCAGCGTGAGGGCAGCCTGTCGGACGCCCTCGGGGAGCTGCCACCGCTTGTCGATGACGAGCAGTTTCAAGACATACTCGTTGATGCCATCTCGCGGATGCGAAACGCGATCATTGCCGCGATTGACAAGGTCGCCGGCATCAGCCAAGAGACGCTCACGCTCCTGAAGGAACTGGTGAGCGAGTCATTCACTCGCCCCTATCTGACGGAAGAAGCCGTCGCATCCCTCGAATATTCCGCCCGCGTCTTCGATGGCATGGGCGACCAAACCACGATGCTCTACGAGTCCGCGAGGGATCTGCAAGGGATCGAGGACCATGCCTGGGCGCTTCATGAGTCATCTCAGGATCTGCGCCAGATGCCCGACTATGCGTTTCCACTCCTGGAAGCAGCCCGGGACCTCACCGCAACTTTGCCTGATCACGCCGGCCAACTCGCCGAAGCCGCGGCAGATTTGCGCAACCTCCCTGACTACGTTGACGTGCTGTCACGGATCGCCCAGCAACTCGAAGCCGCACGATTGTCAGAGGCCGTAGACCGAGCCGGCGAAATCGAAGACGCGGCCCGCCAACTCAACGCCGCGACGGCCAACGCACCTGACCTGGTCCACGCAGCCGAAAGCCTGCAGGCCGCGACACAAAATATGGGATTCGCCGAAGAACCAGCAGGCCGCTGGTCGTGGACGGCGTTCGGGTGGGGCGCCGCCGCCTGTTTCGTGGTGATTGCCGGCCTTCTTGCATTGTGGACCTTCGCGATCAAATAGACCGACCACCGCACCGACAACCATGTTGCCCGGGCGTCGTCACGCCGCAGGTACGCAGCTGTGTGGCCCCATGCGGTGGACTCGTTGGCCTGCACCCTTCCCTCGCCCAGGGTGGCCAGGATGGGAGTGATTGGCGTGCGAGGTGGGACTCGGCGAGCACGAGAACGCAGGTCATGCCGTGCGGCCTGGAACAGAACAGGCAACTCGCCCAGGATCGCGCAGCCGGGCCGGTGAACAGTGTCGCGCGCATGGCCTCAATCAGAGCGTCGGGCTCGGGATTGGGACCGCGCAATGAGTCGACATCTCGTACTCGGTCGAACTGGAAGCGTGACACGTCGTGACGCACGAAGTCAGGTCATCGCGTTCGCGCTCTGTGCTCACCTCTTGTGGATTCGTTGTTCACGTCCGATTCGAGAACCCAGGTCAAGGAACCCAAGGGGTGGCGCAGCGAGGCTCGCCGGGCCGCGAGTGGCTACACTGCGTTGACCTCAACGGGTCGCCCGTTCACGGGGCGGCGTGATGACGAGGGAGTGTGCGGGTGCAGGACGATTTGTTCGGTACCGCCAACGTGGATCTCCCGGGCCCACCGGAGCGGGTGCTGATGTCGCTCAACCCGGAGTACTACGAGCTGATCTGGCACGGGCTCAAGCGGCACGAGTTCCGCCGCCGTTACCTCGCCGGCCGGCCCACCACCTGGTTCGTCTATCTCACCGCCCCGGTGTCCACGCTGGCCGCGGTCATCGATCTTGCGACGGCGATCGTGGACACCCCGCGCCGCATCGCCGACATCGCCGAGCAGGTCCGCACCGGCAACGGCGCGTCCGTCTACGACTACCTCCAGGACCTGGAACGCGGGTTCGCGATTCCGATCACCCAGGTGCGTGAGTACCCGGGCTTCACCGTCGACGAGCTGGCCGGGATGCTCGACGGATTCCATCCCCCGCAGGGCTACACCCTCGTCGACCGCAACCCCAGGCTGGCCCGCGTATGCGACGAGCTCACCTCCGCCGACGGGGGGCGTGAGCTGGTTGTGCGGCATCCTGCCTCCGTACCCTGAGCACACCAGGAGATGAGGGGCAAGGATTCGAGATGGCCGGGGCGTTGTGCCATCCCGGGTGACTGCCCACGAACAGCGATCCATTCAGGGCGAACTCCCGACCCCCTGCCAGCCCGCGTTCGGGCTCAACCTCGGTCACCGAGTCCCCCAGATGCGGCCGCAGTGAGGTCGCCGCCTGCGCCGATCCGAACACCCGGTTCGCCCGCCCGGCAAACTCCGCAATAACCTTCGCGACCTCCTCGGTGTTGCGGTATCCGGCGTCCCCAGCGCCGGTGTGGTCGAGGTCGACGTTCGTGACCAACACGATGTCAGCGTGGTACGCCAGCAGGGACCGGTCGCTCTCGTCGGCTTCGATCACCAGCCATCCGCTATCTCCGGCACGGGCGTGCGCCGCCGGTGGTGCGAGCAGCCCACCAACGACATAGGACGGGTCCATGCCGCACTCGGTCAGCACGTGCGCCATTAGCGCGGTAGTTGTCGTTTTGCCGTGTGCCCCGCATATCGCGATCGTGCGGTGCATCCGGGTCAGCTCCGCCAGCAGTTGCGACCGGTGCAGCTCACCGAGCCCGCGTTCGGCCGCGGCAGCTCGCTCAGGGCTGGCGGTGCGCATCGCCGAGGAGTACACGACCTCACCAACGTCGGGGAGATTCGCTGGGTTCTGCCCGATGGTGATCGCGTTCACCCCAGCAGCGAGGCCAGGAAGATCCCATCCGTGGTATCCGAGCCGGTCACCGTCGCGCCAAGCTGATGGGCGACCAGCGCAAGTCCGGACATGCCGCAGCCACCGACGCCAATGAAGTGCAGCCGTCGGCCCGTCCACGGCCGCGTGTTGGTCACGATCGGTCCGTTCCCTTCATAGCCTCATAGGCGGCTGGCGTGCTCAAACCCGTGATTCGGCTCGAGATGCGACACCGATGCGCTCGGCAAGACCGACCAATCCGGACGGGGTTGGGCCGGGTTCGTCGAGCATGGTCGTGACGAGGGCCTGGATCGATGGTCGGTGTACTTCTTGGGCGGCGCAGCGTTCCGCGGCGAGCAGGGCGGCGGTGCTCTGTGCACGGTTGCCGTGAAGGTGCCAGGCGCGGGCGGTGTCTATGCATACTCGGACGCGTCGTGCCGGAGTTGGCAGCGCCGGCCACCCTATCGCCCGTGCGACGGTGAGCGCGGACGCTGAGTCGCCGAGTGCGTTGTGCACACCGATCTCGTAGGTGGCGATTTGGGCGAGACCGAACGTCGCAGTGGCTGGCCAGTGCTCGGGCAGCCGGGCGGCAACGGCACGGGCCTCGTCAAGGAGGACCGTCGCCTCGTCGGACTTGTGCTGACCAGCGGCGGTGTAGGCGGCGGTCAGCAGGAGCCCACCGACCGCGTCGAGATCGCGTGGCGTTGTGGTGTCGATGCGCTCGACTGTGGAGGTGACCAGGGTGGCGGCGGAGTCGCGGTGGCCGCAGTGCCGCATGGCGACGGCGGCTTGGCGGGTGGCTTCGGCGATGGTGGGTCCGTCGCCGCTGTCCCAGGCGAGTGGGAGTGCCCGGTCGGCCAGGATCCAGGCGAGGTTACGGTCACCGAGCTTGTGGGCGAGCGCGGAGGCCAGGCTGTAGGTGTCAGCGACCAGCGATGCGGTGAGGTCGCGCTCTCGGCCGGCGGCGAGTTGGTGCAGATGGTCCTGGCCCGCGGTGAGTAGCTGCGGAAGGGCTGGGGCCAGACCCCGATAGTTGCACCGTGCGAACTGAGCCCGGCCGGAGAGCAACGCGGCGCGGAGATCCTCGGTCGTGTGCGCGGAGGTCGGGTTCTCCGGCTGGCCAAGTACGGAGGTGCCGATGAGGCCGGCGAGGCCGGACAACAGTTCGCGGCGTTGCACGTCGTCATCTCCTTCGGTTGCGGCGAGCCCGAGCATGCCGGGTGGTACACCCAGGACATCGGAGAACCGCCGGAGCAGCGCCACGTTCGTCAGCGCACGCCCGCCGGTCTCCAATCGGGAGATCATGGTTCGGTCATAGCGGACGCGGCGAGCCAAGTCACCTTGACTCCAGCCGCGGGCCTGCCGGGCAAGGCGCAGCACCGTGGGGTAGTCACCGCGACGGGCAGCCTGGGCGATCTCGTCATGCACCATGAGTGGTCCCCGAGGTCGACGCAAGCAGTGTGCCGAACTGGCACACATGCTCGGCTCAGCGTGCCACAACCGTCACAGTATGTAGGCAAGCGTTCCGCTGTGGGGCAAGGCGGGACTACGAGAAGGGGGTGCAAGCCCGACCAACCACCATCGGGCGCACCCGACAGGCGAGTCTCTCCCCGGTCCTGCCGAATTGGCTACCGACGTCGCGAACGCCCAGTTGCCCTTTGCATGGAGGAGGAATCTCTGACAAACCAACTCGGTGAGGTGGCAGCGGTATTGGTCACGCCGCCCGACGACGCGGTGACCATTCCCGCGGCTCTCGCCTGGTAGGTCGTGTTCCCGCGTTTGTTTGGGCTGGGCCGTTCGCCTGCTTGATTCCCTGCGCGGGCCGCAGCCGAGGAGGCATTTATGTTGGAACAGGTCAGCGTCGCCGTGCTCGGCGCTGGGTTGATCGGGCTCGATTTGATCGAAAAGATTCAGCGGTCAACGATTCTTGACTTGCGTCTTGTGGCGGGTCGAGACAATCGGTCTTTGGGTCTGCATCGTGCGGCTGAGCTGGGCTACGCGACCGCTGTCGGCGGAGCCCGGACCCTGGTGGAGTCCGGCCGGTCGGTCGAGGTGGTGTTCGACGCCTCGGACGCCGATTGCCATGCCGAGCACTGGTCTTGCTTGGAAGCCACGGAGACGACGCTGATTGACCTGACGCCCGCGCAGCTCGGAACGATGGTTGTGCCCACCGTCAACGGCATGGAGGCGCTAGCCTGCCGGCACATCAGCCTGGTCAGTTGCGGCGGCCAGGCGGCAATTCCGCTGGTATATGCCATCGCCCAGGGCTTTCCGATCGACTATGTCGAGGTTGTCTGTACTGCGGCGAGCGCCAGCGCGGGCCGGGCGACGCGGCGGAACCTGGACCACTACCTGGAAACGACGGAGGCCGCGCTGCGCGCTTTCACCGGCGCGGCGGAGGTGAAGGTGCTGGCCAATCTCAGCCCGGCCATGCCGTCGCCGCCGTTTCGGGTGGCCATCACAGTGCTGGTGTCCGGGGCCGAACCGGACCCGATCCGCGCCGCCGTCCGATCGGCGGCCGAGTCGGTGCGGGCGTTCGCACCTGGCTTCGCAGTGTCCTCCCTGGCGGCGACCGAAGGTCGGGTCGCTATCGGCGTGGAGGTGACGGCCGAGGGCGGCCGTATTCCGCGGTACGCGGGGAACCTCGATCTCATCAATGCGGCCGCCGTGCTGCTGGCCGAGCAGTGCGCAGCGTCCCGGCGCACCGGGGAGGGCATCGCATGTCTGCCCGCGTGACGCGACCGGGTGACGGCTGGATCCGGGAGGAGGTCGAGCGCCTGTGCCGGGCGCAGCGGCATCGACAGCCGCTGGAGTTGCTGAGTCGACGCCGGCCGGGGCTGACGGTGACCGACGCGTACCGCGTACAGCAGTGTTGGGCGGCGCTGCGCGTCGGTGACGGGGCCTGCGTGGTGGGCCACAAGGTGGGCCTGACCTCTGCGGCGATGCAGCGCCAGGTCGGTATCGACGAGCCGGACTCCGGGATCCTGCTGGACAGCATGGCCGTGCCCGCTGCGGGGGTGCTGTGCACGAACGAGTTGCTGTCGCCGCGGATCGAGGCGGAGATCGCCTTCCGCCTCGGGGACGTGCTACGCGGGGAGGGCGTGGACGAGGACGACGCGCGGGCCGCGGCCGCGGAGGTCTTTCTCGCGTTGGAGGTCATCGATACCCGCTACGCGCTGCCGGGGATCACCTTGGCCGACAGCGTGGCGGACAACGCGGGCTGCGCGCGGTTCGTCCTGGGTGATCCCGTGCCGATGTCGACCGTGGACGTGCGCGCGGAGGAACTGACCGTCTGTTCGGGAGGCAGGACGGCGGCCGTGGGCCAGGGCCGAGCGATTCTCGGTGATCCGATCCGCTCGGTCGTCTGGCTCGCGCGGCGCCTGGCCGTCTTCGGCGCGGGGCTCGCGGCCGGCGACGTTGTGCTGGCGGGAGCCGTCCACGCCAGCCTCCCCGTGACCCCGGGCGACACCGTGTCGGTCCGCTCGCCCCACTTGCCGGAGGTGAGCGTGACCACCGTGTGACGCATGCGGGGCCGGGATTCCCGGGTTCGCGCGCTCGATTATCCGCCGCACAGCAGGAGAGGACGATGATGATGTCTGCGCACCCCGTGGTCGTGCACGACCCGACGCTGCGGGACGGCCAGCACGCCGTCGCTCACCAGCTCGACGCGGCGCAGTTCCGCGCCTATGCCAAGGCCGCCGACCGGGCGGGGGTTGCGGTGGTGGAGGTGGGCCACGGCAACGGGCTGGGTGCCTCGTCCCTGCAGATCGGCCGAGCCAAGCTCGCCGACGACCAGATGCTGACGGTGGTGCGCGAGGCCCTCACGCATAGCCGGATGGGTGTGTTCCTGGCACCCGGCTGGGGCCGCGGCTCGGATGTGCGAGCCGCGGTCCAGCGGGGCGCCGACGTTGTCCGGGTCGCCGCTCACTGCACCGAGGCCGAGGTCACCGAGCGGCACCTGGGCCTCGCTCGCGAATTGGGCGCCGAAGCGCAGGCCGTGTTGCTCATGAGCCACATGGCCGACCCGGGCACGCTGGCCGAGCAGTGCGCGATGGCGGTCGGATTCGGCGCCCAGGCGGTCGGGATCATGGACTCCGCGGGGCACTACCTCCCGGATGAGGTTGCCGAGCGGATCAGGGCGATCGTCTCGGCGGTGGGCGAGGTGCCGGTGATTTTCCACGGGCACAACAACCTCGGGATGGCCGTGGCGAACGCGATCGCCGCCGTGCACGCAGGGGCCTGGATCATCGACGCCACCGCACGCGGGTTCGGCGCCGGCGCCGGGAACACCCAGCTGGAGGTGCTCGTCGCCGTGCTGCACCGGCTCGGGCACCCGACCGGGATCGATCTGCGCGCGCTGCTGGACGCCGCGGACCTCGCCGAGGCGCAGCTGATGCCCGCCCCGCCGACGATCGACTCGATCAGTCTCATCTCGGGCGTGGAGGGCGTGTTCTCTGGGTTCAAGCGGCCGGTCGTCGCGGCCGCCGAGCTCGCCGGGGTCGACCCGCTGCAGGTGTTCGCCGAGTTAGGGCGCCGGGGGGCGGTGGCGGGCCAGGAGGACCTCATCCCGGAGATCGTCCGGGCCTTGCAGGACGCGTCCTGATGCGCAACGCGGGGGCGGTGATCTGCGGCCTGGGCGGGGCGCAACCGGACCACCTCGTGCCCAACGAGGTGATCTGCGAACAGTTGGACGTGTCGCCGGAGTGGATCGCCACCCGGACCGGGATCACCCATCGCGCCCGCGCCGACCAGCACGTCTCGACGGCGGATCTCGCGGTGCGCGCCGGCATCCGTGCGATCGCCTCGTGTGGGCACGCGCCGGTGCACACCCTCATCGTGGCAACCATCTCGCCGGATCAGCGATGCCCGGCCACAGCACCGCAGGTGGCCGCGCGTCTCGGACTGGCCGGGATCCCCGCCTTCGACGTGGCCGCGGCCTGCTCGGGACTGCTGTACGCCCTGCAGATCGCCGCCGGTTTGCTGGCGTGTGGCACAGCTGAGCGGGTGTTGGTGATCGCGGCCGACCGGATCTCGCGCCTGACCGACCCCACGGACCCGGTGACCGCGCCGCTGTTCGGAGATGGCGCTGGGGCGCTGGTGGTGCGGGCGGGGTCATCGGCCGAGCCCGGCGCGGTGGGGCCGATCCTGCTCGGAGCCGACGGCACGAACGCCGACGCGATCGTGGTCCCGCACGGCGGGTTCATGGCCATGCAGGGCAAGACGACGTTCCAGCAGGCCGTCGAGCGCATGGCGGACGTGGCCCAGCATGCGGCTCGGGCCGCGGGATGGGAGCTGCGCGACATCGACTGGCTGGTCCCGCACCAGGCCAACGCACGGATCACCGCCGCGGTCGCGCGTCGACTGGGCATCGACGAGACACGGGTTCTGCAGCACATCGAACGCGTCGGCAACACCAGCGCCGCGTCGATCCCCCTCGCCCTGACCCAGGCGGTGCTCGATGACCGGCTCGGCGCCGGGCACCGCGTGCTGCTGGCCGCCTTCGGTGCCGGCCTGACGTGGGGCGCGACCACGGCCGTCTGGCCTGACCTGCCCGTCACTCCTGTATCCGCATCCGGAAAGGACCTCTGGTCATGAACACTGACCTGCAGCGACTGCTGGTCGAGAACCTGCACGTAAACCCCGGGGGCCTGCGTCCGGAATCCAGGTTGGAGGAGGCGGGCCTGGACTCGCTGGTGATCGCGGAGCTGGGCTTGCTGCTCGCCGACCGGGATGTGCAGATCCCCGACGAGCAGTGGGCGACGATCAGGACCCTGGCCGACCTGGACGCCGTGGTCGGCGACCAGCTCACCGGCAGGCGCGCACCGTGATCCCCGCCGCGACCATGCCGGTCCGCCACCGGCTCGGCTGCACCTGGTTGATCACACCAGCCACCGCATCCGACCGCTGCGCCGTGGCCATGCGCGCCGGCGCCGATGTCACCGTGGTGGACCTGGAGGACTCCGTCCCGGACCACGCCAAGGACGCCGCCCGCACGGCCGCGCTCCAGTTCCTGTCCACATCCGCGCCCGGCCAGTGCCGTCCACCGGTGCTGGGTGTGCGCGTCAACGCCCTGTCCACCGCTCACGGCCTTAAGGACCTGGTGGCCATCGCCGACGGCGACATCGGGCCGGCCGTCGTGCTCCTCCCCAAGGTGGAGTCGCCGCGCGACATCGACCTCGCCGCCACCGTGATCAACGCCGACCATCGAGGGATCAGCGTGTGGGCGCTCATCGAGACACCCCGCGCCATCCAGCGCCTTCCCGAGATCCTGCGCGCCGACGCGGCGGCGGGCGTGGTGTTCGGCGCTGCGGACTACGCCGCCAGCGCCGGCTGCCGCCGCACCCGCCAGGCCCTGCTGTATCCGCGGGCGGCGCTGGCCGTCGCGGCGGCCGCCGCGGGCCTGCTCGCGGTCGACTCCCCGTTTTTCGACTTGGACGACCGCGACGGACTCCTCCAGGAGGCAGAAGAGGCCCGAGACCTGGGCTTCACCGGCAAAGGCGCCATTCACCCCGCACAGCTCGCCACCATCCAGGCCGCCTTCACCCCGTCGGCACAGGAGTTGGCGGACGCGGCGGCGGTGGTGGCCGCCGCCGACCGAACCGGCGACGTGATCACCACCGTCAACGGTCGGATGGTCGGACCGCCGTTGGTCGCCGCAGCCCGCTTGCTGACCGCCCAGGCCGCCGATCGCCACCCCGCATCCGAGGAGTCATGATCATGACCAGGGCAATACCGCAGGGCTACCGGCGTGTCGGCGCGAACCGGATCCGCGAGAACGTCGGCTTCGGCCTCGCGGACTTCGCGGTCGGCCAGGTGATCGAGCACCGGCCAGCGCGGACGGTGACGGAGACCGATCACGTGATGATGCTGGCGCTGACCGGCAACCCCGCCCCGATCCACTCCGACGCGCAATTCTGCGAGCGGACCGGCCGCGACCGGCCACTGGTGTGCGGGATGGTCACGCTGGGCATCGTGCTGGGCGCCACCGTCCGCAGCACCAGCGGCCTGACCACTGCCAGCCTCGCCCTGAACGAGCTGCGGCTGGAGCACCCTGTCCACGTCGGCGATACCCTCCGCGCCGAGTCCGAGATTCTCGGCGCCCGGCCCAGCACCAGTCGCCCCGACGAGGGCGTCGTGTCCTGCCGCGTCACTGGCTACAACCAGCACGACCAGCCGGTCATCTCCTTCACCCGCGCATTCCTGGTTCCCGCCGACGCCACCGTCGTCCGTGACGCCGCCGGCTATTAGCAACAACCCGGGAGACCAGCCGTGTCCACCAGCGAGCTTCCGACCGTCATCGAAGCCGACGAGGGTCTGTGGCAGGAGTACAACAATCTGGCCACCCGAAGCTACGGCCACCCGGTTGAGGACATCACCCGCCTGTACGACCACGGCGATGCCCGCGTCGCCCTGCGCGGCGGCCGGGTCGTCGCCGGCGGCCTCGGTCTGCTGGTGCCGCAGTTTTTCGGTGGCCAACCGGTTCCTAGCGCCTGCATGGCCTCTGGGTGCGTCGCACCCGAGGAACGCGGTCAGCGGCTCGGGGTCTACATGCTCACCGAACGTATCCGCGCGCTCCGAGAGCAAGGCGCCGTCCTGGCCACTCTGTGGACCACCTCTACCGGCTACGCCCATCGCGAGGGCTGGGAAGCTCCCACGCCGGTATTCACCTGGGCGGTGCCCACGGAGGAGCTCAAGCGCAGCTTCGACGGCACAGACCTCCAGGTCACCCACGGGATCAGCCCGCACACCCGATCACTGCAACGTGAACTGGCCACGCGCTGGAACGGGCCGGTGCTGCGCCCCGACTGGTGGGACAGCTGGAAACAGGACAAGAACGGTGTGACCGTCTACCGGTTCAACCCGCCCGGGGAACCGCCCACTGGCCTGCTGTCCCTGGCCTTCACCAATCACCCCACCGATGGGACGCGCATCGTGGTGCACGACTTCTGGGCCGCCGATGATCGCGCCGCGACCGGGATGTTCGCCTTCCTCGGTCGGCACACCAGCCGCATCCGCACCGTCGAGTTCCAGCGAACCGGCCTGCCCCCGCACCCTCAACTGGTGCACAACTTGCACCGCGCCGGGTCAGCGATCGCGCAGTTCTGGCACCCGTGGATGCTCCGCATCCTGGATGTGCCCCAGGCCTTGCGGCTCCGCGGTTGGCCGCCCGAGCTGGACATCACGATCCCAATCGAGCTCGACGCTGACCACAGCGGCCCGCCCCAGCGCTTCACTCTCCGCATTGAGTCCGGCGTCGCCGAGCTGGAAGCGACAACCCTCGAGGCCGAGGTGCGGTTGACCCGACGACAGCTCGCCGTCTGGTACGCCGGCGGCTACCGCACCACCACCGCGGCGACCCTGGCCGGCGTGCGTGGCAACCCACGCGTCCTCGCAACCTTGATCGGCGCCACTGCCGAGCGCGAGCCGTGGCTACCCGACCACTTTTGACTCCCTTGCCGCGACACAACGACAGGAGAAGCAAAGCCGTGACCGTCACGCTGAGCGGTGACGCCCAGGTCGTCGCTGTGGTCGCGCACCCCGACGATGCCGAGATCATGTTCTACGGGTCACTACGGCGCTGGCGAGACGCCGGAGCCACCGTCACCGTGGTGGCCGCCACCAATGGAACTAACGGCGTCGCCCGCCGCGACAGCACCGCAGGCAGACGCCTGGCTGCTGGACGCAGGCCGGCAGAATCTACCCGAGCATTCCAGGACACCGGTATCACCGTCGAATGTTTGGGTTTGGTCGACGGCGCGCTGGCACCCGACATCGAGCTGATCTCAGCCATCGAGGACACCCTGACCCGGCACGGGTGCACTGTGCTGCTCACCCATACTGTCCACAGCGGCAACGATCACCAAGACCACCACGCCATCGCCCGCGCCGCGCTCAACGCAGCAACACGCGTCCCGTGTTGCACGACCATCCTCCACGGCCAGCCACACGCACCGCACAACAGCGCCGCCCCGACCGTGCTGATCGACATCACCGACTATCTCGACGCCAAGGTCAACGCCCTTGCCGCGCACCGCTCCCAGACGGGCCGCTATTACCTGAGCGAGCCCTACACGCGCTGGCGCGCGGCGGGTGAAGGCTGGGCCACTCTGCCCGGCCAGGCCGCTGCAGGGCGTTCATTCGAGGCTTTCACCCCGTCGCTGGTACTGCTGCAAAGCTCCACGGACGTCCACCAACACCCATCCGCCGTGGACGTATGGCGTGCGGTCGACAGGAACCCGACCCGCACCGCTGGCAGGTGTGGTGCGCCCTAACCTACATCGCGTGCGCACCCATCCGAAGGAATCCCAGAACGCCGGCATGCCCCTCGAGCTGCGTGGCTGGGCTACCCATCGCCTGGGCAGTCTCACCAGCACAACCGACGTTTCCGGGCCTCGCGAGAACTCCCTGGTCTGGCGCCTCGACTCCAGCACCACGGCGGCTTACGTGAAGATCAGCCCCGACCCGCAGGCCTTCGCCCGCGAGGTCCACGCCTACCAGCACGCTGCCCCTCGGCTCGGCCCGGAAGAGGCCCCCCGGCTCCTGGCCGCCGACGACGACCTGCTGGCCATCCTCACCTCGCCCGTGCCCGGCGTCATCGTCAAAGACCTGTCCCTCCCAGCCGAGCAAGAGGTGCACGTCCACGAACTCGCCGGCCGCCTGCTCGGTCGCTGGCACACCCTGAGCCCGCCACCAACGTCACCATCGGCGCGGGCGGAGGCCATCGCCTCGGTGAGCACCCGAGCCGACCAGGCAGCCGCGCACCTGGCACACGCCGCGCACCTCCTCACCGACCGCCAGCGCACCCTGGTGGAGCAGGCCTGCCGTGAGCTGCCGGAGCTGGCCGCAACCCTGCCCCTGGTATTCAGGCACGGCGACTTCGCGCCCCGCAACTGGCTGTGGGATGCCGACCGCAACACCCTCGCACTGCTCGACTTTGAGAGCTCGGACGATGGAATCGCTGTCGAGGAATTTGTGTGGCTCTTCGCCACCACCTGGCCCACCCACCCCCATCTCAAACAGGCCTGCCTCACCGGCTTCGGACGTGACCTCAGCGACGCCGAACAGCAGGCCCTGCCCCTGTTCACCGCGCTCGCCGCCACCTCCTACCTCCACGCGGGCGTCACCCTGCACGAACCCGGACTCGTCACCAAAGCCCAAACCGCGTTCGAACACCTCCGTATCAGCTCCAGTTGACGTCCGCCGGTCGGACCGCTGCCGGCAACTGGCGCGATTGCGCCGAGGGCGTCGTCGCGGTGCTGGTCGAGCATCATGTCGAGGTCGAGGAATGCCTCGGGTAGATCAGCGTGGGCGGCCCCGTAGCGGACGTAGCTAATGAAATCCCAGGTTCGTTCCCCGTCGTGCAGCCCCCGGGCCCGCGCTCTGATGATCGAGCCGAGCAGTCCCCTCCTCCGGGAAGACGACCACGGAAAAACGCCCAATGGCACGCCTTATGGCCGAGTGCATGGGACTTCAGGTCACCGATCGCCGCGCACTCCGGCCCACTGCCCGTCGTGTACGCGGTGTGCTGGCACCATGCGCGGCATGTCTGATCTGGCCGGGTGGCGTTCGCGCGCCGCCGATCCCGACGTCGCCTCCGCGGCGAGCGTGTGGGCCGACACCGCGGCGCCGCGCACGGTGCTGGCCGCCCCGTCCAAGGTGGTGGTGGACTACCTCGTCAACGCCGGTGCCGCTGACGGCACACTCCGGGACGTCCTGCACAACCCGGCAGTATCGGACTCGGTACGCGCCGCTCTGGCACGCCGGGCCACCGGGCAGGCAAGGACGGCCATTGCGCGATACGCGACCGACCCCGATCGCGACGTGCGGACGATGGCGGCTCTGGCCGCCGTGCTCACCCCGGCGACGTTGGAGAAGATCGTGAACGGGCTGCGCTTCGGGTGGCACCATCGCCAGGACCCTGATGCCGCCCGAGCCCGTCTGGCCGAGTTGATGCGCGCGTTCATCACCTCCACCCAGGGCGCCTGCCGGGCGCTCGCCGCCCAGGCGTTCCCGCTGACGCTCGATGCCCGCCACCACTACCGCGAGGGGGAAGTGTCGGCGACCCGGCTCGTCGCCGACACCGAGGTGGCCGTGCGCGTCGGGCTGGCGCGCAACCCGCACCTGCGCGGCCTGCCCGAGAATCCCGACGGGTTGCGAGTGCGGCAAACGCTGCTGCAGGACCCGAACCCGCGCGTGCGCACAGCCGCCCGCCGAGCCGGTGTGCACGTCACCAGCAGCCACATCGAGGCCGCGTTCGCCGCCGCGCATGGCCTGCCCACCATCGACGATCCGGCCGCACTGGACCCCGGCGACGCCTTGGACGATCCCGCCGCCGCCGTGCGGGCAACTGCCGTAGCCGCGGGCATCACCGCCAGCACGGGGCCCGCTGGTCGCGGGTGCTGGCCGACCCGCACCCGAGCGTACGCAAGGCAGCCGCCACCCACGGATTCCTCACTCCCCGATTCGTCTGGACCGAACTGGCCAGTGACCCCGACCCCGGCGTCCGCAAGGCCGTCGCCATGTCCCGGTGGGCCCCGCCCGAAATTCAGCGGCGGCTGCTGTCCGACGCCGACCCGTCCGTCGCTGCCGCAGCGCAGTCGCGCGACCCGCTGGCTCGACCGGTCCGGGTCCGCTCGACCCTGCCCGCCGGTGCCGAGATCGCGCTGCCGGTCAGCCTCAGCTCCGACCCGATGGTGCGGCTGCTCGACATCACCGTCGCCACCTTGACCCTCGACCAGCAACGCCGCCTCGCCCGCGCCGCCGCCGCCGACCACACTGCACGCGCCGAGGCGCGCTCTCGGGCAATCCGCGAACTCGGGCACGGTGACCACGCCCGCTGGGTGGTCAACCGGTGGATCCGCTGGACCGACCTGTTCGCCCTGCCCGCCCCAATCTCGGGCCTAGCGTGGGTCGCTGACCAGGTCGCCGCCCCGTTCGCCGCCCTTGACGCCGCCGACGATCGAGTCGCCGGCGCACTAGCCCTCTTCGACGCCGCCCTCGGCCTGGCGGCCACCCCGGACACCGCGCAGGGACACGCCGACCGGGCAATGCTCACCGCCGTCTGGGAGCGGGTCTGTCTGCCCGCAAGCCGCACCCAGACCGACGTCTACGGACCCCGCACCCCGGAGGTC
>WUUC01111875.1_pt1 | contig 49344 bp, 41 predicted proteins | sample 6278441 | NCBI WGS metagenome assembly WUUC01 (sample SAMN13675441, study PRJNA597444) | soil metagenome | isolation source: soil | place: USA: Washington | collected 2017-10
ACAGCGTCTATGCGCGCAAGCAACCGAAATCGATCAACTTTTCTCCGTCACAAAAGATCCACACCCAAATCATTTCTGTATTTCACCGACCACGAATAACGCGCACCGGGCGATCTATCACGGCGATCTTCAAGCGCTGCGCGCCGCGGGTTACCGGACGATCTATCTGACCACCGCGGAGACACGGCATTTCGGCTTGGGAGAAATTCTTCGCCGCGCGGGTTTCGAGGAGATCATCGATCGTGCCCGGCTCGCGCCCCACGCGCTCGACGCCGGCAAAATGTCCGACTACGCGCTGCTCTCGCGGGCAGTGGAATTATTACGAGCGCACGCGGGGACACCGCTGTTCCTTCATGTCCATGCCGCGAATACGCATGTGCCCTACCGCGTCGTCGATCGTGCGCGTTTTTCGCGGCATGCGGAGGGCGGCGATCGCGGGCGGCTCTGTGACGGGCTCGAAGAGACGGAAGAGATCTTCCGCGCATTTTATCTCCGCCTCGGCGAGCTGGGCATCATGAAGGATCCACTTTTGGTGGTGACCTCCGATCATGGCCAGTCTTTTGGGGAGCTCGGATACTGGTCGCACGGGAGCGCGGTGGTCGCTTCGCAGCTGACCGTTCCGCTTCTACTCCATCACCCGCGCCTCGAGCCGGCGGAGCTGGAATATTCCTCGCATCACGACGTGCTGCCCACCATCCACGCGCTGTTGGGGCTCACCGATGTTTCGGGAGAGTCGATCTTTGTTGCCGAGCGGACACCTTCGCTGTTGATCCACGCCGGGCATCCTTCGCGTTCGACGACCTCGAACTATGGACTGATCTTTGGCGGCGACAAATTGATGATCGATCTCATCCGAGACCAGTGCCTGCGTATGAATTGGGACGACGAACAAACTATTGAGCTGTCCGGCGGCGAGCGCGAATATTATCGTCTGCTGATTTCCCGCCTGATGGTACACCGAGGGATCGCGTGAAAAGGATCTTAGTTTTGTGTTCCAGCTCCTGGGATAAACAAGGGCTCACCTCGGAAAACTATCCCGGGTATCAGTTCGTCTTCTACGGCGACGAGCTGGTGGAGACGCCGAGCCTGCTTCAAGTTCTGCGTTTCGACGTGAAACTCTATATTTCCGAGACCGCGAAGAAGTTTCGCCGGGAGACGATTCACGGCGTCATCGGGACCGGCGACTATCCCGGTTGTATGCTCGCCGCAGGAGTGGCGAGCGAGATGAAGTTGCCCGGACCGAAGCTCCGCGACATCGTGCTTCTCAGCCATAAATTATATAGCCGCGATATTCAGCGGAAATATGTCCCCGAGGCCACCCCAAAATATGCGCCGATCAATCCTTTTCGCCGGTTGAACGGGAATCTCGGCCTTCAATATCCATTTTTCGTGAAACCGGTGAAGGGGACGATGTCCATCCGCGCCCGTATGGTCCACAACCAAGAGGAGCTCAAACAGGCGCTCGATTTTTCCTTCGGCGAAAGGGTGGAAAAGTTTCTCCTGTTGCGCCCCTTCCAACAATTATTGCGCGCGCACAGCGACGGCCGCGCACCGGCCCATTATTTCATCGGGGAGTCGCCGCTCTCCGGCGTCCAAGTGACGGTCGATGGATTTATCCAAAATGGACGGGCGACGATCATGGGGGTGGTCGACTCGGTGATGTATCCGGGTACCATCAGCTTCGAACGTTTCGATCACCCTTCGCGGCTGCCGGCGCCGATTTTAGAACGAATGCAGGTGGTCGCCAAGACAGTGATCGAAGGATCAGGTCTCGACCATACCTGTTTCAACATCGAAATGTTCTTTGAGGCGGCCCGGGACAATATTTCGATCATCGAGATCAACCCGCGCATGTCTTATCAATTTGCGGATCTCTATCAACGGGTGGACGGCACCAGCACGTATGAAATTCAGCTCGCGCTGGCGACCGGAGCGGCCGTCGATTTTCAGCGAGGAAGAGGCCGGGACGGCGCGGCGACCAGCTTCGTTTTGCGGCGTTTTCAGGATGCGGTCCCGTTGAGTATTCCGTCGGAGGTCGACAAGGCGAACGTCCTCGCGAAATATCCGGGGACGGATATTCGAATTTACGCGAAGGTCGGCGAGAAACTATCCGCGCAGGATCAGGACGTGGGGAGTTATCGCTACGGAATCATCAATATGGGGGCAAGAACCTACGATGAGCTCTTGGAAAATTATGCCGAGGTGCGCCGCATGTTGCCGTTCAATTACCGGGATCTTTAAGGAGCCACGGTGACCGGGCCGGACACGGTCAGATTATTGGTCTCCGTCGCTTCGGCGACCCCATCTTCGGCATCGACGAGGATCATGACGTAGATCGTTCCCGGAGGAAGCGCGGGAATACTGATCGTCGAAGAGATCGTCTGTGTCGCCCCGGCGCCGAGCACACCGACGGGAGCGGTGTAGAGGAGCACGCTGTTCGGGGAGAAGACCATGTTGGCGTCGAGATAAATGCGGGCCGTGCTGGCGACTCCGGTCGATTGATCGCCGACATTGGAGACATCGAAAGAGATGAATTGTTGAGAGCTGGCGTGCCACGGCGTCGGCCCGAGGTCGTAACAGCCGACGACCAGATCCGGCCCACCGGGATTGAGGCCTCCGTCGAAGGAACAGGCGGAGATGCTGCCGTCGCCGTTGCCTGAGGTGCTGGCGTCCGAATTTTGCGGAGGCATCGGCTCCCACGCATCCTGACTGTCCGTGAGCTCAGCGTCTGCAAAACCTTCCTCACCCGCATCGATCCCGCCGTCTTCGAGCTCCTGCTCGGGCTGAGCGTCCGGGAACCCTTGCGGCTCACCGGCGTCGATACCGGCGTCGGGATCCATGCTCTCTTCAGAGAGCGCGAGATAGGTCGCCGGACGCGAGCTGTGCGCGAAGACAGTTTGGCTTGCGGCGTCATACTGCGTGTTGCTTAGTCTCTCTGCGAGCCCATTTTCGTAGATGGCGAGAACAGCATTGTCCCCTCGGGCGAGTTTCAGCCGGATTTCCGCGGGCATTTTCAGCTCTGCGCCGTCGACGCGCATCACATAGGCGGCCGACAACGAACGTTCCACGGAAATATCCCGCCGCGTCTCGATAATGATTTTGGAGGAACGTTCGACGGCGCCGGCAGGAAATTCGACGGAGAGGAGACCGTCGAAGCTCCGTGCCGTACCGCCGCCGGGGGCCAGCTGAGTTTCGGTAATTTCGTCGAGCTCCTTATTTTGCGTGCAAGAGATCGCGCCGAAGAAAAGGAGCGCAGCGAGCAAGCGGTATTTTGTGTTCACGGACATGAGGCAAACGAGCTCCCCGAAAGCTTCATATTATTGTTCTCCCGCTTCGATTTCCGCTTTCAAACGAACGCGCTCCGGACGGAGCTCACCTTCCGGATATTTTTCCTCGGCGAGCTGCAACACCTGTCGTGCTTCGTCGTCGCGATGCAGCTGGTGAAGAATTCGTGCTCGGCGAAGCAGCGCTTCTTCTTTGTAGGCGCTCCCGGCCGGATGTTCTGCGACCGAGTGGTAAAGCTGCGCCGCGCGTTCCAGCTCACCGGCTCGTCTCGCGCGATCCGCCTCCTCGAGCAACAGCTCGGGCAGCTCCACGCGTTGTGCGGTCTCTTTGATTTTGGCCGGCGCGCGTTTGACCGGCTTTTCGTGATTTTCCACGACCTGCGGCTCCGGCTCCACCGTCTCTACAAAACGCTGGGGCTCCACGAGGTCGAGCTCGCGCGGCACCACAGTTTCGACGAGCGGCGGCGGATCCTTTTGGGGTGCAGGAACGCCGAGAGCAAGATAAACAACTATACCTGTACTTATGGCCAGGGAGGCCGCCGCGGGCCAAATATATGGACGCCACAGGGGCACCGGACGCGCGGCTTCGATCGCCCGCCACATCTCGCGCTGTTTTTCTAAGTCGGGCGGAGGCGGCTGGTGTTCGAGCGTTTTTTCGATGAACGCCCAAGTCTCGGGATCTTCTTTATTCACCGCGCCTCTCCCTTTCTCGCACGTTGAACGAGCTCGGTCAGCTCGCGGCGCGCGTGATGAAGGCGGGTCCACACCGTCGCTTCATTGATTTGGAGGAGCTCGGCGATCTCGGCGCCCGGTCGTCCTTCGATCTGGTGGAGCACGAAGACGATCCTTTTTTTCGGTTTGATGCGGAGGAGACAACGCCACACCAGGCGCAGCTCCTGTTGTTGCATCAGTCGAGACTCTATATTGTCCGCGGGGGCAGGAAGCTGTGCGGACTCCAAATTCGCCAACATGCGCCGGTGACGCCGCCAGCTGTCGAGATGATTGAGCACGATGCGCGACGCGATGGTGTAGAGCCAGGTCGAAACTTTGCTGTCGCCGCGGAAAGCGGGCAACGCGGCGCCGGCGGCGATGAACACGTCTTGCGTCAGATCTTTGATCATCGCGTCATCACCTCCCGGTCCCAACTGGCGCGCCACGAAGCGATACACATCCACCGCGTGGGAGCGAAACAGCGCCTCAAGCGAGGGTTCGCTCACATGGGATGAGGCAAGTCTCGCCGCTGAATCCTTCAAAAAATCTGCGCGCGCGCGGCGAGCTCCACGAAAGGTGCGACGGCGCCGGGATCCAAGCCTTGGTCATCGTTGGTGATTGCGGGTGCGTCGACCACCAGACGTGCGAAACGAAAAGTCGCGCCGCCCGAGACGACCAGCCCAACCGCCTCATCGAGGTGAAAGGTCATGGAAGCGCCGAGCTCAGCCCGCGCGTCGAAGCCAAAGCGCGACTGCACGGTGGTGGCGATCGACGAGCCTTCGTCGTCGAAGTACCGCGCTTGGCCGCGAAAACGGATGTAGCCGGCGCCGGCTCTGGCCAAGACACCAAAGTCGATCCGCGAGCTGCGAGCGAATACGCGCGACGCTTCGGCGTACAACGCGAGCTCGAGCGGGCGTCCGTCGAGCGCGTTTGAAACGAGGCGACAACAACCAAAACCGCTGCCGGTGAGGCGGACGCCGAAAGTCAGCTGTTCCGTCACGCGGAAGCCACCGATCGAAAGACCAGGTTGCGGGGTGCCGGGGCTCGGCCACCAACCGGAATACAACCCGATCGATGCGCCGTAGCGGAGCGGTGCGGCGAGCGCTCCTGCAGCGAGCGACGGAGCTTGGAGCAGCTCATGAGGTGGTGCGCGCCGCGCTTCTGGTGGCCGTTCGTAACTCGCCGCCGCCGCGTCGGTGATCAGGAGGACAGCCGCACGCAGCGCGGGCTCGAGGCCCGCATCCAGCGAAAAAGCGCGGGCGGCCACGACGCGATCGGGCGGCAAAAGGATCTCCACGTTCAGCTTCTCTTCGCGGCGGATCGCGACCCACAACGTCGCTTCGGGTCGTTCGCGCTTGAGGCCCTCTTCACCGAGCTCACGCAGCAACATGGCCCGAGCACCGGCGTCGACCTCGCCGGCGTCGAGATAGATCGAAGTCGAGGCGCAGAAGAGCGACAGAACGTGGAGCCCGACATCCATCGCGAGCTCGATCCTTACCGCAACAGCTAGGACCTGTCCTCTATGCGCGTTAGGATGTGCCGTCGATGCGCGGTTTGCTGGCGATTTTCAGCGTGTTCGTGTTGTCGGCCTGCGGCTCCGCGGAGCGGATGATCCTGCTCGAGGTCGACGCGGACGAAACATTGCTCGCTTCGATCGTCACTGCAAAAGTCGAAGTATTCGGCGACGGTCCGCTTCCTGTCTCTGAGGACAGCTTCGCCGTCACCGGTGTTCGGCCGGATTGTTTGCCATTCTCTGTGGCGATCGCGCCCGAGCCCGGAAACGAAGACTCGGAGCTGCGAATTTGCGTCACGCTCGGGCTCGGAGACGTCGAACGCACCAAGTGTCGACGGACCCGTCTTCTCGAAGGAACACGCGGATTGTTGATCGAAATGGAGGACGCGTGCCTGGATCGCGATTGTTCCAGCGAGGAGACGACCCTCGAGCTGCCGAAGATCGACTTGGAGGAAGCCGAGAAACGCATCGAGAACACACAGTGCAAGGCGCGGCCCGAGGAGGTTGGTCCGATCGAGTGTGTCGCGCGCGGCGGATGTTACTTCGAGGAAGCTGCGAATCGGGCCTGTCGCTCTTGTCCCGCACCGACATCGGTGGTGCCGCCGGCAGAGCCTGCACCGCCCGAGCTGCCGCTGTTCCCGGTGATGACACCCTGCCCGCCCGGATGGAGCGAATCCGGGACGCCGGTGATCTGTGAGCCTTGGACGATCGACGATGCCCCCAACTGTCCTCCAGGACAGGTGCGTTATCCCAGCCACACGGCTTGTGAGGGGTTCGGGGCCACCTGTCCTTCGGGACAGTATGCCGAGAATTTTCCTGCGGGACGCCCGCTGATCCACGTGGCCGCGGGCGAGTCGCTCTCGGCGGCGCTCGCAGGTGCACCCGATCATGCGGTGGTCTTGCTCGAAAGAGGAAATCATCCGGGTGCGAACCTTCGGATCGAGCGGCCGGTCAGCGTCATCGGCGCGTGTGTCGAAACCGTGCTCTCGGCGGACGTGACGATCACTTCGAGCGCGGTGGAGCTGCGCGATCTCGGCGCACGATCGCTCGCCGTCGACGGAGGCAGCGCCCGTTTATCTCGAGTCACTTTTTCCGGCGCAGCGGGACCTGGCCTTCGGATCAGGGGTGACGTTTCCGCCCGCGAATTGGTGATCGAGGCCAGCGACGGTTTCGGCGTCGAGCTCGAGAGCGGAACCTTGACCGCGACGAGCGTCGTGATCACCCGCGCAACGGGAGCGGCCGTCCGCGTCGCGAGCGGCGCACGCGCGGAGCTGGAAGACAGCGCCCTCGTCGACACGCGCGCCGGCGCCACAGGAGCCGGATTCGCGATCGACAGCGGCGGACGTGTCCGTTGGGTGCGATCGATCGCGGAACGCCCGCGCGGTTTCGGGATCCACCTCACCGGAGGAAGCGCGACGCTCGAGCAGAGTATCGTGCGAAATGTCGGGCCGCGCGTCGATCGCGAAGGCGACGGCATCCGCGTTCTCGGTGGAGCCGCCGTTCGTTTGAACCGGATGTTGATCGAACACGCCTCGCGCGCTGGCATGTACGTGAACGAGGGATCCTCGGCCGTGTTCACGGATCTGGTGGTGCGGAACATCGAGACCGATCCCGCCGGCGGCAGCAACGGACAGGCGTTGTTGGCCTCGAGCGGCGGTACGCTCGACGGCACGCGCGTCTACATCCAACATGCGAGCCGGCGCGCAATCCATCTCCAAGTCTCCGCTCGTTTCGAAGATCTGATCGTGCGCGACACGACCGCAGAGCGAAACGAAGGGTACGGGATGGTGATCACTGATGGCGCGTCTGTGGTGCTCACGCGCGCGGAGCTCTCGCGCAACCCGGAAGCGGCGATCTCACTCCGAGCAGAGGGCACGCGCCTCGAGATCGAGGATTTGAGCATACCTGCTCCAGAGGACAGTAGCAGCTCGATGCCTCAATCGCAGGGTGCAGGCATCGACCTCGAGCCGGGCACCGAGCTGATCCTCAGGCGAGCACGAATCATGAAAGCGACCGGCGCCGGCATTCGTGTCCGCACCGGCGAGCGGATCCACGCTTCGTTGAATCTCGAGGACCTGACCATCAGCGACACCGAGAGCACCGGAAACGCGGACAACGGCTTCGGGCTGATCATCGGCGGGATCAACGAAAACCTCGACGGCGACGATCCGGTCACGCTGATCTTGAAGCGCGGCAAATTCGAGCGAAACCGCGTCGCCGGCATCGGCATCTCCCGCACCATGGACGCCCAGCTCGAAGACATCATCATTCACGACACGCGGCCGGGCGCAGCGTCGAAAGAGTACGGTGCGGGTTTGGCGATCGCCGCCTCCTCCGTCGTTCGAGCAACGCGCATCGAGCTGCTCCGCAACACCGAAGTCGGCGTGTTCGCAGGATTGATCGGGCTCGGGAACAGCGAGAATCCGAGCATCGCCGAGCTGAGTCACGTCCGCATCGAGGAGACCGCCTGTACTAAAGATCAGGCACGCTGCTCGTTCTTTCACGGAGCGGGAGCCGGCGTGGCGCAGACGGGCCGAATGACACTGTCGCAGTTCCTCATTCGCAACAACGCGGCGACCGGCGCGGGGCAATATTACAGCGGCAGCAGCATCGATCTCATCGACGGCGAGATCTCGATGAACCCCATCGGCGTCTCCATCTACGAAAGCGACTACGATCTCGCGCGAGTTATCCGCGGTGTCGTCTTTCGCGACAACCAAGCGGACATTTATGTCCCTTGACCGTCGGGACCGAATCGTCTTCGATGCCCGAGCACTTGGACAACACAGCCGATCACTTTCCGATCGATACCATCGCCATCTTCGGAACGGTGTTCGTTCTCTCGCTGATCGTCGATCTCCTTCAGCACCGCGGGCATAAAGAGGTCACCGTACGCGACGCCGCTCTGTGGTCGATCTTTTGGGTCGCGCTCTCACTCGGTTTTTACGGCTGGGTTTCGTACCGGCACGGCAGCGCCTGGGGAAGCATGTTCCTCACCGGCTACGTGTTGGAGAAGACACTCTCCGTCGACAACTTGATGGTCTTCATCGCCATCTTCAAGTTCTTCCGCATCGAGAGCGGGCTGCAACACCGAATCCTCTACTTCGGCATTTTGGGCGCGATCATTTTCCGCTTCGTCTTTGTGGCCATTGGTACAGGTTTCTTGAAGTTAGCCGGACCGTGGGCGCTGTTGGTCTTCGGAGTCTTCGTCGCTTGGGCCGGCATTCAGATGTTGCGGACTGATAAGGAAGAAGACAAAGAGCCGGACTACAACAACATGGGTTTGGTGAAGTTCTTCCAGAAATTTTACCCGGTGTTTCCGCGTTTGGTCGGCGATCGATTTTTTCTCACTCGCGCAGAAGCGGAAAAAGCAGATCGCAACGTCACCCTTCCTGCGAAAGCGGTGCGTTTCATGACGCCGGCTTTTGTGTGTCTTTTGGTGGTGGAGAGCTCAGACGTTCTATTCGCCTTCGACTCCGTGCCCGCGGTGATCGCCGTGACTCAAGAGCCGCTCTTGGTCTACACCGCGATGATCTTCGCAATTCTCGGACTGCGCTCTTTGTATTTTATCCTTTTGGTGCTGACGAAGTATCTCGCGCATCTCGAAAAAGCGGTGATCTACATACTCTTCTTCATCGCGGCGAAGATGTTTATGGAGGCTTACAACAAGTTCCATGAAATGGGCTGGTTCTCCTGGGAGCTGCCGTTTCATCTGACGCCGAATCTGAGCATGTTCATCGTGCTCGGCATGTTGGCGCTGGGCGTGATCGCCTCCTTCATTTGGCCGGCGAAGCCCGAGGTCGAACAGACATGACAACGTTCGAGAACCTTCGCTGGGACGATCGATTCACGCGTTCACTCCCGGGCGATCGAAGCCTGATCGGCGGCTCACGGCCGGTGCGGAATGCTGCCTGGTCTTTAGTACAGCCCACTCCGGTCCGTGCTCCCGAGCTGATCGCTTGGTCGAACGAGGCGGGCGCACTTTTGGGGATCGATCCTCCGAAAGAGAACCGTGAGCTGGTGGCCGCGGTGCTCGGCGGCAATCGTACTCTGCTCGGCATGATCCCTTTCGCCGCGTGTTACGGCGGACATCAGTTCGGGCATTGGGCGGATCAACTCGGCGACGGGCGGGCCATCGTGATCGGTGAGCTCGATACACCGAACGGACATTTCGAGATCCAACTCAAAGGCGCCGGCCCGACGCCGTATTCGCGCCGCGCAGATGGACGTGCGGTCTTGCGCTCTTCGATCCGCGAGATGATCTGCAGTGAAGCGATGTTTCATCTCGGGGTGCCCACAACGCGAGCCTTGGCGCTGGTGAGCACCGGCGACAGCGTTGTGCGCGATATGTTTTACGACGGACGCCCGCAACGCGAGCCCGGTGCGATCGTCACCCGCGTGGCGCCGACGTTCGTGCGTTTCGGGAACTTCGAGCTGTTCGCAGTACGGCGCGACGAAACATTGTTGCGCGCGCTCGCGGACTACGTGATCCAGGGACACTATCCTGATCTTTGGGACAGGACCGATCGTTACGGCGCAATGTTCACCGAGGTGTGTCGCAGAACGGCGCTGCTCGTCGCAGCGTGGATGGACGTCGGTTTTGTGCACGGCGTGCTCAACACCGACAACATGTCGATCCTCGGGCTGACGATCGACTACGGTCCTTACGGCTGGCTCGATGTGCATGATCCGTCGTTTACGCCGAACACGACCGATGCCGCCGGGCGTCGTTATTGTTTCGGTGCGCAGCCGAGGATTTCACAGTGGAACTTAGTGCAATTGGCGCACGCATTGATGACGCTCTCCAGCGAGGAATCGCTGGAAGACGGGCTCAACCTGTACCAAAAGACACTCGGCGCGGAGATCGAGCGCCGGCTCGCCGGGAAAATGGGCATCTCTCATCGTCCCGCAGATGTAGACGACGCTGCGTTGTTCGAGGAGTGGTTCACCATCCTGGCTGCCGTCGAGACCGACCACACGATCGCTTTTCGTCAGCTGGCGAACATCCCGGTCGCGGAAGGGGTCGAACGCGCGGGCCCGCTGGAAGAAGCGTATTATGCACCGGAGGCCGTACTTCCGGCGCACCGTGCGCGTGTCTCCGCGTGGCTCGAAAAGTATGCCGCTCGTGTCCGCGCGGACAGTCAGCCTGCGGATACGCGCGTCCGCGAAATGAACGCGAAAAATCCCTGGATCGTCCCGCGAAACTATCTGGTGCACGAGGCGATCACCCGCGCGGAGAACGGCGATCCTTCGCAGATCTCCGCGCTGCTCGAAGCGTTCAAACGCCCGTTCGAGGAGCGCGCCGAAGATCGCGCGCTCGCCGGAAAACGTCCCGAATGGGCGCGTGAAAAAGCCGGATGTTCGGCGCTCTCCTGTAGCTCTTAGAGTCCGCGCAGGGATCGAGTTGGGCTGCCCAAGTTGGGCAACACGCTTCGCTTCCGCTCACGTTCTGGGATGGCGCGGCGCTTGAATCAGCGAGCGTGATGCGTACCAAGGAAGACAGCGCACCTCTACGAATCTACGACGCTCGCCCAAACAGTGGAGTCGAAGGAGAGAAGACGAGCGAAGTGAAGCCGCTGTTCGGTTTTGGTCTCGCGGATATGGCGAGCACCGCGACTGCGAGCCTGATCTTCGGACTGTTCCCTTTGGGAATCGGCGGGCAACAACCGGTGGCGCCCAAGGGGCCGCCGCTGACCTCTTTAGTCCAAGTTCGCTCGACCTTCGTCATCCCCGAGTACGATGAAAAACGCGCCAAAAACGATCTCTATCTCGCGCAGCTCTTCGGCGGAAAAAACGCGGTGGCGGCGGGCAACGGCTTCGAGCCGAAAAACATGTGGCACAACGGCGTGCGCCAATTTCGCGGCAACGACAACGGCCGCGGCCACCTCGACAACAGCATGCATCTGTATGGCTCAGAGGACGGCAATCAGACCACCGAGCTCTACATTCCCCGCGGCGGCAGGTATCTCGGTCCGATGACCAGCCAGAACGGACGGGAAAACGGAGGTCACACTTTTTTCTATAAAAAATTAGGCACCGAGAAGAACGTCTATTTGCTCATTTTTCACGTGAAGGACTTCAAGCTTGATCCAAAGGACAGGAACAGCGCCGGCTCGCTCCGCATCGGCAATATCGGCGGTCCCGGCGGCTCGCCGCCCGATATGTCGAACCCGCCAAAACGAAACGGCAAGGTCGCGCTCTATCTGCACGCCCACTTGGCGATCCAAAAATCGCCCAAAGGGGGGACACCGGGCATGAATTTCTCGAACGTTTTCCCAACCCCGCCGAACGAATGACCCATACGCGGCGTACGCGACCTGATCCAACGGACAGTCGGCGAATACGTGAAACGTGTTGGGACTCCGATAGCTCTGGCACCATCAGCGGTGAAGTGCGCGGGTGACAGGAATCGCGACCTTGGATCGCTGTTGTGGGATCCACCCAGCGTTGGGCGCGCACCTCAGGCGTCGAGTCGCCTTTCTTCGAGACCAACGATCGATTGCGAGCCCTACGGTGTGACCGTTGCTGCGCCCACTGTCGCGCGAACACAACGTTCGCATGACGGCGCGGTTGGAAGAGTCGATCGTCGCGCGGCTGGCGCACGGCCATGAGGAGCGTTTCGAGCTCGCGCTGGAAGAGCTCCCCGGTCTACGACTCGTATTACAGCGTGTCTTGCAGACACCGCAGGTCTTGTTCGAGCTGACGCGCGCGCTGGCGCTCTCCGTAGCGCTCCGCGAAACGTTGGGTTCTCCGCGAGCCGGCGAGCGGGTGCTCCACCTCTTGAAAAGTGAACCGCGCGCGGTGGAGCTGATCAGAAAAGAGCTGATCAAGACCGGCGCCATCGACGAGGTACGCGCCTTTCGCCATGCCGAAGATCGAGCGGAGCCGCTGACTGCACCGCGATTTGATTCGAGAAGCCCTGGCCAAAGCGGCATTCCACTTTCTTGTTTTCTCGATCCCGCCGGAGGGCGGGTGCCGCGAGTGATCCGAAGGACAGGGAGCGAAGACCGCTTGATGAGCTCGAGGAGGTGACGGCATGTCTGAAGGTGTCGAGTCCGCAACATCTGCACGAAAAGCCGAACCGGCTCGGAGCACCGAACCACAAAATCGCGCCAACGCCGCCGAGAAGAAGGAGATCGGCGACGCGACCAACCGCGTGAACGGCGCGCAGGTTCAAGGTGCAGCGCGAGAGGTCGGCGGTACAGAAGCGGGCGATGACTTCCGCAACACGGGCGGTCCGGCGGAAAAAACAGAGGACAAACGAAACGAAGCGCCCGTCACCGGAAGCGCGGTCGCACAAGCACAACCGGCGGCAATGACCCCGGAGCAAAAGCAGGAATCGGATAAAGCGCTCAAACCTGTCGCAGCCGGCGAAACCGTGTTGAAACGCGGAAGCCAAGGGCCGGCGGTCGCCGAGATGCAGAGGACCTTGAACACCGCGATGCCCGGCGCGAATCTTCCGGCCGACGGCAAGTTCGGTCCGCGCACCGAACAGACGGTGCAAAACTATCAACGCCAACACGGCTTGTCAGTCGACGGGAGGATCGACCGCGGTACGCTCGACAGCTTGCGCGCGCCGAACGCAGCGCAGATGCAAGCCGACCCTGCGTTTCAAAAGCTCGATCCACAAACACAGCGCGACGTCACCGGACGACTCGAAGCGGCGCGGAAGGATCCGGCGGCGCGCCGCAACATCGCTTCGCTCACGTCGAGTGAAGGTTTCGGAAAGATGGGCGGCGAACAACAACAACGCATGTTGGCTGCACAAGGTACTGATCCAAAGGACAGTACCCGTACGACCGAGCTGAAGACGTTGGCAAACAGCCCGAGCTTTCAGGGATTGAGCGGCCCGGTGCAGAACGCGGCGCTCGAGGCTTACACCAAACAAGCGGCGAATCCTGCCGCGCGGAGCACGATCGCGCGGATCGCCGGCTCACCGGGCTTTGCGGGCCTCAATGCGACTGAACAACAGCGGATGTTGAACCTGATCTCCGGCAACAATCAGCAGGTGTCACAACCCGCACGCGCTGCGGCACAGACGTTGGTGAATTCTCCCGCGTTCACCAGTGGAACCGCGGCACAACAAACACAACAGTTGCGTGATCTGATGACTACGCAACCGGGCCTCGGTGTGACAGTACAAACGAATGGACTGACGACACCGCAGACTCCGTTTTCGGTGAGCGCGCCGACCGCAATCCCAAATCACCCATTCAGCTCCGGGCCGGCGCCGGCACAGCAGTATCAAGTGACCGTCGACGGACGGCAGATTACGGTGACCATGCCGGCGACGCCGAATCCGGCCGCGGGCGCGACCCCCACAATCGAACAAGTCGCGCAAGGAATCGCTTCGCTGCCGAAGTCGAGCCGGGATCTGATCAACTCGGTGACCGTCAATCCGGCCGCAAATCCGGCCGACGCGCATTGGGGTCGCATCTACGGCCAGCCGGGCTTCCGTTCGTATATGACCGCGGGTGCGGCGGGAGACATCAACGTCTATCCAAGCGCACAGCCCCATCATCAAGGTACGTTCACCGATTCGCTGGTGCACGAGACCGGACACACGGCGAGCCAACGGCGTTTCGGAGTGAGCGATCGCGGGCCCGGATGGAACGCATGGCGGGCAGCGGCGGCCTCCGATGGGCTGGTCCCCTCGACCTACGCGCGTGCGAGCCCTCAGGAAGATTTCTCGGAGACACTCGCTTTGTATCAAGGCACACGCAACAACCCTGCGACTGCGGCCGAGCTGCGCCGTTTGTTCCCGGAGCGATTCCGTATCCTGGATAGCATGTTCGGAGGTCCATGATTATGCTGCGTACCAAGATGTCGAATACACATCCCGGCGAGATCGTGTTCATCGACGGTAACACCGGCAACATCGTCTCAAGGGAGGATGCGAGACAGTTGCCGGAAGCGCTGGTGTTCGCGGAGACAGCTGGAGGCAAGGTACCGATAGTGAAAGTCGTCGCGCACACGCACGGCGATCGACGCGAGATTATGGAGTACGGCGCGGACGGCGCGCTCTTGCGTACGACGATGCAGCGCCGCGATCCGTGATCAAGGTTCTTTTTTTGCGAACAAGAAGAACGCGCCCATCACCACGAAGATCAGGCCCGCACCCCGTTTGATCCAAATCGGCGGGACGACGCGGGTCACCGCTTCACCCGCGAGCACCGCCACCAGCGAAGATGCCACCAGCGCCAGCGCGGATCCCAGGAAGACGGTCCAGCGCGAACCGCTCGCGGCGAGCGTCAAAGTTGCGAGCTGAGTTTTGTCGCCGAGCTCGGCGATGAAGACCGCCGCAAATGTCGATGCGAGCAACTTCCAATCCATCGCTCGAGCATCGCGCTCGCGCGACAACTGTGCAAACGATGGAAGCTCAACAGTCGTTGGCTGCGGACAAAGGCCGTCCCGAGCTGGCCCAACGTTGCAGGATCGCCTCCAGCGCGGCTTCGGAGACAGGTTTCGGCAAGAAATCGTCCATGCCCGAGTCGACGCAACGCTGGCGGTCGACTTGAGAGGTGTACGCGGTGAAAGCGATGACAGGAGTCTCCGCATGAAGCTCATCGCGCAGACGCCGCGTGGTGGCCCAACCATCGAGGTTCGGCATCTCGCAGTCCATCAACACCAAGTCGAAGCGCGAAGCTTGAAAACGCTCCAAAGCGTCGAAGCCGTCTTCGGCCATGGTGACGCGACAACCGAGGCGCTTCAACAATCGCGCGGCGATCATCAGATTCACTTTGTTGTCGTCGACCAAGAGTACGGACGTCGATTGAACGACGGGCTCGCCGACACGGTCCGAATGTGCGACCGGAATCGAGAGCGAAAACGTCGAACCTTGGCCGAGCTTCGAGTCGAGGCTGAGCGCTCCGCCGAGCGCTTTGGCGCGCGCCGCAACGATGGCCAAACCCAGACCGGTGCCGTCGAAGTCGCGAGCTTCACCACCGTGGAGCTGCACGAACGGTTCGAAGATCCGCGCGTGATCGTCGGCCGCAATCCCGGGCCCGCGATCGCAGACCTGGATGTCTAAGCGGCGATCGAGCCCCTCGCCCGCGAGCCCGATGGAGACGCGGATCGGCGCGTGGCCCGCAAAACGGAGAGCGTTGGACAAAAGCTCTTTCGAGATACGATCGAGATGTTCGTCGTCGCAGCTCACCCACTGTCCTGGCGGCACCGTACAGACGACTTCCAACTGTACAGTCTTCGCACGTTGTTGCGCGAAGCTCTTCAAAGATTGAGCGAGCGCGCAGGGACGAAAGTCGCGCGGCCGGGCCACGATGTTCTCGGAACCGAGTCGCGTATATTCGAGAATCGAAGTGATCAGATCGCCGAGACGCGCCTCTGATCGATCGATGAGGTCGATCAGCTTTGCGTCTTCGCCAATCCGTGGGGTGGCTTGCATCTCACGCAGAGCGCCGCGAATGCCATTCAGCGGAGTGCGCAGCTCGTGATCGATCGTTTGAAAAAATCGATCGCGCGTTTGCAGAGCGAGGTGCGCGTTTCTGAGCGCCGCATGCAGCTCACGATTTTGATCGTTCAAACGCACTTGTTGACCGGCGAGCTCGGCCATGGTCGCGCGCGTGTTCATCACCACGTTGATCCAGCGTTTCACGCGCGACCACATGGTGTTCGAGGGCGGCGGTGTCACCAGGTAGGTACCGCTGTATCCGTCGGTCTCCCACTCGACGTGCGCAGTCCCGGCGCCGATCAAATTCGGCGCATGTTCGAGGATGCCTGCGTTCTGGACGAAGAATGCGCGACAGGGCTTGTAACCTTCGTGTAGGCGCAGGTCGACGCGGATCTTGTCCGCCTCCTTCGTACACTCGATGTCGACGTTCGAATAAAGACTGCCCCATCCGTTCTTTGATGCTTTGAGGATCACCAATCCGGGATCGACGAAGAGCGCGAGCGCGCGTGCACCAGCGGCCAGCGATGGTGTTTCGATGATCTTGTTTCCGAGCACCACCATCCGTTCGTCGGAGCCGGCGAGCTGCTCGGTGATCTCTTTGAGCGTGACGTAGTCGTCCCAATCCAAACGTTTCGGCGGAGCTTCGATGAAGTGCCGAAATGGGCCGTACAACTGGGCAATCGGTACGCCCAGGTATTCAGCGAGGCGCGGGCTCGACGCCAACACCTGACCGGAAACTTCGCCGCCTTTGATCGAGAGAGGCACTGCTAAAGATGGACATCGGCACCGGCGGGGAGAGCTTGAGCGCGTTCATTCCACACCTGTCCTTCCAGCCACATTGGCGACCGTGGCCACCAACTCAGAAGGATCCACCGGCTTCGAGATGTGAACGAGATAGCCCTCGCGCATCGCACGCGTGCGATCTTCAGAGCGTGCAAAGGCGGTCAAGGCGATCGCGGGAATCTTCGAGCGCGGCCCGCCGAGCGAGCGAATTCGGCGCAACAGTTGGTAGCCGTCGACGTCGGGCATACCGATGTCGCTGATCAGAAGATCGAGCTCTTGGTCGCGCACTGCGGCCACTGCTTCTTCCGCGGTGCCGGCGGTGATCACTTCCGCGCCGCACTCGTTGAGCACACGTTTCACCAGCTCGCGCGCGTCGCGTTCGTCGTCGACGACCAACACGCGGACGTTGGAAAGATCAGCGATGAAAAAGTCGATCGTCGTCGGCCCCGTATTTCTCGGGTAGGTACGATCGCCGGGCACCGGTCGTTGCATCACCATCAGCGGAAGCTGAACAGTGAACCGGGTGCCGCGATTTTCGCCTTCACTTTCGGCGCGCACTGTCCCGCCGTGCAGCTCGACCAAGTGTTTGACGATCGACAGACCGATCCCGAGTCCGCCGAATTTGCGCGCGGTAGAGGAGTCCGCTTGGCGAAAACGTTCGAACACGTGTTCGATGAGCTCGGGTGAGATGCCGATCCCCGTATCGGAGACGGAGATCTCGATATGTGAGCTCACACGCTGGAGCACGACCTGAGCTTTGCCGCCTCGCGGCGTGAATTTGATGGCGTTCGACAACAGGTTCCAGATGATTTGTTGCAGGCGGCCGGGATCGCCGGAGATCGGACCTGCCTTTGGATCGAGCAGCTTCTCGATGCGGATCCCGCGCGCTTCGGCCGCAGGCTGAACCGTCGCCAACGCGGCTTCGACGATCGAGACGGGCTCGATCGGCTGCACGTCGAGGCGCACTTTGCCGGAGGCAATCCGACTCATGTCGAGCAAATCCTCGATCAGCTGTGTTTGTACGCGCGCGTTCCGCTCGATCGTCTCCAGCGCGCGCAACATCTCCTCGCGCTCCATCGGCTTTCGGCGCAGCACCTGCGACCAACCGAGGATCGCAGAGAGCGGCGTGCGCAGCTCGTGCGACAAGGTCGCGAGGAACTCGTCTTTCAGCTCGCTCATCTTCTGCGCCTGAGAGCGCGCGTGTCGTTCACTTTCGAGGAGCTGTTTGCGATCCTCGGCGGCACGCTGCGCAGCTTCATAGAGACGCGCATTGTCGATCGCCACCGCGGCCTGCGCGGCGATGACCACCATGATCCGCTCCGTCCGTTCGCTGAACACGCCGGGCTCGGGGTGTCCGAAGAACAAACCACCGATCACCTCACCTGATCGAGAGATCACCGGCACAGCGAGATAACTGACCACCGGCAGATGACCCTTCGGCATCCCGTGATGCGGCGACATCTGACCGTAACGCGGATCTTTGGTGATGTCGTCCGAACGAACCGGACCTTCACCGCGGAACGTGGGATCGAAGATCGGAGTGTTGCGCGGAAGGCCGAATTTCTCGAAGGCTTCGCGCGGTGCACCTGACAAAGTGTACAGGAGAAACGATTCACCCTCCTGATTGATCACGTTGTAAAAGAACGCACCGAACTTCGCTTTGCTGATCTCGGTCGCAGAGTCGGTCACCGTCTGCACCACGGTTTCGAGATCGAGCTGCGAAGAGATCGCAGTGCCCGTTTTGTTGAGGATCTCCAGCGCACGCGCTTCCTCTTCGAGCGCGACCTCGGCGCGTTTGCGTTCGCTGATATCTTGAACGACACCGACCATGCCGAGCAACGCTCCGTCGTCGACGTAGATGCCGCGACCGCGCGAAGCGACCCAACGTTCACTCTTATCTGCGAAGCACAACCGGTATTCGACTTCGTAATCGCGACGTTCTTGCAGCGCTTTTTCCACCGTCGCGAGAGCGCGATCGCGATCGTCGGGGTGGAGCATCGACCGCATCTGCGATCGCGTAATGACGTTTTCGCCAGGTCCCGCTCCAAACACCTCGGCGGCGCGCGGGCCGAGCGACATCAGGTCCGTCGCCGCGTCCCAGCTCCAATCGCCGAGATATCCGCCGGCGAGCGCGATCTTCATGCGCTCCGCGGCGCCCCGCAGCTCCGCCTGTGCGGTCGAAGGTTCAGGCGTGCCGAGAGAGATTTGTGAATCCTGTTCTGCCACGGCGAGAACCGCGCACATTTCATCGAAGAACGTGCAGCAATTCAAGCATTTAGAAATCTCGGCCGACTGGGCGATTTGCCCCAGACGACTTTAGGGCAGCTCGATACACGCCGCGAAGCTGAACGTTTCGCAGGTGCAGTCGACGTCTCCCGACTCACACTCTCCCCCGTTCGCGTCGGTGCAGTTCATGCCGCCGTAGATCGTCAGGCAATCGGTGCGCGCCAAACAATCCGCTTCCACCGAGAGCTCTGCGCAGGCGACCGGCCGATCCTCACAGGTCGAGATCGGATGGTTACAGATCTGTTCTCCTGGACAGTCGTCGTCGCGGTCGCAAGCACAGATCCCTTCCGCGCACGGCGTGCAGCTTCCCGCGATACATTGGGAGCCGATCGCGCACTCCGCGCTCGAAGTACACTCGGGCGGCGAGGTGGCGTCAGGGCTCTCGCCTCCGTCCGAGATTTCGCTGGCGTCCGGGCTCTCGCCCGCGTCGGACATGTCGTTCGCATCCGGTCGGACAGCGGCGTCCGCGGGATCGACCGGCACGGTGATCCCCGCGTCCACCTCTGTGTTCCGATCGTCGCAATCCTCATCATGTTTGTGTCCGCGGTCGCGGTCGCGGTCGCGGAAGTCATCGTCATCGTCGTGGAAATATCCGCCGCAGCTCGCGGCAAAGAGTGTCGCCGCGAGGAGGCCGAGAAGAGCGGTGAGTTGAGCTGTTTTCATGATGCCTGTCATGGTGTCGACAGTGGGTAACCGCCGAACGCGTGATCCTTCTCGAGAATCGAAAAAAGTTGCGAAGGAGTCGTCGCGCGGCGGTTACTCAATCTGCGTGAAACGTTCGAGCGCGTTGCTCCTCGCCATCCTCTCGACCTCCGCAGCACCCGCCTTCGCCAACGGCGAATGTGCGCCGACCGCTATTCTCGACGGCACCCCCGCCGTCCTCGGACCGGCCACCAAAGTCCTCCTCGCGAATGGGCTCCGCGTGGAGCCCGCGGGCCTTCCGCCGGGAGACTGCCCCGCCTTGTCCGTGCGCATGACCCGCGCCGAAGGTGGTTACCGGATCGCGATCAGCGATCCTTGGGGACGGAGCGCGGAACGTTTTGTCTCCGACTTGGAGACCGCCGGAGCCTTGGTCGCCTCCTGGGCAAACGCTGACCTGGTCGAAAGTACAGCTGATCTTCCGGCCACTCCCGTCGCTCCGGTGATTCCGACGGCCACGACTTCGCCGGCCGTCGAAGCCGTCGAAGAACCGCTCCCCGAAGTGATCGTTCCCGCGTCCGAAGAAAACAAAGAAGACGTCGCTCCCAAAGAGGCGGCGCCGGCTCCCGCGATCGACGACTCGACGGCGATCATCTTGCGCCTCAGCGGCGAAACCGGCGTCGGCCGCGATCGCACCCGTTGGAGCGGCGCGAATCTCTCGGCCTGCGCGCCGATCTCCATCTTCTGTTTCGGCGTCTCGGGGCGTTTCAACGTCAGCGATGACGGCCGCCGCGCCGCAGATGGATATCTCGGTTTGAATCTTCCGCTCGAGCTCGGGCCGCTCTCCGTCATCCCCGGCGTCGGAATCGGTGGTGGCTGGATCAGCGAAGACGACAGCCGCCAATCGTTTCGCGGCCGCCGCGGAGGACGCATTTCGATCATCGAGCTCGACGATGATGACGACGGCGAAGACGGCCTCGATCCGCGCATCGAAGGGCGCGTCGACGCCACACTTCACCTCTTCGATCGACTCCATCTGCAAGTCGGGGCTTCGATCAGCACGGCACCCACGTTCGACGACGACGTGGAGCTCCAAGGCGAACACGGCACCACCATCGTGCGCACAAGCGCGGGCCTCGTCTGGGGTACCCATTGATCGGGCGCGTCATTCCGCTCCGGCGCGTCGAAGGGCGCGCGGAGGAGATGTCCGACGAAGCGTTGATCGCCGCGTGTGCGGTCGCGGATCAAGCAGCCCTGGTTGCGTTGTTCGATCGACACCACCTGCGCCTTCATCGCTTCTTGTGCCGCATCGCCGGTGTAGGACCATTCGACGCCGACGATCTGCTGCAAGACACCTTCTCCGCGGTGTGGAGCTCGGCCGCGCGTTACAAACGCGACGCAAAAGCGTTGACCTGGTTGTTCGGCATCGCGGCGAACGTGGCGCGCAATTACCGGCGGAGTCGCCAGCGGCGCGCCAAAGCGCTCGATGCGTTCGGCGAACAACCGGTGCAGCAAAGCCCGGCGCTCGACGAGCTCGCCGCGCACCGTGAAGAAGTGCGGCGTCTGGAGCGGGCGTTGAAGGAGCTGTCGCACGATCATCGCGTGGCTTTGGTGATGTGTGATCTCGAAGGCGCGTCGGGTGCCGATGCGGCGACTGCGCTCGGCGTGCGCCCGGGAACGATCTGGCGCTGGCTCCACGAAGGCCGTAAGGCTCTGCGCGCAGCGATGAAAGAGGACGAGCGATGAGAAAGCGTTGTTCACAATCGCGCATCGCTGCGCTCGAAGGGATGTCGGTCAGCGCCGAACATCTCAAAAGCTGCGAAGAATGCGCCGCCGAACACGAGGCGAAACAAAAGCTCGCCGAGCTGGCGGTCGATCTTCCGTGGTCGCCCCCGACACCGGAACGTGTCCAAGAGATCAGAAGCACGCTGCTCCTCTCCGAACGGCCACACTCGACCGAACGCGGACACTCGTTCTGGCGCCGTGCAGCGATCGTCGCCGCTGCAGCCGCCGCTTTCGGTTTCGTGGCGCTCAAGAGCCGCGACGTCCTCGCACCGACGCCGAAACACGCGACGATCGTCGCTGGACCCGAGACGCGATATCTCCGCGAAGACGTCGGTGACACTCGGATTCAACGCGTTCGCCTCTTCGACGGAACGATCCGCTTACAGGTCGATCCGCTCGAAGACGACGAGAAGATGATCGTGGCCACTGCAGATGCAGAGGTCGAAGTGCGCGGCACGGTGTTCGATGTTTTGGCGAGCGGTGAAGAGCTGACTCGGGTCCACGTGATCAGCGGTCTCGTCGAAGTGCGCCACCGCGATCAGCTCCCGGTGTTGTTGCGTCCCGGTGAATCGTGGACGAAAAAAGCACCGGAACCTCCGAAACCAGCGCAGGAAGTCGAGGTCGAAGCTCAGCCCTCGGTCGAGCTACCTGTACCAGAGCTCAGGTCGACCAAAGTAAAAGTCGATCGCGAAACGGAAGCTCAAGAGCGCGCCTTTCGGGAAGCATGGACCGCGCTCTCGGCCGGGAATGTCGATCGTGCAGTAGAGCTCTTCGAGCGGGCCGAAGCGATCGCGCCCCGCGCTCAGCTCGCGGAGGATGCGGCATACGGCCGGGCGGTCGCCTTGGAGCGCACTGAACGCCGTGCGGAAGCGGCGGATGCGATGAAACGTTTCTTGGCACATTATCCGCGTGCGTCGCGTTCCGACGAGGTGGCGGTGGCGCTCGGTTGGTTGTTGTTGAAAGCGGGCGATCGCGCGGAAGCGAAGCTGTTATTCGAGCGAGCGACTGCCAGCCCGGCGCCGAGCGTGCGCCAAAGCGCCGAACGCGGACTGACCGAAATATCGAGCGGCAAACAAGCCCAACAATAAGAGCGCCAGCACGAAGTTGCTGTCCGCGGGGACAGTCGTCGAATCACAGCCACAGCTGCCGGTCGTCTTCATGGTCGCGGTCGGTTGCCGGCCGCCATCCGGGTCCGGGTCGGGAACAGCAGCATCCGGAAGCGTCTCGGCCGCGTCCGGATTCACTGCCGCATCCGGATAAACTTGAGCATCCGCATTCCCAGCGGCATCGGCGAGCGCAGCATCGGCTTCGATCGTCGCGTCGATCTCCACACCGGCATCGGGCGGAGAAACCTCGTTCACGATGTCCACGGTGGCGCAGTGAAAATAGATGTAATTCGGCGGACCGTGCCCGGTCATGAATTGAATGAGCTGCAGAGTACAATTGCGACACTCGTTATTCGGCAGAGTGACGTCTTGGGTAAAAATGGTCCCGCTCGGCCCACTGTTCGCCGTGCGCGGGAAAAAGCCGTCGAGCAGGGTCGGCAACACGGGAGGCGCTTCGATGGTGGCGCTCACCGAATTTTGGTTCGCATCCACGGTGACCACGGGATCGATCAGGTCCGCGCGATTTTGCGCCAAGGCGATGCGAAAGTGTCCGGGGTGATAGATCGTCTCTTGAAACTCGATAGTGATCGTTTGGCCAGGTCGAAAAGTGGTGACCGCGTTCGACGGTGTTCCGCCCTCGCCTCCACACGGCGATTGTTTTTGCGGATCGCCGATCTGGTTTTCGACGATCCAGGACGCGGGCGCCGTCATCTTGAAGTGCGCCTCCGCCGGCTGCGGCAAAGCGGCGGCGAAAGCGACCAGACCGAGAACAACGACGCGGGCCCGGAACATGCGCCGAGCATCGCTCAACGAGGGAAGCGGCGGAAGTCGCGAAATCCTCAGTGTGTCTCGCTGTTCGCCAACCGCGCGAAAGCGGCGAGCGGTTCGAGCCAAGCTCGCACGATTGCGCGCGCCTGCTCACTTTCGCGAACGACCTCCGCCACTTCGGGGCTGTAGCGGTAATACGTGTCGACGAAATCGCGGCCCAGCTCGCTCTTCAACAAGACCCGGTCCCGAAAGCGCCGCAGCTCCACGACCGCCGCCTGATCTTTCGACCCGTACGCCGCCGTCGCCAAAAAACACGCGTCGACCGCTTCTCCTTTGCGAAGCGTAGTTCCCACTTGAATCAGCCTCAGCTCGGAGCCGCGCCCACAGGACGAAAACGCGCGCGCAGCCACACTGTACTCTGTGCCAGGTTGAAGCTGATCGATCTTCACGTGCACCGCGCCGCGCTCGTCGGGTGGTGGGACCGCCGCGCGGATGGCGCTCTCGAACGTCGCTTCATCGGTGATCGGTCGATTCGAATAACGCACGTCGTAGTAGCTCGCGCCTTCGATCGAAGAAAAAGAGAGACTCAGCGAATCATCGGTCGAGCTCTCGAGGAACAGCTCCGCGATCGGTGCCGGTGTCTCGCAGCTCGAGCTCGGATCGAAGCTGACGCGAAGGCGCGCGCCGTCTCCCGGGAGAGCCAACAGGCGTTCGGCGCCGCTCCCCGGTACACCGGTAGTGATCGTTGGATCAGGATCATGCAGATCACCGTCGCTGCCGTCACGCGTGCCGTAGGCAAAATAGTCTGTCGCGCTCACCGAGCTCGCGTGTTCACCGACTTCGATCTTCACCCTCCACACGACGGACGGTTGTCCGAGAAAAGGAACGCCGTAACCGGGCTCGACCGGATCGTGAAAAAAGTCCTGCTCAGTGTGTTCGTTGAAATCGCCTTCGAGGTTCGCTTCCACCCAGATGAAATACACACCCGGTGCGAGTGAATCCGGCATGCGGTACGCGAGGTGATAGATCGAATTCGACGGCGGAGTCGCGGTGCTGACTGCGTCGAGATCATTTTTTGACGCCAGCTCGAGCACACCCTCCCAGTCGTATCCCGCGCGAGCCTCTGCAATATCGTTCCGCGGCGGATAATACGTCGTGAGCGGAAGTGTATCGAGCAGCTCTTCACAGTCTTGATGTGCGCTTCGATCGATCAGACGAAGCGGCATCCCTTTGCAGCTCGCGAAGCTGGAAGTCGGACAACTCACCGCATCGACCCCGTGCTCCGCAGGTGTCGTCGGCCGGCAATAGAACGGATCATTCGAGCTGATCGGGTTGTGGTAGCGGATGGCGCGCTCGTGACAGTCTTGAAAAACGAGCCGGTCATACTCCACGCCTCGGCGGTGGGCCCAGATCGGGAGCGCGGCTTCACGTTTGCCGTAAGGCCAGAGATAACCGGTCCCCAGATCCGGGCGGCCGGGACGATTTCCGAGGCCGTAACTTCCGATCAGCCGGGTCACCATGATCGTGTCGACGAAGCGCTGATTTTCGTCCTCGATCCACGCCGCGAGCTGCGGCCGACCTGCAGGCATCAGCTCCAGCTCGATCACCCGCTCGCTGGGGACCACGGCGAAGGCGAGCAGCAGCGCCGCAAACATACGCTCAGTTTGGCGCATTGCGCGGTCCTTGCCCACCGCGCTTCGAATTGGGGCATTCGCACCGCGCCGCTCTTGGGCATAGACTGCTCAACCGTGAATCCTCGATGGCGACTGTGTCTTTTTGTCCTGTTCACTTTCGCGACCGCTTGCGAAGACGAGGCACCCCCGCCGGATGATTCTCATCCGGACGCGGCAGAGCGCCCCGACGCGCTCCCGGATGCTTCGGAACCGAGCGACGCCGGTGTTCCTGGAGACGGCGGTGGCCGGCCTGCGACACATCTTTGGGGCTTCGATTACAAGGTTCCGGCGATCGTGCGCGTTCGCCTCGACGACCATTCGCGCGAAGAGATGGTGCACTTCGACGCGCCATGCGGACCCGATCAATGTCCTTCGTACGATCTCGATGCCGTGAACGGCGTTGTTTACTACAGCGATCTCCAGCTCACCGGAGCACGCCGCCGAAACATCGAAAGCGGTGATGATGAGCTCGTGTGGACGGCGCCCGGTGGAATCTTTGGGATGCAGAGCTCACCCGCCGAAAATGCGCTCTACGTGGTGGTGCGCGACGTGCCCGCGACAAAGACTGATGTCGCCACCCTTTATCGCGTCGATCTCAGCACCCAAAATGCAGAGGTGATTCTAGAGAGCTCGACTCCGACGTGGCGCATCGACACGCGGCGCGGATGGTTTTGGGAGCAGCGGACGGACGGAGCGCTGTGGAGGACGCGGCTCTCCGACAAAGCCGTCACGCGAGTGATCGGCGGCCGTTTTGAACCGCTCAGCGAATTCAACCTCGGACCGAACGGCTCGCTTCTCACGATTCCCGCGAACGCACCCACGATCGAGCTGCGCAACCACGAAGGACGGGCACCGCAGATCCTCGTCGAAGATGCGCAGGGCGATTCATTGATCCAGTTTGGGATCACTGCGGATCCCGCGAGTGAACAGATCATCTGGTTTCGACTCCTGGAAACTGAGCCGGATCCGGAAATGCACTATCGAGAGAACGCAAACAGCACATCTCGCGTGCTCGATATTCCCTTCATCTACGACCTCCGCTTCGACAGCGTACCGAATGCAACACCGCCCGACCCGAGCGAAAACGGAGCCCCGCGGCCGGCCGGTACTTTGTTGTTTCAACCATGCGCCGACGACCCGCGGATCGAATGTGCAGAGCTCGTCGTGCCGATCGATCATGAAAATCCGGGCGGAGACACGGCCACCCTCCCCGTGCGCCGCCGAAAGGCGCATCGCGACGACGCCCGCATCGGCGTGATCACCTTCGACTACGGTGGGCCGAGCGCCTCGTTTTTGGGGCAATTCATGCGCGAAAAATTCGATGATGGCCTCGCGGGCAGCGGTGTCTCTTTAGTCGAACGTTTCGATTTCGTCGGGTTCGAGCGGCGCGGTATCGCTCCCGCGACTCCGCGTTTCAATTGTGTCCCCCAGCCGCCGTTCATCCCGCGGAACATGGACGAAGATGATTGGACGGAGATGCTCGCGTGGTGGTCCCAGGCGCAGGCAGACTGTGCAGATCACCCGCTGATCGATCACCTCAGCTCGCGTGATGTCGCCGCCGACGTCGAAGCGCTGCGCATCGCGCTCGGTGAAGAGAAGATCAATATGATGACTTGGTCCTACGGAACGACAGTCGGAGCGACCTACGCATCACACTATCCCGATTCGGTGCGCGCGATTGCGCTGATCTCACCCACGCGCCCGGAGCAGGATTCGGAGGACCGGATCCGCATTCGCACCGCACTGGAAGATCAGTCATTTCATGACTTCTTCCGCTGGTGCGCGCTCCAACCCGACTTTTGTGTCCTGGGCAACGGCGCCGGCAGCACGCTGGAAGTCAAAATGCGCTTCGATGAGGTCCTCGCCGACCTCGACATGTTCCCTATTCGCGTCGGTAATGTTCTTTTCGGCCGCGAATCTGTGCTCTCTTTGTTGTCGGCGAACAGTTGGTTCGCCTGCAATACCTGGAAGATCCACGGCTCGATCCTCGGCGCCGCATACAACGGAGATCGCGCACCGCTGACCTCCGTGTTGAGTCAACGTTTTATCCCCGGCGACTCCGCCATGGCTTTGGGGCTCGGCGATTGGACCGACAGCGGCTTCGGAGAAATGTCGATCTTCCTCGGCGTACACGGCGCCGATCGGCCCTTCACGAATATTTCCGATCCCGCCGACGTGCGTGCGCTCGCCGAAGAGATGAGCCTCGCTCATGAATACGCCGGCCATCATTTGGCGATCACCACCGGCACCCTGGTCAATTGGCCGGCGATGAATCCACCGGGCCTCCAGATCCGCGCGACCACCGCACCGCCGATGTTGGTCGTCGCCGCACGTTTCGACTACGCGACGAACTACGAGTTCGGACAAGAAATGGTCGATATTTTGGCGAATGGAAGTCGCTTGTTGACGTTCGACGGGCACTCACACTCTGCGGCCGGCTTCGATAGTTGTTCCGGAAGCGCCGTGGTCGATTATTTCATCGATCCGGCGCGTGCGCCCACCGTCAGCTCTTGTGCGGAGCCGCCGGTGGAACGCTGGCCGTGGTGACACAACGCGCGAGCTCCGGCGCGAAAAAGACTATAGGCGAAAGAGATCGATGGTGCGCAGCAGGTCCTCGCACGAGAGGTAAAAGCCCGTGTCCCGCGGCTCACCCACGGCGATGCCGTAGCTCATCGACAAAGCGCGCGCCCAGTCCATGTGAGAGTTGTAGAAGCGGTCCGGTGGCTGAATGGCCAGGATGCCTCCACCCTCCGCGAGTGTGTAGAGCGCGTGTGAAAGTTGGCTGCCTTCGACGCTGATGATCAACGTTGCGCCGAGCAGCGCTCCGACCAGCTCGCGCACGCTCATCGACTCCGCCTGGACCACGACGCCACCGCGTTTTTCGACGGCCTCGGCGAGCTTTGCTTCGTTGACCAAGGTGCGCGCTTTTCCACCGGTCCCACGCATTAGATAGACGAGATGCCCACTTTGTTTTGCGGCCCGGTTCTTGGCGACCCGCGCGCGGAGCTCACGAAAACGGATCGCTTTATGGGCATTCTGAAAAATATCGTCGAAGAGCACCAACTCCCGGATGAACGAAGGTCCGAGCTGAAAATAGTCTTGTTCGAAGAGCTGCAAATATTCGACGCGATCGGGCCAGCCCGGCGTCGGCATACTCAGTGGAGTACCTTCACGTTCGGCGAGTAAATGCGTTGCCGCGTCGTCGCGCAACCAGTGACCGAAAAACTCGCACCCTACGCGCGAGCTACGCAACACGACACGATCGTATTCGGTAAACGGGTCGACGCCGGCGAACTCATTGTTGAAGGACTTACGTTGCGCAGGTCCAAAGATAGTTCCATTTTTTATGCTGACATCGCGGAGCACAAAACGACGCGTTGGAAAGATCAGCTTCGGCGCGCCGCGGACCTCGGCAATCTCTTTGTCTTTGTCGACCTCGAAACCGCAGGCCGTGATCCGTTCAAATTGTCCTTCGAGCGCCAACGCCGGTGGACCGGGGATCATTTCCGCCGGATGAAGCTCTTCGACGGTCTCTGCGGACCCGAGGAGATCGATATCCAAACCGGCTCTACGCGCGAGACCTGCACGTACGCGCTCGAAGACGATGCGCGCATGCCCGGCGACTTTGGTGAAGGCGTCCGCTCGCTTTTCCACACGTTCAGGCTAGTGGACGGGGGCGGCAAATTTCGAGGAATCTTTGGCGACTCTTCGAGGCAAGTGACATTTTGATCCGCAAAGATCGGCGAAGGGATCTGTTATGTCGCCTACCAGATCTTCACGCGTTCCTCTTCGGGCCGCCACAATTTGTGACCTTCCTTGACGTCGAACGCCTGATAGAACTCCGGCATATTCGAAACGACGCCGAGCACCCGATATTCGGAAGGTGAGTGTGAATCCACCATCAGTCGCCGCGTCAATTCCTCGTCGCGATACTTCCGGCGCCAGATTTGTGCCCACCCCAAGAAAAACCGCTGCGGGCCGGTGAAGCCGTCGATCACCGGCGCATCTTTGCCTTCCAGCGACAGTTGATAGGCGCGATAGGCGATCGTCAGTCCACCCAGGTCGCCGATATTTTCACCGAGCGTGAGCTCCCCGTTGACCTTCTTTCCAGCCAAGGGCTCGAAGGAAGAATATTGCGACACCATCTTCGATGAACGTGACTTGAATTGTTCCGTATCGTCTTTGGTCCACCAGTCGCGCAGATTTCCGTCGCCATCCGACTTGCGGCCTTGGTCGTCGAAGCCGTGGCTGATCTCGTGTCCGATGACCGCGCCGATCGCACCATAATTTGCGGCGTCGTCAGCGTTCGGATCGAAGAACGGAGACTGGAGGATCGCCGCCGGAAAGACGATCTCGTTCATCGTCGAGCTGTAAGAGGCGTTCACCGTCTGCGGAGTCATGAACCACTCACCGCGATCGATCGGCTTACCCAATTTCGCCAAATTGCGCTGATGATCGAAGGTACGGGCGCGCATCATGTTTCCCAAAAGATCGCCCGGTTTCACTTCCAGCGCAGAATAGTCGCGCCATTTTTCCGGATAGCCGATCTTCCAGTTGAACTTACCGAGCTTCTCTTTCGCCTGAACCTTCGTCTCCGCGGACATCCAAGTCAGACCGTCGATTCCGCTATCGAAAGCGCGGCGCAAATTCGTGACCAGAATCTCCATGCGCGCCTTGGCGTCTTCTCTGAAGTGGCGCGCGACGTAGATTTGTCCGATCGCTTCGCCGAGTGAAAAATCGAGCGCCCGAATGCCACGTTTCCATCGCGGCTCATTCTCTTTCGTGCCGCTGACGACCGTTCCGTAAAATGCAAAGTGAGTATCGACAAAATTCTTGGAGAGCAGCGGAGCCGCACCATTCAAGAGCGACCACTCGAGATAGATTTTCCAAGTATCGAGCGGAATGGTCTCCATCTGTTTGGAGACCGCTTCGAAATAGGAAGGCTGGCGCACGATCACCGCCGCCGGGACCGGCATTCCCATGCCCTCGAAGAACCGCGGCCAAGCGATCTTCGGCGCCAGCGTCGCGAGCTGCGCGGCGTCGTGTTTGTTGTACGTCTTTTCACGATCGCGGCTCTCCACGCGCGTCCACTGCGCTTCGGCAAAGCTCTTCTCGAGCTCATAGATTTTTTTCGCGGCCTCAGCTCCGTCGGTGCGGCCGGCGAGCGCAAATAATTTTTCGATATAGACGACATACTCATTTCGCACCGCGGTCATTTTCGGATCGTCTTTGAGATAATAATCGCGATCCGGAAGTCCCAGGCCGGCTTGGTTCAAATAGAGGATATATTCAGTCGCTTTGCGCGCGTCTTGCGAGACGGCGCGGCCGAGCACCGGCGACAACGAGAAGCGTTGTTGGCGGCCGATCTCCGCGACCACATCGTCCAGCGAGGCCAGCGCACGAATGCGCTCCAGATCCGCGACCAGCGGTGAAATTCCCAGCTCATCGGCGCGTTTTTCATCGAGAAAAGAGGCGTAGAAATCGGCGATCTTTTGTTCGTTGCTGCCGTCCGGGGACTTCGCCGCCGCCAGCTCTTCGATGATCGTTTTGATGTTCGCTTGAGCTTCGTCCTCGAGCTTCATGAACATCCCATAGTTCGATTTGTCCGCTGGAATTTCCGTGGTCTTCAGCCAGGTCCCATTCACGTGTTCGAACAGGTCGTCCTGCGGTGCAATTGCGCGGTTGAAACCGGCAGTATCGAGCCCGCTGGAGAGCTTCGAGCCGGCGCAAGAGGTCAACATCAAGATCAGCGCGATGCGCGGAGAAACTTTCACGGAGCGGACGATAGTCTCGAGGGCTCGCGAGGTCGAGCGTGAATTTCTTCGTGGCTCGGCTATGATGCGGCGTGCGTCTTTCGTTCGCCCTCGCGGTCCCACTTCTATTTTTCGCCGCCGGTTGCCCGGATGAAACCGAAACCGAGCCGCTCGACGCCTCTGTACTCGCCGATGCGGCGCTCGCCGACGCACAGAACGAGCCCGATGCAACTATCTCCGACTCGGGAATATTCGACAGCGCTGAAATACCCGACGCAGAACAATTTCCCGATGCAACTATCTTCGAGGATGCCGCTGTCTCCGAAGACGGCGGTCTCTCCGAAGACGGAGGTCTCTCCGAAGACGGAGGAATCATCTGTGTTCCGAGTGGTCCCGAAGTTTGCGACGACAGTGACAATGACTGTAACGGGTTCGCCGACGACGTCGACGTCGGTAGTGACGGAATTTACGACTGCTTGCGGATCGCGCTGTTCGGGAGTCCCGGCGCAAATTCGAGCTCGAATTTTTTGCTCTGGTTGCAGATGAACGGGACCACTGTCGATCGCCTCCAGACCGACACCACCACTTTGTCGCGGGCCTTGCTCGATGGATACGACGTCGTCATCTCAGATCAGCTCGTCCGCAGTTATGACGCCGGTGAAGCGGACATTCTGCGGCAGTGGATCGAAGACGGCGGCGCGCTGATGGTTCTGACCGGATATACCGGCGGCGGACCGGATCGCACGCGACCGAACGAGCTGATGGCCGGTTTGGGAATCGAATATCTCGCGAGCCTCCGCAACGGTCCGATCACCATGTTCGCGCCACATGCCACCACCAGCAGTCTCACTTCGATCACTTTCAGCGGAGGATATCGGCTCGGTGAATTGCCGGAGGCCGCGAGCAGCACGACCACGGTCGTGGGCCAGCTGTCCGATGGGCCTGCGGCGATCGCCGTCGAACGCGGCGCGGGACGAGCGTTCATCTGGGGAGACGAGTGGGTGACTTTCGATAGTCAGTGGGTCGCGCTTCCGGAAATTGCACTGTTTTGGTCCAACGTCCTCGGTTGGTTGAATCATTTCCGATAGACCATGAAGAAGCTCGACGGCATTTCTGCGGCGCTCTCCGTCGGCGGCCTCATCCTTTGGTATGCGGGTGGCTCGAACGCCGGAGATCAATTAATCGACGGCGCTCCTCAATTGCCGCTCGCGCTTCCCTCGATCCTCGCCCTGGTCGTCGGTACAGGTCTCGCATTCACCGGGAACCTGAAGAAAGCCGCCGGAAGCGGGCTCTTTTTCGGGTGTGCAGTCTTGATCGTCCTCTCGAGCGCGCTCCCGCTCGCGAACCAACTATTCGACAGCTCGGAACCTTCGGCCCGGCGCGCGAAGGTGGTGCGTCTCAAAGAAGCGGCGAAGGGACCCGACGACCTCGTCCTCGAGCTGGATGGCAAGACGGCCAGCTTCTGGGCGAGCCGCGCGCCGACCTGTGAAGTCGGGGCGGAAGCGTCGCTGGTGCAGCGAAAGGGAGCCTTCGGCTGGCGTTGGGTGGAGTCGATCGAGTGTGTTGCCAGCGCCGGCGAAACGATCGAGATCGAACGTATGGACGAGGTCGAGCGCGCGTTGATCGCCGGCGCACTGGTCGTCTTCGATATCGACAATACGTTGATCGAGCCGGCGGGTATGCTCGGATCCGATCAATGGTATTACGCGCTCGTCGAGCAGCTCCAAAAAGACGAGAAGCTCGATGAAGACACGGCGATCGACCGCGCCACGATCTTGTGGAACGAGGTTCAGCGCGGACTGGCAGTGCGGCCCGTAGAAGCCACCGTACCTGCGTTGATCGAAAAGTGGGCGGCCCGGGACATTCGTATCGTCGCGCTCACCGCGCGTACTTTCGATATTGCGGACGCGACGAAAGAACACTTGCGGTCGGTGGGGATCGATTTTTCCAAAAAGAAAATCGCCTCCGATTTGGACTTGGGGCTCGAGCGTCCCGCGAAGCTGATCGACGGCATCGTTTATCTCGGCGAAAAGAACGACAAAGGTGAGGTGTTGATCGAGCTTCTCCGTGCGCTCAATCTTCGCCCGACGCGGGTGATCTTCGTCGACGACAAAAAGAAACACGTCGAGAGTGTCTCGGCATCTTTGGCGCGCACGTTCATCCCCTACTCTGCATTTCGCTACGCTGCCGCCGACGCAAACGTGGCCGCCTTTCGCGCGGACGCGGCCGCTGTGGAATATCAACGGTGGAAAGAAACGAAGAAGTGAACGAGCTGTCGAACAATTCAAGTTTGTCCGCCGCAATTGTGGTTTCAGTCGCGCTGGTCTCGAGCTGCGCCGGACCCTCACACATCACTGCACCTGCGGATGCAGCGGCGCTCCTCGGCGACGCTTGGTTCGAGGCCCGCGCCAAACAACTGGCCATCACCGCCGAAGCGGCGAAAACGCGTGACGCTGCGTTCAGCGCGAGCGAGCCGCCGGATCCCGACATGCTCGGTCATTTTGTGCGTGAACAAGGAGCCGCGATCTGGGCCGAACAATGTTCGAGATGCCACGGCATCGACGGAGAACCTCCACCTGGACAGCAGCCTCCCGCCAAAAAATGGGGAACGATGGGCACCACGATGGGATTCTTTTTCGGCGGCGATAAAATGCGCGCCGGAATATTCCGCATCATCACCGAAGGCGGAAAACAGCATGAAGACGGCACGGCTTCGGCGATGCCCGCCTGGGGCGAGACGCTGGCGCGCGAACAGATCTGGGCGCTCGTCTATCACATCGAGAGCTTGTGAGAGTCGGGCTATCTTTCGGTCTCGCGTTGGAGAACGAAGTTGTAGTCTTTTTTCAGCTCACCCGGCGCGACGCTCATCCGCAGCGAACGGTAGCCGGGAGCTTCGATGAGGAACTGGTGTTCTCCGCTCGTGTCGAGCTGGACTGTTTTGTTTTGCGGTGGAGCATGTACAGTTCCGTTGATCGTCAGACTTGCATCCGCCGGCCGCAGGACGATTTTCACCGCCTTCATCTCCGAAGGAGGAGCCGAGCGCACCAGATGGACGTTTGGATTCATCACGACGACGCGCGCAAAGTCGCGTGCTCCTCTGGCGACCGTCTCGCGAATGGTCGTGGTTGCATGACCGCGCATCGAGAGCTCGATTTCAGACTCGCCGACCGGCAATGACAGTTGTGCCGGCGTGACCCCCGCAGCCTTTCGATTGACGCTCACGTTTGCGCCTTGCGGAAGGGAATCGAGAAAATACGTCACTGGCGGCGCGGGGACGAAGATCTCGGGGTCCGCTTCTGCGACGGCGGTGCTCAGCGCCAACAGGTCGCTGCGCGAGATCGACGCTTTGCCGACGATTGCTCCATTTTCTTGCGTGATCTGCACGGAACGCACCCGTTCGGCGAGCACGCTGAGCGGCGGGACCGGGAGCTCATCCGCGATCTGCGCAATATCGCTTCGAAGGCTGCGAATCTGGCGATCGAGATCCGTGCCACGTCGATCGGTCACCGAACCTTGCCCCTGAATCGTTCCGCTCTTCTCGTGGATCGTCCCTTCTGCGGAGACGGAGCCTTCTTGATAGTTGAGAAAGACGTGATTCGTGAGCGCCAGCGAAAAGGCGGACGCGCCGCCACCTTGTTTCGCGGCGCTCAAAAACTGTGGACGTTCGCCGAAGAGCAACACGTTCGGCGCGGCGACCTCGATCGAAAGATCCTTCATGTCTTGATTCAAGAGAGAAAACAGACTGAGCAGCTCAATCGCCTTTGGCGCTTTGAAACGGACCGCCACCACCCAACCGTCCGCCGCGGCATCGACACACCCGGCCGCATCATCGAGCAATGCCAACGGGTCCGTGCCCGCGTCCTTCAGCGTCTTCCACCGCGTCTGCATCGCGGTAAAAGAGCGTTCGCCGAGATCCTTCGTCAGCCACGCGGGATGGAAGTTGCTCAGTTTGGCGATCGAATCCGAGCCGAACAGGCCGGCAAAGTCGACGTATCCGAAACCGCTGGAGCAGGTCGTCGGCATGAGCTTCAAGACTTCGGGCATACACGTTTGTCGGGTCGTTTCGCAGAAAGCGGTCAGACAGTGGTCATTCGTCTGACAACCGACGAACGCCTTCGGCGCTTTGCAGGTGCCGGCGGAACACGTCAGCCCGGCCGCGCAGGCCGAGGTACAGCTCATCCCCAGGCCGGCGAGCACACACTTTCCACCATCGCAGGTCCCGGTCGTGCAGTCCGCGTTCGCGCTACAAACGACGTTTACTTCGGCGAGGCAGCTGCGCTCGGCGCCGCTCGAAGGTGCACACGCCAAACCCGGTTTACAATTCTGATCCTCGGTACAGCTGTCATGAAGACCAGCTTTGCGAGTCATCAAAAAAGCGATCACTCCACCGGTGATCGCCAAAACAGCGACCACGGCGGCTGCGATCCACCACGGAAAGGTTTTCGGCTTGTCGCCGGGTTCGGGAATCTGCACGCGCACGCCCTGCGATTCCGCCCAGGTTTCGTCGGGATCGAGCTCGGAGGCGACACGCAAGCGCACGTCGAAGGTGCTCTGTTTCGTATTTTTGGGTATCGCGACAGCGACGGTGACCTGTTCAGTCGCTTCTGCTGAAAGCAGACGATCCGGCGGGCCTTTGATCGAGATCCAGCCTTCGGCTGCGGCGTCCCCGGCGAGCGCGCGCAGAGACACGCGAAACGCTTTGCCGGTGGTGTTCGACACCGTAAATGCGATCTCGCCGTGTCCGTCGCGGAGATCCAGTGTTTGCGTCGTAGGAACGATAGAAATCGCGTGCGGCATGACGTGTCGTGCTGTACGCCGAAACATCGATTCGAGCAACGCAACGACTTCTCGAAGACACTGTCCAAGTGGGCAGGTGTCGAAGTTGTTGCGCTTTCGCAGCGCAGCGCCTTGAGGTTGAAAGCTTTGAGGAGGAGCATGTTCTCGAGGACAGCGGTGCGGGCGTACAGGTGAGGCCGGGTGCGAGCCTTTGCCGCAAGCTGTCAAGATCGGGCCGAAAACGCGTGCCGAGAGGGCCGAAGCGTCCGATTCCTGAGGCGAGGTTGTGTCCGCGCTCCGGGGATTCGAAGATGTCGCCGATGACGCCGCGCGCACCTGGCATGTTCTTCGCGGAGCGTTACGAGCTCGTCCGAGAGATCGGTGGGGCCGGGGAGGTGTGGGAGGTCCAGGACACGAACAGCGGACAGCGGGTCGCGCTGAAGATCCTGAAAATCAGCCTCGAAGCTTCCCGAAGTACACCCGAATATTTTCGGCGCGAAGGCGAAGAGCTCTCCGCGCTCGAGCACCCGAACGTGGCCCGCACCTTTGAGGCAGGCGTCGCGGACGGACAGGCCTATTTGATCGCGGAGCTCGTCGAGGGGGTCTCTCTCGAAGAGCTGATCGCCGGCCGCAAAGACCGCCATTTTCTCCTCTCCGAGGTCGTCGAGCTGTGCGAACAGTTGGCCGCCGCGGTCGAACATGCACACTCGCGAGGAATTCTGCATCTCGACCTGACACCGTCGAAGGTCATGGTGGTGAAGCACGGTGAGCGCCACCGCCTCAAGGTGATCGACTTTGGCCTCGCCAAGATGTTCTCCGAGCAGAGCAGCGAGAGCGCGCCTGGTCCACTCGGCGCGCGAGAGCACCTCGCACCGGAGCAGATGAAGGGCGAAGCGGTCGGGCCGAGCGCCGACGTCTTTGCACTCGGGATGATCTTCTTTGAGCTGCTCACTTTGCACCGGCCGGTTTTGCAGAACGGTCGTCCGCCGAACACGGGTTTGGGAGTACGCGCCGACGTCATCGTGAAAAAAGTGTTGGCCCCGGATCCTGCTGCGCGTTACCTGTCCGCGGGGACATTTGCCATTGCGGTCCGCGCGCTGGAGCATCCCGAGGAACCGCGGCGCCCCTCGCCGATCCCCTGGCTTGGATTGGTGGTGCTGGTGATCGTCATCTTGGTGGCGATTGCGCAGATCTTCGGGCCGTCCTGATTGAGACTTCGATGTCCGGTGCGCCGCTGAAATATTACAGTGCCCTGCGGTAAGCGATTTGGTGTGCCGCGATCGTCTATCGATCGATCATGGTGACTGGAGTGACGTACCCGACTTCGACATCCACCGATCCGCTGCGGCTGTTTCGCCCCGAGCCCGAGCCGGAGCGTGAGGTCGAGCGCGAACCTCTCGCGACCGAGGCCTCGAATCCGATCGAGGACACGTTCCAGCTCGGTGGTGCGGCGCTCTCGACCGTTTTTCCGCAGTTTCAAGCGGTGCAACAAGCGACCGGCCTCGATCTGAATCCGCTGAACATCGCGGCGCGTTTCGTCGGGGGCGAGGAAGGCGGACGCGATCTCGGTGCGCTCAACCCGGAACCGCAGACGAAAGCGGAGCGGCGTTATGACCACTACGCAAACATCATTCGAGAGAATGGTGGAGAGATCAACAAAGACGGCGCCACGGTGCTCGGCATCCGCAATGTCGACGGTGCCTCGACCGAATATGGTGATCGCTTCGTGGTGCTCACTCCGGACAAGAAAGTGAAGACTTTCACCGGAGGGACGCATCCGGGACAAAGCTCATCTTCCGACGCGCCCGATGTGAGCGGAGACGGCGCCGGCGATGTCGGCATTTTGCGGCCGGGAAGTTACCTGGCGAACGCAAACGGCGATCACTCGGGAGCGCCGAGTTATCATGTCGTGTCCATGGAAGGTTCGGATGCGGTGCCCGGATTCCGCGATGTCGACCACGACGGCAACTATTCTTCCGCCGAGCGGCGGGCCTCGCGCGAGCGCGGAGATACGGTGTCGGAGATCCTGTTCCACGTCGGCGGAAGCACGGGGCCGAGCTCGATCGGCTGCCAGAACCTTCCGCCGGAGACGATGTCTGCATTCATCGATGCCGTCGGCGGCCCCACCGCGAATTTTAACTATACGCTCGTGGATCGCGCGTAGTTCCGCACTTTAGCTTCCGCGTCTCACTCTGTCTCATGGGACGTCCCAGGGACACCGTTCTCTGAACAAGAGCACGGCTGAAGAAACGACTTTGGTCTCGGACGTGCACTCGCACACCGGATGCGTTTGTTCCTTCTTCTCGGTGTCGTCGCTTTCGCCATTGCTTGTTCAGATCCCAAAGTCGCCGAACCTCCGCCTGAGCCTTCGGCGACTCTGATCGGAGCCGAGGGCGGGCGCGTCTTTTCGGCCGACGGATTCGCTCTCCTCGACGTTCCCCCGAATGCCCTCGCTGAGCCGGCGCTGATCTCGATCAAGAAGACTGAAGACCAATCCGGTGCCCTCGCGGACACTCGATATGAGCTCTCGCCCGACGGCTTGATCTTTGCCCAACCGGCGCGATTTTCCGTGAGACACACGGGCACCGCGACTGCGGTCACCATCGTCAAAGCTCATGACGACGGGACCTTCTCCGGCCAGCCGACGTTTTATGATGTGGAGACAAAAACCGCGACCGCTTCGCTCGGCGGATTTTCGAGTTATGGGATGTTGCCTTCGTGGCACCTCCCGCCGCCGATCGACAACTTTACCGCTACACACGAGAACCACGCGACGTTCCTTTCCTGGGAGACTTCGCGCCAAGGACCGGACTATCACTTGACCATCGAACGCGCCGGACCTTTTCTCCAGCCGCCGCGCGAATCGGATTGGATGGTGCTCGCCGAGCTTCCGCCGCACTCTCGGTCTTTTGGTGACTCGGGTCCGTTCACACCGGATGCGATCTATTGGTACCGCATTCGGATACGCGCCGCCGGTCACGAAGGAATCGCCAGTGCGACTTTCATCGGTACTTTCAACGATAGTCCGCCGCGTACGCTGGCGCTCGAAGCGCAGGTCACCGGAACCCGAAACGTCAACCTCACCTGGGATCTGTTCGCGGTCAATTTGGTCGAGGAATTCAGGATTTGGGTGTTCGTCGATGGAGTGAGAAATAGCCGCCCGGTTCGTTACTCGAATCTTCGCTCTGCGGACACCTTCCGCGAGCTCCCGCTCGATCATTATTACAGTTTCGCTTTGGAAGCGCTCCGCGGCGGTGTCGTGCAAGCGACGCAAACTGTGCATGTTGCGCTCGGCGGATTTGCGCTCGTGGAAGTGACACCGAGGATTCTCGAGGTTTCCGCCGGTTCTACACAACAAGCGCAGGTGGCGGTCGTGCGTGCCGACGGATTCAACGATTCGATTACGTATTCATTGACTCCTGCCCCCGGAATCAGCGCCGTTTTTCAGCCCCACGCGAGCGATCCCCGGTTTGTCGAAATGGCGGTGTCGGTCGCGGAAGGAACTGCGTCGGGGCGACACGATCTGCTCATTCGGGGAACCGCGGGCACAGCGACTTCCGAGAAGGCGATCACCATCGAGGTGCCGCCGAACGCCGGCTTCGATTTTACGGTGACGCCGAATCCGTTGCGGATGGAGAGAAACAGTACACAGTCTTATCAGCTCGCGGTCCGTCGCTTTGGCGACTTCACGGATCCGATTCAGTTCGAATACGTCGATCCCCCGGCTTTTCTGCGGAATTCGAGCCCGCCGAATATCGGCGGTGGATACTTGATTGCTTCCAGCATCACAAACGGAACCTACGAGCTGGTCATCCGCGGAACCGGCGGCGCGTTCGTGCGCGAGGTGACTTTGACGATCGAGATCTATGGTGTGCCGGAGACTCGTTTCCTCGCGCTCCAGAATCGTTATGACGAATACCTGCACTTGAGCTGGGCTCCCGTGCCCGGCGCGGAAGAGTACATCTTGATGGTCGACGGTGTGGTCCACACGCGTTTTCCGCCGAATATGACGGAGTTTCTCTTCCTGATGGACACGGCCATGCATGGGTACATTTTCAAGACCGTCGTCGGCGGCGAGGAGAGCGACGGACACATGATCTATAGTATTTGGCGTGACCCGGCGACGACCGCCAATTTCTGGGAGATCATCGCGCAGTGCGATCCCGCGAGCCCCGTCTGTGATCCTCCGATCGAATTCAGCTACGCCGGTGATGATTCGATGATCTTCACCGTCGTCGGCGACAGTAGAAACTGTGCGCAGTTTGCGCTGGAGCTCTTGATCAACGGCCAGAGCGCGGCCACTACGGAAGCGATCTTTCCCGGCCGCGACGCGCCGCCGATCGACATCACGCCGAATCCAGGTGTGAACCGTTACGGCCTGCGCGCCCACGGGGTGCCGAATTGGGGATGTGCGGACGCGACGGGAACCATCGACCGCTGGGCAGGCACGGTCATTTTGAGCGATCGCTGAAATCGTTGCCGGAACCCACGAGGTTGATCCTCGGGACAGGTGAGCGCGATCGCCGCGGAAGCACGCGGGGATGCCGCGCGTTGAGGTAAGGTGCGCCTCCTTTTCATGCTGTTTCTCAGCGTCGTTCCGGCCGCCGTTGCACACGCCCAAAGGGTCGACTCCGCCCGGAAATTGCGAGGAACCGTCTCCGTCGACGCGGGCAAGCTCTTGCAAAAGTCCTATCGCACCGAGGTCGACCTGATGATGAGGTCCCGGGGCGAACGGGTGGAAGTCACCTTCGCATTTAAGGGCCACACCTGCGTGTTTACGGGCACAAGGAAGAAGGAACGCGTCGAGCTCGACCCCGAGCAAACCTGTGCAGTGAAGTTCTCGGACAGCGGCTACGATGTCGACTTTGTCGCCAAGCTGACGCAGCCGGAGCTGCGGTTCATCGATAAGAAGCTCCACCTGAGCGCGCGGTATTCAGCCGAAGGTTTCGTGGTGCACGACGTCAAGGTGTGGACCTTGGTCCAGCGCGTCGCGATACCCGTCGCGGGCGGCGGAAAGATCGAGCTCAGCGAAACTGTCGAGGGATAAAGAGTCCGGTTCGAGCTCCAAGCTCACTGTACGTACGAAGCTTCGACGCTGTTTCCATAGGCGCCGAGCTCGGTGCGCGCTCCAGCTCGATCGGGAGCTCCGTTGTTTGGACTGCCTGGATCACCTGCCGCGAGGGCTGGGCTGTCTGCGGCATCGGGGACGTAGCCCGCGGGCGTCCAGTGGCCGTTCGTCGAAGCGAGGTGAAAATCACCGCCGAGTGCTTCGACGAAGCGGGGATCGGCGCTCGGAATGTTGCCGGCACTGAAGGTCACGGTCAGGCCATCCATCAGATACTCTGTCTGGACCAGTGTATAGGTCACGGCAATCGTCGCGTTGCAATTGCCGGGCATACAGGACACCGCAAAGTCGCGATCTGTTGCGTTCCCCCAGAATATCGAATTCGTGAAACTGTACATATCGAGCGCAGTGTTCTCCTTATTGATGATCACCCCTGCGCCCGGGCCGGCACAACCGACCTCCAGCGCGGCAAAATTTGTGAGGTGGTCGAAGGTGGCGACTGTGGGAACGAGCTCTTCCGGACCCGAGTCGAGGAAGATGTTGCCTCCACAGTTTCCTTCGTAGAGCTCGTGATCGCTGATGCAGGTGGCGGAGTCGTCGCAGAAGAAGCCGCCGCCGAAAACCTCGGCCCGATTGTCCCGGTAGACGTTCCAGCTGAGCGTGGCCGTCGTTTCCAGACCGGCGCCCGGCTCCGTGCCGACATAAAGCCCGCCGCCCCAAGCGCTGACGCGATTCTCGGTGAATTCGTTCGCGGTGATCGTGAGGGTGTTGGCGAATAGATAAAGTCCACCGCCGTGACTGTCCACCGCATCACCGGCGTTTCCGTCGATCCAATTGTGCGTGACCGACACCGTGTTCATGTTTGTACTGTCGAACAACGCTCCGGCGCCGCCGCGCCCGCAGATATTTCGCGCGATCACGTTGCCGCTGATCGTGCCGGACACGTTATTGAGCGAGAAACCACCGCCGACCCCATCACCGTTGCAGATATTGTCGTGGATATAGTTATTCGTGATATCGAAACGTTGTGTATAGTAGATATCGCGAACGATCGCTTGTGAATATCCGCTGATCTCGAAGCCGTCGACCGCGGTGAGGTGGTCGTCTCGCGGACCTTCGTTTTCGATGCGCAGAAAAGTGTTCGTTCCATCCCCGACGGCTTTCGAGGGATACAGCATCGAGTCGCGAACGGCGAAGCTCGCGCCCGACTGAAAGCCTCCGGCCAAAGTGAAATATTTGAGCTCCGGCAACAAGGCGTCGGAATAGGTGCCTTCTGCTGCGCAAATGATCGCGCCGCCGGCAGCTGCGTTCATCGCGTCGAGGAGAGTGGTGTACGGGCTCGCCGCAGTACCCTCGGGCGTGCCGGCGTTCGCGGGATCGACATATACAGTGCACGCGGGGACAACCGTGGTTCTCGCGACGCGGACCGCGCGCGGAACGGAGGCCGCCGCTGGGACGCCGCTATCGCTCGACAGGCCGGCGTCCGCGGTCGCGTCGACGCCGGTTTGGGCGTCACTCTCGGGTTCTGCATCCGAGTCTGGTGCAGCGTCCGCGCGCGCGTCGCCGGCTGTGGCGGCATCGGTCGCGGCGTCGGTGGACGGTTCTTCGTCACTGCACGCGAGGACAGTGGCCAAGGTCAAAAAGGTCGAAGCCAAAATGGAATATTTCATGAAAAACATTTCCCCGCCGGACAGGAGTGCGATCGCCGCAGGACGCAGAACAAGCTCGCGATTTTGTGCTCTGGACGCTGTTTTTGCGTAGTTGAGCACGCAATTGCTGCGCGGGGGACGCGACTTTGCCGAAACGCCGATTTGAATTGCGCGGCCGGCGGGATCATCGCGCAGTCTTCGGACGCACGAAAAAAGCGCGTTCCGTGCATCATCTCGAGGCGGGAGCTCTGCTCACTTCGCGGCGATGAGCCCGTTGCGTGTTATTGAGCGGCCTCGTTCGTACACTTGTACGCTTGCCCGGTGAGGTCGATGCGCGCGTCCGTTTGATTGTTGGTTTGCAGGACGACGGCATCTGCGCCGAGCTCTCCGGCTTTGTTGCGGATGTCGGCTCGTGCGTTCTCGATATTCTGACCCACAGTGCCGGCTTGGCCGACGCCGTGGACTTCGCCCACGATCTGGCAGCCTTCGCTGGTGTTGTTGACGATCTGGACCTTCTGCCCGGACGCAGTCAGCGCGGTGACGCAGCCAGAGGTGAAGAGCAGCAGGAAAAGGGCAATTTTTCGCATCGAGAGGTGATTATCCGGGGCTTTTTGTGCCCGCAACAGGAATCTCGCGTGCGCGCGCCGTCACGACGTTCGGCTACTTCTTGCACTCGCCGGTCGTCTCGACCGTGACGACGTCCGCCTTGTTCACGGCAATGTCGGATCCTTCCGGCGTCCTTCCCTTCAAAAAGGTATCGGAGTCCTCGTACTCGCCGCAGAGCTTGATCGTGCCATTCGCGCGAGTGGTGATCGTGGTGAGCCTTGGATAGACGCAACCGGAGATTCCGAGAACCACAAGTACAATGACGAGGTCCTTGATGCGCATCGCATGGCACTCTCGCATGTGCTCGACTTGTGATCCACCCGCGCCAAAAGACGATCCGAAGCGCCAAGTCGAGCACGGCGTAGGAGCGTCTTCGATGTGCGTCGTACGGCGAGTGCGCCGGCTCTCGCGACATCCATAGTTTTAGGCAAGCCACCGCTCGCTGCACCACAATGCCCCGATATTCGCCGGGAAAATCAGCGAACCTGCGCAACCTCTTCGTTGACGGCGAAGCTCGCACGAGCGCGTGATGTTGGGACCATGAAAATCGCAGGAATCATTCTGATCGTGCTCGGAGCGCTGGGCTTGGCGTACGGACAGTTCAGCTACACAAAAGACTCGCACGACGTGAAAGTCGGGCCGGTCGAGCTCTCGGTGAAAGAGAAAGAGACCGTCAATGTGCCTTCCTGGGCCGGCGGCGGAGCGATCGCGCTCGGTATCGTGCTCTTGGTGATTGGACGTAAGAAGTAGCCCACCAGCGAATACTCAGTCTCGATCGTCGAGAACACGGCATTTGCGCGCGAGGTTCGCGCGGCAACGAACGCAGTGTTTGGCGTTCAACGCCCCTCACGAGACGGATTCCATCAACTCTGCTCGGGAGCTCGCTCGGGCGGCGGTGAGGTTGACCATGCTCTTGTTCGGGGTTCGCGTAGGAACAAGCAGGGTCTCGTGCCCTCTTGGTCGTCGCTCGATCCAAGGCAACGAGGGTCCGATACCAACTTTAGGCCACCTCGTCTCGCGGTGAAGACGGTTGGTTACCGTCCGTATCGGCAGTCGAGCCCGGCCGAAGGACGTTGGCGACCTGGCCTCTCGGCTGACGATGCGAGAGCAAGACGATTCGACACCCTCCTGATGCGGGTTGAGCTCTGAGAAACCTTGATGCTGCCCGTCCGGCGTTCGGATGTCCGCCCGGACACGTCCGGTCACACCGGACGAGCTGCTTGCGTGCCGGCGAACAATTTCGCCAATCACGAGAACAAAGGCCATCACCGCAACGGAAACGAGGGTGGTCCGTCTTCTGCATTCTCGTCGAGCTCCAACCACCATGGACTCGACACTCAAAACGCTGTTCGACCTCTACATCCTCTCGACGGGCCGGCGAGTCTTCGCGCTCCGGCAAGTGAAGCCGATCGCACAGCAGATGAAGAAGAGAGCGCTGGTCACGCTGATCGGGCGCGCGCTGAAACACGATGAGCGAACGCTCAGGCTCGAAGCCTCCTGGGCGGCATCGGGTTACAAGAGCGATCCCCAGCGGGTGAAGAGGATCGGCGCACAAGTCGATCGTACGTTATCCGCGATTCGCGACGTGGCGATCGGCCAGGCGCGCGCAGGCGAGCCCGGCAGCGAGCTGCATGAGACGTTGCATGAGTTTCTCGGGGCCCTGTTTCCGGGAGGAGTGTTCGCGATTGCAGCGCTGCCGTACGTGGAGGAGCTCGCGGCGGTCGAAACGCTTGTCGGGCAGCTGCGCGGGCCGTTCGAGCGGCACGTCGAAGAGCTCGGCGTGGGCAGACTGGTCGAGCGGCTGGCCGCCCTCGCGGTGGAGTATCGAGAGGCGCAGGAAGAGCGGCCGCGCGCAGAGGCGAGCTGGGCCGACGTGTTCGCCGCGCGGGCGAAGGGCCAGACGTTGCTGTTGCAGATCGTCGCGGTGATCGCGGGAACGTATTTCGATGAAAGCTCGGCAGAGCACACGAACGCGCGGGCGGCCTTGCTCGAGCCGATCTTGGATCAGCAGGAAGCGGTGCGGTTGTATTTGAAGGTCCGGAAGCCGGTGGAGGATGTGGATCCGGCGACAGGCGCGGCGCAGGAGGTGCCGGCGAATTCGGTGCCGGAGGTCGCGGCGCCGAGCGGCGAGGTCCCATCGAGGGCCTGAATGCCGGCGATCGCCGCGCAGATGTCCATCAGATAGCCTGCGCGATCGGCCATCGAATACTTTGCGCGTTAACAGAGCGTAACTCTTCGATTTGCCCCACCGAAATCAAGAGGTCCGCGACCGGACGGATACTATGGGCAGAATGACCTGCGAATTGCGATCGGGAGAAAGAACTTTCTCTTTGTCGGGAACGACACCGCGGGACAGAATATCGCGTCTGCTTTCTCGGATCGCGACCTGCGTCGCGTGCGAGATCAATCCGCTGGCCTATCTGGCGGATGTGCTGATCCGAGTGCACACGCATCAAGCGCAGGAGCTCGACGAGCTACTCCCTGATCGTTGGCTCGCGCTCCTCGAGAAGAGCTGATTCTCCGAGCGTAGCTCTTCGATTTGCCCCCACCGAAATCAAGAGGTCCGCGGCCGGACGGATACGGAGCAGATGCTGCGCTCGCGAGATGTTCACGAAGCTCTGGTCGCCAGTTCTGAAAGTGCAAACTCGTAGATAAAATTGGCGCTAGTGTACCCGGCGTACTTTTGATATTCATCGTTCTTATTCGTATCAGCGAAATCGCAGACAGACTTGACACCAAACGCAGACGGCCGCGGCCCGCCTGCTGATTCGGCTGCCATGAACATGCCGTACATTTCCATCTCGACCCCAACCACTTTTGCGTTGTGGGACTTGATCTCCTCGATCAGTGGCCTGCTCTCAACTACAGATGCACCAGATGCCATTGGGCCCATCTTATAGTCCAGCGTTGTCATTGGCGTCGGTATCCCATTCCAGGATTGCTGAATTCTTCTGAAGATCGATTGATCGCCCGAGAAAAGTGCCAGCTTAGATTTCAGCAAAGCCGACATTTGTATTTGAGACGGACTTGGCATGAAGGCACTCTTGCCCTTCGCGTGGCGAGTCTTCCCACTGCCGTAGTCCCAGGAATGTGTTGCAATCAGGATATCTCCATAGTTTCCCTTCAGTCCTGCGGCGATTCCCGACATCGTGATATATCTTGGACGGAATTCGTATATTGTCTTCATACAGAGAGCGGCCATCGCAGGCATACCCATCTCGCGCGCGGACGCTGCGACGACGCTCAGGCTGGAAGTCCCCCGCTTGAAGCTTCCGAGATGGTACAGAGTCTCATCGCCAACTCGCTCCTCCCGCTCCCACCCTCCAGGAAGCGACAACACTGCTTCCAATTCAACACTAGTAAGAGCGGTTACGATCGCGAGGTCGGTTTGATATCCCGTTAAAACCTTTTCTGTTTGAGTCTCGGCGATGTGGATAATCTTGCGTCCGATCTGACGTACCCACTCATCACTTGAACTCTCATATCGCACTAGATGCCATAGCCCTTCGTCGAAAAAGGGTTTTGTCGAGCTTTCCAATTCCGCGAAGGCCGTGAGTCCGACTATATGTGTTGGCGTGGTGAGTCTTGCGCCCTTCTGAGAAATCGCCTGCATCAATCGGACTCCGCCTTCGGGCACTGGGTCCTGGCCGGGCCGCATCGGGAGCTGTAAATCGACGATCATTAGATCAAACGGGTGCTCTCGAAGCTTTGTTGTCGCTTCGGTGACCGAACGCGCACGAGCCACCTGAATATCAAGATCCAGCCCGATGGTCTCGATGGTCGAAACCACCTGCTGAGCCTTCTTCTCGTCGTCGTCAACCAAGAGAACAGCGATCATGTCGAGACACTTCCGATTTCGCGAGTCCGAAGGAGCGCGCTAAATTCACCACGCCAACCGGACTCAGATGGCTGGTAGGACACAGTACCAACATAGTTTTTCGCAAAACGTGTTTGCATCTCTCGATTTAACTCATTTAGTGTCATCGCATTCGCACCTTCCCCGAACCGGTCGAACTGCGTAACTACTATGACCGCAGACTCCACGCCTCTTCTGCTAAGTTGGGCGAGAATCTCACGGCCAGCGAAGGCTCTAGTGCGACCTGAGTTGAACCCATCAATTCCTCCGATGTCGTAAGTCGGAAGGGTCATATCCAGTACTATCAAATCAGGCCGGCCTTCTATTGCTTGCTTCAATCCGCTTCGGTAAGAGCGAGACTGTTCCATAACTGCGTCGGGAATGGTCGCCCGCACATGAGCTGCCAGTTGTTCGATCTTGTTGAGATCGTCCTCTATAATTAATATTTTCATGCAACTATCTTCGTTCGATCCATTTTGACCCGAGTCTCAAACCATCCTGAGACACCGATTTCGATCTCGACCGAATAATTTTCGCCCCGCTCTAGATCGTAACGGAGCAGTTTATGCAGCTTGTGATACCCCGATCCACCCTCTTTTCTCGTAACGCTCATCGACGATCCTGTGTGTTGTTTATCTTGAAGCGGCAGGACTCGAGTTTGCAGTCCAACCAAATCAACCCCGGCACTCAACTTGTTGCCGACGGATATGGTGAGGAGATCTTGGTTGAGACGAATCGCGACAACGCATTCGCTTCTGGAAGACGCCCCATGTCGCGTGACATTCTCGAGCAGAATGAACATGATATCTCGAAGAGCCACAAGAGCTCCCCCTTTAAACAGGATCGTATCGTCGACCTCTATAGCAGGATTGAGTCCAAACGCTGGTGCACATTTCTTGACAGTAGCCACCGCCGTTTCGACTAGAAGTTTGGCCGTAAAATCGTTCATCGAGTCCGCGTTTGGCACGCGAAACCAGGCCGCAATTGCCTCAAGTTCGTTCTGAATCTCTGTTCGGCAACGATTGACGGAGTCGTTGAATTGGGAATGGCGAATTCTTTCATCAATCGCGAAGATATCAGCAGCCAGAGCATCGAGTGCTTTGGTTAGTTGATGCTTCAAGTTGTTACGAATCTTATCGACGATGATCTCAAGATTCTTTTCCGTCCTACTCCACAATTTATCGAACAGGAAATCGATAAATTGGTCATAGTTGGGAGGTTCTAGAGATAAAATCCATAGCTTGCGCAGCTCCTGCTCTGAATAATCATAGTCAAATAGACCCTCATTGTGATTCGGATCGCCCTTAATCTGAATCCACCGGTCTTTCACGGTTTCGATTATCTCGTCGGCTTTCTTCGAGAATGCCTGAAGCCGACGCAACGCAGGCTCCTCAACCTGGGGCCCGAACGAAGAGAACACTCGCTGCGACCAAAAGGCATTGCGATCATACACGCCGTCAGCTGCGCTCTTTCGCGTGATTAGCTGTTCTCTCTCAAATTGACTGCGAATTTGGCCAGATAACGTTCCGTGACGTATTCGAACGCTCAGATAGGAGTCGAGACCATACTCGTTGCTGTATAGGAACCTCTTCTTCAGTTCGTTGAACAGTTCGACAAATTGAACTTGTGAGGCGTCCGTGAAGAAAATAAGTTCTTTGGCAAGACTGATCCCTTGGAGACGGAGGCCCTTTCGGAGGCCTTCTGTTAGCCCGGAAAAATTTGAATATCGCTCGTAGCGGTCTCGGAAAGACTCGTCGAGTGAATCCTTGATGCCCCGGACATTCACCCCCACGCGGCTGGCATCTAGATGGCGAAGCGCTTTCTGTACAAGTTCCTCCTGCGCAAGCCGAAAGATCTCCTCTGAATAGCTACTCGCATTCGCGGTGTCGAGTTCCACGAGAACTTGGCAAATCGCAACTCTCTCATTGGTCAAATCGGACATATTTTCGTACTCGATCGAATGATCTAACACATCCAACGTGCATACAAACCGGAGAAAAAACACCAGTCTTTCGATCGAGAACTGTGCAAGCAGACCGAGTACCTGACTTGGACGAGTGATACCATGTTGGCTCAAGAAGTTGTCGACTAGAATGGACAGATGCTCGGTATCGCGCGGCGACGATCGGCTGCCAGTACCTATTTGAACTAGCAACGCGGAAAGGAGTGGCTCGCGAGTTTCCGAATCTCCGCTCCTCATCGCAGAAAGAAGTTTATCCAATGGAATTCCCAGGAGCAGTTCAGGCTGCGTCAGGTGCGCATCGACGATCAAGGGCAGGGACTCATCGATCCGTTCCTGGCTAATGTAACAGTTAACAAGTCCCGCAAGGGCAGCGTACTTCAATGGAACTGAAACGTTCGCCGTATTGTAGATTTCACGATATTTGTGAATAGCGAGATCGTCCTGTCCCAGGCTAGAGTGCCAAATCGCTTCGTATTTGAGACGTCGCTCCCGTGGGATATTTGGAATAAGAGTGGGGTCCTGCTTGTGTAGAGCGTCGAAGAGTTCAATCGCGACACTGTCAGGGAATCTGGCCCGCGCTAGCGCCAATGCCGATCACTTTGGCGCCATTTGCTGAGAATTCCTGCGCTTCTAGATTTGCGCGGTCCGACGCTTCGACGTAATTCTCCGGTTAGCACGGAACTGAAGGAAGTCGGCGGGAGCTCGTTCGATTCGTGTGAC
>WUUC01013452.1_pt1 | contig 49326 bp, 67 predicted proteins | sample 6278441 | NCBI WGS metagenome assembly WUUC01 (sample SAMN13675441, study PRJNA597444) | soil metagenome | isolation source: soil | place: USA: Washington | collected 2017-10
ACCAGGGAACGGTCGTCGTCGACGCGCTCGATTGGTTCTAGCCCTAGGACACGATAAGGCCCCCACCCGAATCGGGTGGGGGCCTCGTCGTGTCAACCAACTCAACGCTTCCATAGTGCCATGCCGCGGCCCGACTCCAACGGGCCGCGGCCTCATCCTACTCAGGGTCGCCCTGGTTCACCGGGGCCGGGATCCCTATGTAGTCGCGGGCCCAGATCTTCGCATCGCGCGCCTCGATGTGCCAATTGCCGGTGCCGTCCTGCTTGCCGCGTAGGTAGCCGTTGCGCAGATGCCGGTAGACGAGGGCGCGGTCGAGGTCGTAGCGCCACGCCACGCGGGTGACGTCGCCGAACGGGCGGGCGCGAGGCCACTTACTACCGTCGGCGACCTCACGCCATTCCTCTACCAAGTCGAGCCGGTAGAGACGCGTCTTGGCGCCGAGCATCTTGGCGGTCTCACCAATCGCGCACCGGTTGTGCCGGTAGGCGTGGCGCAGGCCCGAAGCGTCGCGGCCGAACTCGACCGCGTACTCGTTCCCGGTGATGTACACCAGGCCGTCAATCTCTACCGCCATGACTCATCCCTCTCGATAGCGTGAACCTACATCGTAACCCCGGCGTCTTTCAGGGCTTTCACCGCCTCCTCGGCCGCCTCGAGGGCCTTACGCGCCGCATCCTGCTCATCGGCGCCGTGCGCTATATGCTCCGCGCGCACGATGATGTCCGCCGATCCGAGGCCGCCGGCGCGCCCGGCGTGGTTCGCGGCCCGGCACAGCGCACCGATCGCGGGCGCGAACTTCGCGTCGGGCCGGTTGTCGTGCCACCGGCCGATGATGTGCACCAGCCGCAGCGCCGCGGCCGCGACCGTGTCCTCACTCGGTTCGCCCCCGAAAGCGACCGCATTCGCGAACCCGGTCACCCACAGGGGCGCGGCATGAGCCTGCATATGTTCGTCGGCGCTCGCGGACATGTCGATGAACTCCATGGTGGCGCGGCCGGTCACAATGCCGGACATGATCGCCACGGGCACCAGCGGGTGAGCGTGATCGGTGTCGTCGCCACCCTCAGCGACGATGATGGGCGAGATGCCCAGCGCCGAGGCGGCCTCGCCGAGTCGTTCGACGGCCCCCGACGGTACCGACTTCGGTGCGTACGGTGCATTGTCGGCGCCGGTGCCGTGCACTGGCGTCACGTGCACGTATTCGTCCTCGTCGAGGCCGTGCGCGCCGTCGGCGATATGACGGTAGGCGGCCTCGAGGTGCTGCGACGCCGAATCGGCTTGCAGACCGACCTGTTCGGCCATGCTCTCTCTGGACAGCCACGACACGAGGATGTCGATGAGCGTGTGCGCGACGCTCACGCGATGCTCGCGCGCGCAATGCTCGAGCGCGTCAACCAGGGACTCGTGCACGTCGACCGCGGGCCCGGTCTCGTCGTCGACGGCGAGCGCGTAGTAGGCGTTGATGGCGGCGCCCATGAGGATGCCGGTGGCGGCACCCCCTCTCATGCCGCGTGTCATGCCGCCGTCGAGGGAGGCCTCGACGACGGGGCGCGCGCCGGTGACCGCGGCTATGGCGGCCTCGAGTCGGGCCGGGAGCGCGTCGAGGTCGTCGAAAGGGTCGGTGTCGGTGTTCATTGCACGGGTCGCTTTCGGTTGCGGTCGTATCGCTTGCGGGCGCCGTCGAGGTCGTCGGCGTAAATGTAGGTTCGGCCGCCGCAGCGGCATTTCAGGGCGCGGACGTCGCCGTCCTGCGCCCATCGGAGTATGGCCGTTTTGCTGCGTTTCACGATGTCGGCCGCGCCCAGGACGGTGGTGAGGGTCCCGTGTTCCCACGCGTCGCGGTCGCCGACGGGCTGGTGTCCTTCGCGGGTGCACGCCTGCCGGTCGGCATTGGGGTGCGGGAGGCCGGCCGCGAGCGCGGTGAGGTCGTCACCGTGGAGGTGGTTGATGCCGCCGATGATCTTGGTGCGCAGTGATTCGGGGTAGGTGCGGGCCCACCGGCGGATGGTCTCCCGGCTTTTACCGGTCGCGTGGGCGGCCTGGGCGACCGTGACCCATGCGTTATCCATCGGTGGCCTCGGTGTCGGTGTCGTCTTCGGGTTCGATGACGTCAGTGACGTATCCCTGGTCGTTCACGATGATGTTCGCCGACGGCGCGCTCCCGACGCCCCCGGCGGCGGCGACGTGTTCGTCGACGGGTGATGCGGTGCCGCTGGTGAATCGGTGCCGCTTTCCGTCACTGGTGACGAGGGTGCCTGGGCCGGTCGGGATGAGCGGGACGTCGGCCACGTGCGGGTGGCTGGTCATGGCGTCGGCGACGATGGTGCCGCCGCCGTCGAGGATCGCCTCGGCGAACGGCCCCGGCGTGTACTCGGCGGGGGCGCGGCCGTTGACGGTGTCGATGTGGGCGACGTTCGGGTCGGCCTCGGGCGTTTCGTCGGCGGCGACGCGGGCGGCATATTCCAGGCCGGAGAGGAAACCAGCGCCGGTGGCCGCGACGACATCGTCTAGCTCGTCGTCGGTGCCGTAGGCGTCCTGTGATTGCTGCTCTGTCTCCGCATAGGCGCGGATACGTTCGGCCGCTTTCGTGCCGTCGTGGCGTTCGCGCACGAGGGCCTGTGCGACGCGGGAGGCGAGGCTTCCGGGGGCGTCGAGTGGGTGGTCGGCGGGGTCGGTGCCGTTGTCGACGGCGGCGAGTAGGCCCTCGATGAGCGTGCACTGTCGCCGGAATGGTGTACGCGTGGGACCACTCTCCGCGGTCGCGGTGTCGTGGTGGTGGGCGTCGGCGCGGGTGTTCATGATCGTGGATACGACACGTGCGGCGAGCGGGCGGTCGTTGAAGTGGAGAACCCCGCGGGGGTCGTGGCCGGCCTCGATGTGGTTGAGGGCGACTTTGATGAGGTGCGCCTCGGCGCGGGCCTGGGCCGCGGGCAGGAACGGCGACTCGACGTCGGCGCTCGGTTCGTCCTCGGTTTCCTTGTCGACGATGAGGGCGGCCGCGGTTTCGAGGCCGGACAGGTACACCTGCCCATAGGTGTCGTTGACCCTGGGCTTTTCCTCGGCGGCGTACGCGAGGATGCGATCGGCCGCGCGCGCTCGCACCGCGTCGGCGTCGGTGGCGCCCTCGTGCCGGTGGTGTCGGTCGAGTTTTCGTGCGAGGTCGGCGATGGTCTCGCGGGCGGCGGCGAGGTCGTCGGTGAGGTGTTGCACGTGGTCGCCGTTCTCGGCGTCCCTGATCTGGGTGAGCAGAGTCGTCACGAGTTCGGCCACGCGGCCAGCGGGGGTTTCGGGGTCGATGTACTCGTCGAGCTTGAGTCGACCGTCGACAACATGGTCGAGAACATATTCGACGTCGCGCTCGCGGACCTTCATTCCCTGGAGTTCCCGTTCGGCGTCGCCGGCGCGGGCAGCGTAATCGGCGGTCGACTTAGTCCACAGTTCGATGGCCTGGTCGTCGTATTCGGCGAGCGCGAGCAGGCCGAAGAGGTCTGCGCGGGCGTCCTCGATGAGGTCGCGGTCTGCTTGGTGGGTGACGCCGGTGGCGATGACGCCGTATGGGGAGATGATGCGGCCGGTCGGCTGGTCGCGGTCCTCGGTGCACCACGGGCCCCCGGTCGAGGCGTCAAGGCGTGCCTTGACCTCGGTGAGCCACCGTGCGCGCTGTTCGCCGGTGAGACCCATGGCGTTGAGGCCCTTGCCGCGCTCGTTGGTGGGCACGGTGAACCCGAGGGGCGTCTCACGTGGGGCCTGGTCGGTGTTGGTGGTGTTCTCGACCCAGGCGTCGAGGCGGTCGGCGGCCTGGTCGGCGAGGGCCGCGGCGGCGGCGGTGAGTGATGAGAGCAGTCGGGACATGGTGTTTCCTTAGTCGATGAGGTAGGGCACGACGGGCGCGAACGCGATGACGAGGACGGCGAGCGCGCTTGCGGCCGCGGCGGCGTACAGGCGGCGGTCGCGTTCGCTGCGGGCGAGCGCCCAGAGGGCACCGGTGCACACTCCGAGGATGAGCGCGATGACGGTGATCATTCGGCGGCTGCGAGGTTGTCGAGGCCGACGAAGTAGTCGAGGGCGTACCAAGCGTCGGCGAGCGCGTTGTGGGTGTCTTCGGGGGCCTGGTCGGGTTTCCATGCGGATCCGAGGCGGGCGGCGAGTTGTTGGAGGTCGTTGGTGTACATGGGGATGCCCTTGGGGAGGTTGATCATGGGGCCCCATAGCCACGCTAGGGCGACGTGATCGTATGCGGCGTAGTCGGCCCACAGTTCGATACGCGGGTCGCTCTCGTTGCCTTCCAGGGGGGCGAGGATGAAATCTCGCACCTCGTTCGCGATGACCTGTTTCGGTTTGACCACGGTGGCCGTGCGGTCGAGGCCAACGATGTCGATCATTTCGGCGAGGGTGGCGGTGCGGGTAGTTCCGGGGCCTGGGGGTGTGAGCGCGCGCTCGAGGGCGCCCCGGTTGGTGATGGGCAGGTGCGGCAAGACGTTGCGCACCAACCAGTCGTTGCCCTTGAGGGTGTCGAGGTCGGCGTCGGCGTTGACTGCGTAATAGGTGCGCAGGCCCGCGGCGGCGGGGCGTTCAGCCAGGGGCAGGGCGGCGGCGCGGTTGATCGCCCAGTCGGGAACGGCGACCATGCCGAACGAGACGAGGTCAATGGTCTGGCCGTTCTCAATGAATTCGGTGTCGTAGAAATACCGGATCGGTGACTCTTCCACGGGTCTATTTCCCTTTCTTCCGTTTGGCGTGCTCGAGGGCGCGGCGTTGGGCGCGGTTCATGGGAGGCGCGGTGGTGAACGCGGGGAGGTCGGACATGGCGCCCAGGAGGTCTTTCAGGGCGTCGGCGGCCGCCGCTGCGGGACTGGCGTCGGGGGCCTCAGAATCGCCGTGTGGGGCCTGTTCGGGTTCGGTGCTCACAGGCGGTACCCCTTGACTTTCAGGGCGCGCTCAGTGGACGTGAGCGTGCCGCGGACGGCGGTAAGTTGGCGTCGCACTTCCTTGTGCACCGCTTTCACCTCAGCTTCGGACACCATGGCGGTACCGTCGTCGCCGTTCGCGTCGAACGCGAGCGCGGCGGCGTACAGGGTGAGGGTCGAGGCGAGCTCGAGCGCGGTCGCGGCGAGCGCGGCCCCGGTGTGGTTGGTGGCGAGCTGGACGAGGGCGGCGTCGACGCGGACGCGGCCGCCTATCTGGGAGAGGGTGACCTCGGTGGCGCGGTGCCCTGAGTCCATTGACCCGTTCGACAGGTACCCGTGCATGTAGCGGGCGGCGGCGGCATCCTCGCCGGGGCCGCAGATCAGCGCCGAGTAGGTGTCGACGACACCGGCGAGGGCGCCGAGGAGGTCGGGGATGTGTTCGTCGGTGAGTTCGGCGGGCCCGTGTTCGGGGTCGATGATGAGGCCGATACCGAGGTCGGCGAGCGCGTCGAGTAGGCGCTGACTGGTGAGTGGTGTGGCTTCGTTGGGCAGGTATTTCACTGGTGGTTTCCTCCGTTGAGTTCGATGGCGGTCGTGTCGCCCTGTGCGGCGGCGGCCTTGAGTCGTTCGATGTGTTCGGCGGTGAGGATGTGGTCGGCACCGGCGTTCTCAACGCGGGTGATGGTGTGGAGGAGGGTGGCGACGTGTTCGCGCTGGCCGGTGTGGCGGGCGTCGGCGAGCGCGCAGTCGAGAAGGGTGTATCGGGCCCCCTCGTCGTAGTCGCGGCCGCCTGCGGCGGTGGTGCACGCCATGGCCGCGTTGTAGACGTCGGTACGCCAGGTGGTGACGGTGTTGTGCAGGACGTTCGCAGGCGACCATTCGTTGTCGTCGTCGGCGTCGGGTGCGGTGGTGGTGAGGATGTCGAAGCGGCGGGCGAGGGTGCGCATGAGGGTGAGGGCACCGTCGGCGTTCCGGCCGCGGTCCAGGAGGGCGAGTGCCACGGTTTTCAGTTCGGCCATGGTTTCGGCGGCCCTGATACGCATGATGAGCCACATGTGGGCGTTGTCGAACTCGGTGACGGCCTCGACGAGTTCGCGGGGGGCGCCGGGGTTGCCGTCGGCCACTTCCTTGACGCGGGCGGCGAGGGCGGTGCGCAGGCGCACGTTTTCGGCGGCGGTGAGGTCGCCGCGGCGGTCGTCGGCGAGCGCGTGCCACAGGGTTGCGGCCTCGTCCCAGGATCGGAGCGTGTCGACGGCGTACGCCCACGTGTCGCCGTCCCAGGCGCCCGAGCTGAGGTGGTGTTCGCGCCAGTCGGTGACGACGGGATACAGGCCTGGGAGTTTCTGGCCGGTGTAGGGGCCGGTGATGCGGGTGTCGTAGAGGCGTCGCAGGTTCTCGACGGCCTCGGGGGAGACCAGGGCAGAGGGGGTGAGGGACTGCCACAGGGCGGTGAGGTCGGGTTCGGCGGCGGTGTCGGTGGCGTACTGGCCGTCGTAGAACTTGCGGGCGAGGGATTCGATACGCCAGGCGAGGTCGTCGGGGGTGATGAGCGGTGCGGTGTTCTCCAGGAGTGCGGCGAGGGCGGCGGCGGCCGCGGCGGCGTCGGTGGCGCGCCGTTCCAGGGACCGGGCGCGGCCGATGGCCGCAGTGCGAGCCTGGTCGTATTCGATGGCCGACTCGAGGGTGGTCGCTTTCAGCCACTGGCCGACGGCGCCGGATCGGAAACCGGCGAGGGCGGTGGCGAGGGTGTCGTCGCGGTTGGTGAGTTTCGAACCCAGTGACGATTTCATGTTGTCGATGTCGACGACGAGGGCGTTGAGGATGGCCTCGGCGCGCGTGAATTCGAGGACGCGGCCGGCGAACAGTTCATCGTTGGTCATGGGGGTGCCTTCCTAGATGAGCGCGCACAGGGCGCGCGCGGCGGTTTCGAGCATGTCGAGGTGTTCGAGGTACAGGTCGCGGGTGGCGTGTTCGAGTTCGCCGGTGGCCGTGTAGTCGGCTACGTCCTCGCGGGCGTCGGCGATGACGTCGAGGCCCGCAAGGATGGTCAGGTCGAGGACGTAGCTAAGCGCGTGCATCGGGGTTCCCTTGGGTGCGGGGCGCGGGCACGTCAACCAGCGGTGTGGGGGTGGACTGGTCGCCGGGGCCAGCGAATACGGCGGGGGTGCGGCCCTCGGCGGCATCGATGACCGCGCGTGCCTCGGCGGCCTCACGGGGGTCGGTCGACCACGGGTCGACCGATCCGGGGTCGGGTCGGTGCACGGTCATCTGTGCCGCGGCCGCGGCGGCGCGGGCCTTTTCGGCGGCCTCGATGCGGTCGGAAATCTCGCGCACGTGCGCCTTGATGGCGTTGTAGTCGTCGACGGTCCACGCGTTGCGCTCGGTGCGGCCGCGCTCGACGTCGCCCCAGATTTTTTCGAGGATGGGGCGGCCGCCCTCGGCCTCGGGGTCGTCGGCGAACACGGCGAGGCGTTCGATGATGTTGGCGTGCAGCTCGTCGTCGGACTCGACCGGCGGCGGCGGGTTCGCCGGGGCCTGCGCGCCCTTGATGGCGGCGCGGGCCTGCGCGGCACCGCGGCGCGCGGCCGCCGTCGACGCTTTCGGCTCACGGGCCTGCGAGGGCCGCTGCGTGCGGGGGGCCTCGCCGCGTCCGATCGGGGCGTCATCGGCGTGCGAGTGCTGGTCGGGGTCGAGATCATCCGAGTCGACCGGAATTTTCAGGACCTCGATGAGCATCATTTTCTCGGCGTAAGAGCAGGCTTTACCGAGGGACTTGTCGCCGTAGTCGGACGCCTCGCCGTAGAACGAAATGGTGACCTGCGAGCCGTCGGCCGCGGCCATGAACAGATAGTCGACCTTGACGACCGTGGTGGTGACGGTGCGCTTGTATTGCGCTTTCGTCGTCACTTCCTGCGTGCGCTGTTTCATCTCGACGACGTTGGGGAGGATCACCAGGCCGGCGGCGACCAGGGCGTCATGCGCGACCGACAGGATGTCGTCGTACTTGCGGTACTTGAATCGTTGCTCGGTGTTCTCGCCGCGCTTGCCGACCTTGCCGACGGCGGCCATGGCGGCGAGGATCGCGGCCGCGATTTGCGGTGGCCGTTCGGGGGACGCGTTTTCGCTGGTCATTTGAGTCCTCTCGGTTGCGTGTCCCCCGAGCGTACCATTACCGCACCGGTACGCCTAGTCGAGTGCCTGCGCTATCGCGAATGCGACCAGGCCCGCAGTCAGCAACCCCGCGGCGAGCGCGGACTGCCACGCGGCCCGACCGGCGCGGACCTCGGCGCGCCGCGCGTGATAGGCGGCGCGACGCGCGTGGCGCTCGGCGACACGAGACCAGTACACGGGGTCGTCGGTGTGATGCTCGGGGCGCACACGGCGCGGGCGGCGAGGCATCTAACCCACCAACTCGAGGATGTACAGCGCGAGGTGCCCGACGAACAGGATGGCCGCCGCCAGCGCCCACGACCGGGCGCGCCGCAGATACCACTCGGGGCCTGCCCCGGCGGGAACGCGCCACCACCGGCGCGGCGGGTCGTCCTCATTGATGTAGAACTGGGCCTCACCGACGACGGGGCCGTCGCCGGCGTCCGATGGGGATGGGCTGGTCTCTGGGATGTTGTCGTTCACCTGGGGTTTCCTCCATGGGAGAGATCGGCACTAGGTTCGGGAAGATGGCGCGCAGGTCGGCCGAGGCGGTACCGGCCTCCACGCGTGCGCGTACGGACTCATATAGCCAATGCGGAACGGGGGCCTTTCCCCAGTCGGGGTCGTTCAACATTGCACTTTGTTGGCGTTCGAGGTCGCGCCGGTACGCGTGCACGGCACGCGCGAGCGGGTTGACGACGACGAGGGCGTCGACGTCGGCCGCCCACACTTCCGTGCGGTGGCCGGTCGCTTCCTTGTGTTCGGCGCACCACGCGGCCGCCTCACCGGCGGTGTCGCAGCGGCGGTGAGCACCGCACCCGGCGTTGTACAGACAGACACCGAGCGCGGCCTCAAGTCCCGCCACGGCCGCGGCGACATCGTCCTCGCCGGACACGGTCACGCGCTTCCGATGATGGCGACCAGGCCCCAGACGAACCCGAGGACGAGGATGAGGAACACCGCGAGAACGGCGAGGCCCGACCAGGGCCCCAGCTTATTGGGAGTGGTGGGCTGGTCTTTCATTCTCAGTCCTCCATATCGGGGCGTAGTCGGCGACCTCGGTACCGGTGTGGACGTCGGGTGGAATCTTCGCGGTCTCGTCGCGGTGCAACAGGGCGACGGTGAACCGCTCGCCGGTGTAGGTGCGTTCGTGCCGGCGCCAGTCGACCGGTATCCGGTATCCGTTGTACTGGGGGACGTCGTAGGCGAGGCCGGCGTGCCGCTTGTCGGCGATCACGATGAGCGTCGGCACCTCGAGAACCACTTTCGGTGGCGTCTCTTTCGCGCGGGTGAACATGCTGGCGTCGCGGTCGACGCGCACCTGGGGGGCGTCCTTGGCGTACTTGATGCGGATGATGTTCGCGGGGTCGTCGATGCCGTCGATGTCCGACCAGGCGGCCAGCGCGGCGCGGATGTCGACTGATTCGGCGCGGGCCAGGTCGGTCATCATCTTTTCGATGTATGCGCTCACCTCGTCGGGGAACGGGCGTGGCACGTCGGCGACCGATAGCCAGTCCTCGGGGTTGATACCGGTCATCCGATGGCCTTCCGTGCCGGTTTGCGGTGGGTGATGTGCTCGGTGTACTGGAGTGCGGTTTCCGGTGCCATGGTGGTGGTCGTCATGACGCGGTTGTACGTGGTGGCGATGTCGTCGAGGTAGGCCGGTTGGAGCTCGTCGCCGACCTCGACCAGGCGCACCGGGTGCGGGCCCCTCCCCCACTGGTGACCGGTGTGGAGGTTGAACGTCACCGACGGGTAGGTGTGGCCGTCGGGGTGGGTGTACGCGGCAAAGTACTCGGTGCCGTCGAACCCGACATTGAAGTCGCGGACCATGCGCGACATGGGCATCATGAAATACGCCCACTGAGTGAGTTCGTGGGCGCGGTCGGCCGCGAGGTGCGTGACCAGGGGCGCCCACAGTTCGAGCCCGTAGGGGATGTCGGGGTTCAACAGGTCCTGCTGGACGAGGGTCCCGTACAGGGTGAGCGTGGCGGGTTCGTCGTCGATGACGACACCGGCGAAGTAGTCCTCTTTCAGCGGTTCGGTGTCGCGGGCAGTGAACGCGAGGCCGGCGCGGGTGCCGTCGGCGTTCATCTCCCAGGCCCGCAGGTGCGTGAGTTTCATGGGTTTCATGTGAGCGCTCCGAACTGGTTGATGGGCACCGACTTGAGGCGCCGGTGGTATTCGCGGGGTAGGTGCCGCCGAATCTTGAGGTACTGCGCTTTCGCGTGGCGGCGTGCGCGCTTGTCGGGGCGGCGATTAACCACGGTCCACTCGGCCCAGTTCAGAGCGATGAGCGCGGTGTGCGCGTTGACGACGGGTGCCGGCGGGGGCCCGTCGGGCGTCCAGTAGGTACCGGGGTCGAGGGCGCGTGCCAGGCGCCGGAAGGCGGGGCTCAGGCCGTTGTTGATGGCCTCGAACGCGGCGGCGATGCCGGCGGCGACGTCGCCGAATCGTTCGCGGGCCTCGGCCATACGCGCCCGGAATTCCTCGGTGTCGACGCTGATACGCACCGCGGGCAGGTCCATAAGGCCGTCGGTGGCAATGGGCAGGGGAATGAGGGCGCCGAACCCGTCGAACGATGGCGGCGGGTGCGGCATCGTCATACCGCCGACGACGATGTAGTCATAGCCGCCCCGGTCGGCAGCGGCGCGGGCCTCGGCGATCTCGGCGGCGCGCTCGTCGTCGCTCATCCACTGCCATCGCTCGGCCTCAGTCGGCGCGCACCATCCCAAGGGGCGAACGCCGGCCACCGGCATGTAGAGGTCCAGCATGGGTTCGCTCATGACCGGGGGGATATCGCGGGATACCGGCTCGGCCGGTTCATACGGGCCCTTACTCCACCCGTCGAGGTCGATGCCGGGGCCTGGCAGCGCGTTCGACGGGTCGTCGGGCAGGAACACCAGGATTTGCGTGGCGTTGTGCCACACCACGTATTCGCTCGCCTCACGGCCTTCCATGCCGGCAACCTCATCGACGACCTCGCGTACGCGCGCGGGGAGGTCGGGGTCGTCGCCGCGGGCCTTATTGGGCATAGCGGCCTCATGGTCGACCAGTTCGAACGACCCCTCGGCGAATAGGTCGGTGTACGGGTTATCGTCCATAGCCTTACTCCTCAGGGTCGATGTCGTCGTTGAGGGCGTCCTCGATGGCCTCGGCGTGCACGGCGGCGACCTCGTTGGGGTCGTGCCATGGGTCGCCGTTCCACTTGAGGTATTCCTCGCCGGCCTCGCGGCCCTCGCGGTACGCCTGGTACTTAGCGAACCATTGGCCCCCCTCGGCGCCCGCGATGAGGGCCCATGACTCGGGAACCACTTGTGGCCTGGGTTCACTGAGGTACGGGACCGCGAGCGCGTCGACGCTCATGGTTTCCTGGACCACTTCGTAATAGCCGCATTCGGACGGCCCCAGTGGTTCGGCCTCGGCGTGGTCGATCTCGAACGTGCCGCCGCCGAGGGATTCGGGGATGGTGACCGACGCGGGGGCGCGGCGCGTAGCGTCCACCATCGCTTGCCACTCCCCCGGTTCGAAATGGTGAACGTCGATGCCAGTGCTCACGTGCGTCGGGTATCGCAAGTTCACCCATCCTTCGGGTTCGACGTCGTACCCGGTGGCCTCGGTGTAGTTCGGGGTCACCTCGACGACCTTCATAGGGGCGCAGCATTCACATGTGCCGTTCCAATGGTTCACATTCGAACTAGTCGGGGTGGCTGCGCCGGGGACGGTACCCATCTTGCGTTCGAGCGCGTCGCGCTGGCGGCCCAGGGCCGCGGTAACGAGTTCGTTGAGGTCTAGGGGTACCGGGCCGTACATGAGGTCGTTGACAAGGTTGTCGAACCCTTGGGCCTCGTCGAGCAGGATGCCATCGCGGTACCAGCGGGCGGCCTGGGCGACACCGAGGACGCGGGCGGCGTACGGGTTGTACTGGCGGACGAACCGGCGCTCGCCTTTCGTGGTGCGGTTCGGGTTACGCATGGGGTCCACCTGTGGTGTTCAGGAACGGTCCGCGGACCTCGTCGCCGAGCTCGAGGAGGTCGGCCAGCTCGAGGCCGGCGCGCACCGCGGCATCGCGGTCGTCGCCGAGGGCGTGCGCAGTGAAATACGCGAGGGTGTCGTACCCGCGGCGCGCCGTGTGCTGGTCGAGCCACACCTCCGCGTCGGCTTCACGTCGCAGGCCGCGGGCGGTGCCTAGCGCAGCGTCCATGTGGGCGGCGGCGATGCGGTCATCGACCCAGGTCGAGAACCGCCCAGGCGACGTGACCTCGCACATTTGCATGAGCGCGTCACGCGCAAGGGCGGTCGTGGCCTGGGTGACGCCCAGTCGTGGCGTGTCGTCGTTGACGTTCGCTTCGAGGCGTGCGGCGTACTCGGCGAGCGCGTTGACCTGCCTGCGCAGGCGTTCGATGAGTTCGGCCGGGTCGGTGTTCTCGTCGTTCACTGGGATTCTCCCTCGATGGTGAACAGGGGCGTGTCGGGAATGAGCGGCGCGAACTCGCCCGGTTGCTCGGGTGCGTGGGCGCCGCGGGTCGTTTCGGCGTCGCCACGGCGAACGGCGGCGGCCAGCTCGGTCACCAGCGTCGCTTTCACGTGATCGTCGTAATAGTGGTACCGGAACACCTCGCGGTCGAGTACGTCGTACACCTCGCGTGCGGCGGGGTCGAGGGTCGCCAGGTATGCGGCCTCGTCGGCTTCCTGTTCGGCGATGAGTGCGGCCTCGTGCTCGGCGCGAGCGCGGCGGCGTTCGAGTTCGGCGTCGACGTCGGCCTCGGTGATGGGTTTCCGCGGCGGGGGCGCCGGCGTCGTGAGGTACGCCGTGAGCGCGGCGCCGAGGCCGATGGCGGCCGCCCGGTCGGTGAGGCAGTACCGGCACGAGTCGTAATGAACCGCGAGCGAACCGTGCTCGGTGCTCATCACGGTGGGCGGTACGGCGCCGTCGAGACACCAGTCGGGCCGGTCGGCGTGTTCGTTGTCGTGCACGGCCTGGTCTATCTCGGCGATGAGCGACATTTCGGGTTCGTTCACGCCGCCACCTTCCTCCACACGTCGGTGCCCTCGACTAGTTCGAGGCCGGCGCGGGCGGCGACGGCGGCACGGTGTGTGGGGTCCCATGTGGTGACGTCGACCCAATGGGTGCGCTCGCGCGGGTTCTCGGCGATGGGCCAATCGGCGATGAGGTGACCGCCGGGGCGCAGGACGCTCGCGAGCTGGGTGACGAGGCGTTCAACGCCGGCGTAATCGTGGTGGATGAGGACCGCGCGGGAGATGACGACGGCGGCGCGCTCGCCGATGAGGTCGTCGACGATGGCGGCGAGGTCGGAACCGTCGGAGCGAACGTGCCCGACCTCCACACCGGCGGCGGCGGCGCGTTCGGCGAGGCCGTCGAGCATGGCTTGCGAGGCGTCGACGGCGAGGACGATGTACCCGGCCTTTTCCAGGGGAATGGAGAGGCGTCCGTACCCGCACCCGAAGTCGATGACGAGGTCACCGGGTTCGGCGTACTGGTCGACCTGGGCGGCCTGTGCCTCGCCGAGTGCCCACCATTCGGGGGAGTCGACCGGGAGCGGGTGGATACGGTGGCCGCCGTTCTCGCCGTCGCGCTGCCACGCCTCGATGACGTCGTTGAATCCAATGTTCATGATGTGGGCCCCTCGTTGGTGTCGGTGTGCTCGGTGAGCTGTTGCTCGAGAACCTTGATACGTAGTTCGGCCTCGCGCTCGGCGAGGGCGTTCATGCGCTCGCGGTGGCCGCGCTCGCGTGTGGTGCACGTCGGGCACCCGGTCGCGCTGGCAGTGCCGGTAGGGGCACCGCACCATTCGCACCCGCCGTAGGACAAGCGGAGCGCCGCCGTGCGGCCCTGGGGCGCGGGTATCTGTGGTTCGGGGTGCAGCGGCCGCGGTTTCGGCTCAGGCGGGACACGGGGTCTCATGCTGCGGCCTCGGCGACGGCGGCAAGGTGGCGGGCAACCTCGGCCAGCATTGACACGCTCGTCGAGTCGTTCGGGCAACCCTCGGTAAGCCAGTACAGGTCTGAAATGAGTTCCTGATTCTCGAACGCGGCGGCGATGGCGTGCACGGCCGGTGAGTCGTCGGCATTGAGTGGCGTCGGGTCGTGCACTTTGCCGCACAGGGCGCCCCTGCCGTAGCAGGTGTCGGTGAGCTGGTGCACGTATGGCGGCGGGGCGGTCATGTGGCGGCCTGGTCGTCGCCCTCGGGGCACGGTTCGGTGACACAGGGGCGGCCGGCGAACTCGACGAGGGGTGGGGGGTCGTAGGCCATGGTGCCGAACGGGTAGATGCCGACCCAGTCCCAGTCCGCGCGGACAAGGGACGGGCGGCGCCCGTACGCGGCGAGCGCGATGGCGTTCTCGGTTTTCGGGAAGTGCCGCGGGGCCGACTCGGTGGTGATGTTCTCCCAGTACCGCACCCAGGTGGGTTCCTCGAGGACGGGGGCGCCATAACCGCGGCACGAGTTCACCCAGTCGGGCACGACGATGGTCACGTGCACTGGCTTGTCGGGGGCGACGGGGAACAGGGCGAACAGGTGGTTTTCCGCGTCGACCTGCGACATGACGCGCACGTATTCGATGAACGGCTCGAGGGTGTAGGGCGCGCGGTTGTCGGGCTTCCACAGCTCGGCGCGGTGCGTGGCGTTGCGCTTGGCGTAGTCGAGAACGGTGTCGACGCCGGCGTTGATGGCTGCGCGGGCGTGCGCCTGGTCGTGCATCGCTTGCATACGCGCCTCGACCTCCGCGGGTACGTGGGGCGGGAACGTCATGAGGGTCCTCTCGGTTTGCGTGTACACCTAGTGTGCCATGACCGTACCGGTACGCGGGGCCCCCAGGGGCCCCAGAATCGCCGTACGGGGCGCGGCAGGCGTACAGGGTACCGGCGGCCGCGCCCCGCGGCCTACGCCTGCGCTGGGGCGTTCGTCATGGGAATGTGAAGCGGCGCCGCGGCGGCCTCGGCCTCACGCTCGGCGAGCCACTTGCCGACGTCGTGCGCGCTGGCGCCGTTGAGCCATTTCGTGATCTTGGCGAACTCGCCCTCATCGGAGTACAGGCGGTCGGCGACGGCGAGGGCGCGCTCGAGGACGGCGCGCTTAGGGCGTGCCGCGGCCTGTTCGACGCCGAGGCGGTGCGGCGAGGGCGTGAGCGATTGCTGAATCGCTTCATTGAGTGCGCGCTCGACGATGACGGTGGGGGCGACGGTGCGCGCGTTCGTGCGGCGCGCGAGCGCGCGCTCGACGAGGGCGCGCGACCAGCCGCGCGCGAGGAGCGCGCCGGCCTTCCCTGCGAGCCGCGCGCGGTCCTCGGCGCCGATGAGATGCACGACCTCGGGGTGCACGGTCCTGGTGAGGATGGCGTCGCCCTCGACGACGTGCTCGGGGGTGATGTCCCAACCAATTTCGGCGCGGGCACCTTCCTCGAGGTAGTTCGGGGATTCCTCACACACACCATCGACGGGCGGCGCCGCGGCCGGCCGCGTGTGTGTCTCCTCTGGAGTAAACCCTTTTGATGTGCTGGCATCCCGAACGACGGCATCCCGTGTTTCGGTGCCACCTGCGGTTTCACCTGTTGAACCAGAGTCGGGGGAACCGTCATACGGCTTGCCGTCACTCGGTTCGACCTGGGGTTTCTTGCGTGACCTGCGGGCCTGGTCGCCGATGGCGGCCTCGGCCCATGCCTCGACCGGCGTATCGGAGAACTCGGCCCATCGCCGGATTTTGCCGTCCTCGCCGTTCTCGGTCACGAGGCGCCGGTATCCCAAGCGCTCGAGTTCACGGAACGCCGCAAGGATTGCCTCGCGGCCGCTGCCCTTGGTGCCGCCGGTGCGTGAGCGCGACATGCGCTCGGCCGACACCTCCCACCCATCAGGGCGCGACAGGACCTCGGTGAGGACACCGGTAGCGGTGTAGGACATGCGGCCGTCCTGGGCGGTCGACCAGAGAATCGAGACTCTGCCCTGCACGTGCTTACGAAGAGTTGCCATGTGGTGTGTGCCTCTCGGATATCGAGACACCACCGGCAAGGAGAACAGGGCCCGGTACCATCGGGCCTATGGATCTATCGCCCTTTGCCGGCGATGTCCGAACGCCTCGACCCTGGCAGGTCGGGGCGTTCGTGGTTGGTGAGGCCACGTTAGCACCATGAGGCGGCACCCAGATTTACACTGGCCTCATGAGCGACGCCACCAGCAACGACGAGGCCCCCGTCGACGTCGACCTCGCGAGCATCGAAAACCTGCGCCAGTACTGGACGACCGGCGCCGGCGGCGCCAAGATCCGGTGGGGCACCAAAAACGACCTCACCCGCTGCCACAACGCCGTCCTCAAGGCCGCCAAGGGCGAGCTGACCAGCGATGACGCCTGGGGATTCTGCAACAACCTGCACAAACGCATGTTCGGGCGCCCCAACGACCCCGACGACTAACCGGCCACCGGCCAGCGCGCTGACCACCGGAAACAGTGTTTCGTCGCACAATCCCGTATGCACTCACCAGCTGTTTTAGGTTATCCTCAGGAAACCGGCATTCCCCCCGGAATTATGAGGAGCTATTGCAATGGGAGCGATTCACACCGCTACCGACCTACTGCGCGCCCGAGCGGACGGCGCCATGGCCGTGTTCGAGGGCGGCCGCAATATCCAGCTACGCAAGCGCGGCCGCGTGCACACCGTCGGCACCGTCGACTGGGTGGACGGCGTCCAGGCCCCCGCGCCCGCCTGTCACTCCAGTGCGGCCGCGGGCCCCATGGTCGGCATCGTCGCCACCGACAAGCCGGTCAACTGCCGGCGTTGCCTGGGCCGTCGCCCGATCGTGCGGCCCCCGCGCGCGCGACGCGCGCGACCCCGCGCGCACGCGGCACAGGGGGTACTGCCCCTATTCGAGGATTGATCAGGCCCGCGCGCGCGAGCGCGCGCACCACTTCATGAGCGCGCGGGTTCTCGAGGTAGACGATGCGGGTACCGCGGTAATGGACGACGAGGACACCAGGCCGGAGCGAAATTTTCGCTCCGGCCTGTTTCATGTCCCAATCGATCGCCCAGCGTGCAACGGTCTCGTCCCAGTCGTGCGCGTCCAGTTGCGCGCGCACTGCGCGCGCGAGGCCCATGTCGAGCGCACGCGGGTAATGGTTCGCGGTCATCACCCCATCACACCATGCGCGCACGTGCGCGCGCCAGACCTCGAGCGCGCGTGCCCCCGGTGCACCGCGCCGCGCACAAGGGGCGTACGGTCTATGCACACGCAACCGAGAGGGTAGACAATGAATTCTCAGGCTCCCGCCCAGATCACCCGCGCCGACCTCGACTGGTTGTGCATCACCCACCGTGCGGCCGCCAACGACCCCACTAGCCAACTGCTGTGGGTGCAAGCAACCCTCGCCATGGGCGACGCCACGCGGTCACTAGACGCCGCGGCCCTCGACCAGTCACACGCGAAGCATGGGCGGTTTCTCATCGGCCGCCTCGCGGCTTTCGCCATCACAACCGTCGACGCGGTGACCATCGGTACGCCGATACCGCTGTATTCCGAGCGCATCAAAGACGCCATCATGCATATCGGTTCGGGTCGATTCGATGCGAGCACTATCCGCTAGGGCACGGTTATAGCCGCCCCGGTCGCCGGGGCGGCTTCACGCATAACCGAAAGTCTAGGACCTCCGCGAGACACCCCCCGCCGTTCGAAGGCCAGGCACGACCGGTGTCTCAAGATCCGAGGCTAGCAGACAACCGCAGCGGCCGCGACGCCCGAACCAATACCATGACGACGGACACGGCATAGGCCCGCGCACCCCGGCGCGGGCCCCTGCCTCATCATCAGTTCAACACTCGGAGTTTGACCTCATGACCAGCATGAACAGTACCAGCGTCACCGGATACCTTGCCACCCTCGACCCCATGCGCACAACCGGCCTCATCGTCGGCGTATTCGTGGGCCTCGCCGCCATGTACCTCCTGTTGCACTACTCGACACGGGGGGGCCGCGCGCGCGCCCGCGAGGCCGCGCGCGCTTGGGCCGACGCGCGCGCCGTTGAATGGGACGCGCGCGCGCAGGCCCGCGCCGACCGGATCCGCGCGCGCGCCACCGGTGAGGGGCGCCGCGCGCGTGCCGCACACGCCGCGCTCATGGCCGGTGGCGGCATGGTCGCCCTCGTCGCGCTCGCCGGCACGAACCTCTCCGCTCACGGCATCCAAGCGCGCTTGGGCGAGGTCGGCCTCGGCGACATCGACGCGCGCGTGTCGGTGTTCATCGTGTTCGAGGGCGTTCTCGCGCTCGCGGCCGGCCTGTCGTTCTGGCACCAAGTGACCGGCCGTACCGGCGTCGACCGGTACGCGCTGGGCATGTGGGGCATGTCCCTGTTCATGGCCTACCTCGCCGCGTGGGGCGGCGGGTCGGCGATCTATGCGCCGTTCCCGATCATTGCCGCGGTCGCGTTCCACGAACTCACTGCCGCCGAGGCGAAGCGGCGCGGCAAGTACCGGGGGATCCTGGGCCGCGGGGCGACTTCCCAGGACGCGACCGCCGTCGACACGGAACGGCGTATCAACGCCATCGTCACCTATGGCACCCGCGCCAACGTCGCCCCCCGCGGCACGCGGTGGTTCTGGGCGATCCTCCACGGGCACGCCGACCGTGCCGCGGACGCGCGCGGCATCCTGACCGACGCGGTTCGCGCGGTCATCCTCGAGCGGTCGGCCGCGCGGTACGTCGGCGCGCGCGCGCTCGCCCCCGACGCGGTGGCCGCGCACAACCCCTGGACGGCCGCGCACGCGCGCACCACCGCGGCCGCCGAGGTGCGCGCGCCCCAGTCCGGTGAGCCCATGGCCGAAATTGCCATTACCGAGGACATTGCCCAGGTCAAAGCGGTGGCCAAGATACAGCCTGCGCGCACCGCTCCGGCACCTCGCGCCGAGCTCCACGTCGTCGCCGACGGCGACCTCGACGAGGCCACCGCCGCGGCGCTCATCGCTCAGCACTGCGTCGACCGCGAGGACGTGCGCGCGTGGGTGCGCGCGTTCTGGGATGGTGCGCGCCGGTGGCCGACTGGGCGTGAGCTCGCCGACGAGTTCGGCGGCGACGCCGGGAATTGCCGCAAGTGGGTGTCTGACCTGAAGAAAGCAACCGCCGGCCGGAGGGCCGCATAGCAACGACCAGGCCCCGCACAGGTGAGCGTGCGGGGCCTGGGGGAATCGGGCCAGTATGAACATCGTATTCCAGCAACCGGGGTTCGGGGCGTCTGAACACGACTACCGGTGGGGACTGGTCGACGCGGCCGGCGACCTGCGCTCGACATGGTCCTCGCCCGAGGCGGCGTTCCTTGAGGCCGCCTATGTGCTCCGCGTCGACGTCGATACCCTCGAGCTCGCGCGAACGGGCCCCGGAGTGTTCCGGGTCCGCGTGAGATGAGCGGCGGGTCGGCCATTTCCCCCCGGTACATGGCCGACCCGCGTTTCCCCCCGTGTATCCCCCAGGCCCTCGACCGGGGGATGTCTGTTAGTCCTCGTCGGGGACGTGCCGCGCGGCGACCTCGCCTGTGGCCGGTCCCAGGAGCAGGCCGACGATGCCGACGACGACGGCCGCTTTCGACTCGTTCATGACACCGAACACCGCGAGCGCGCTGCCGATGAGCGGCAGTGCCCGGTACAGGCGTTTCCGTGCGGCACCGGACCAGTCTTTCCGTTTCGGCATCCTTACCCCCCGAATTTGTCCCATATGGACACCAGTAGTGCGGCGGCGGCGAGGATGATGGCGCCGGACGGTATCGCCCAGACTTTCACCTCGAGCTGACGCAACCTGTTGTCGATGCCGGTGACTTGCGTTTGCGTGTGGTTGACCGTGGTCTCAACGCGCACCATGGTGTGCGATACCGCGTTGATGTCGGTCACGAGCGACTGGCCGTCGATGTGGATGAACCCGAGGTGCGGCCCGTGGTCGTGTCCGTTCGATCTAGCCGCCGGGGCGGCCACCGGCTACCCGCCGGTCAGGGTGCCGTTGACGGTACCCAGGTTGACGCGGACGCCCGTCGGTACTTGCACGGGGTTCGCGGTAAGGAATTTCGCGACGGCCGCGTCCACTTGAGCCTGGGTCGGCGCGACAGGGGGCGCGGCGGTGCGCTCCAGGCCCATGAGGTGCCGTGCCACGTCGGACGTGATCCGGCGCCCGTCGTAGGGCGAGCTCGACTTGACGATGTTGCGCCACCACCAGCGCAGCGCTGCGGCGAACTCGTCGCCGTAGTCGTTGTCGACGCCGTGCACGGGGAGTGTGGCGCCCCGGTCGATGACGAGACGCTGAAAGAAACCGACCCAGGTTCCCTTGTCGCCGTGTGCGGGTAGGTCGAGCTGCATGGTTCCCCCCGTGAGGTAGTCGGCCAGTGATTGCCCGATGAGGATCGAGGCGAGGCCGGAGAGTACGGCCCAGTTCGCGGCATAGGGCGTGAACACGCTGCCGTGCAAGTGCCATAGGTGTGAATCGTCGGCGCTGGCTTCATACCAGTCGGTGTCCGGTCCGCGGCGCGCCCGCCCGTACACGGTGCGTCCGTCCAGGGTGCCGAAGAACTCGCGTAGGCCCTGGAGCCTGGGGTCGTTCCGTTTGACGGCGTCGGCGAACCGGCGGGTAGCGGTGATCATGTCGGCGTCCGACATGGTGAGGTCAAACGCGCGGCCCACGTTCGTGGGCGGGCGCCGGTTGATGGCCTCGCGAATCGAATAGTTGCCCGGCCACGACTTGAGGTTGTCTTCCACGCTCGAGTGGAAACCAGGCTTGCGGACGTACCCGCCGCCCCACCGGGCGCTGCGCAACACAGGCCTGGTGTGGTGGAACACCGAATAGATCGCGTCGGGTGTCCCCGCATAGGGGGATTCGATGAGGGCGAGCATTACAGGCCCTTGGGGTTCGGGCCGGTGTCCCGCAACTGCTTGAACTCGCCGGCGTCGAGTTCAGTGATCTCCCCGTCGGCGTTGCGGACCTCGTACCGGTCGGGTTCACCTGCGGCACTGACCTGCCGGACGTCAAGGCCGGCCTCGAGGTCGAACGGGCGCCAATCATACGGTCCGGCCATCGCATTCCCCTCACAGTGGTTGGTGCGAGCATACCGCTTATTGTCGGCCGCCCGACACACCCTCACGCACAAGTGTGCGAAATCGGTACGTAACGGTTAGTAGTATTCCTCGACGATGACGATGCCGGCAGAACCCGCCGCCCCCGCAACCGCCGCCTGCGACGCCGACCGCCGCGACCCCGAACCACCCGAACCGTACAGACTCCCGGCCACGCCGGCCGTGTTCGTCGCGACCCCGTTGCGCTCCGCGCCCAGGCGCGAGGCTGCCCCATGGTTCGCCATCACATGCACGAGGTTGATGATGCGCCCGTTGCCGCCCTCACTGCCGACGATGTTGATGACGTTGCCGCCCGTCGCCGCACCGCCCGCCCCGCCGTCCGCCACCGCGTTCGTGCCCGTCGCCGTCCCCAGGCCCCCGCCGCTCCCGCCGCCGGCCGACCAGTGCGCACCGAACGTGCTCGCTGTACCCGCCGCCCCGGCCGCCCCGGCCGCACCCGCGGACCCGGCGGCGCCGACGGTGACGGTGACCGTGGGCGCGAGCGCGGACGCGGCGAGGACCGATTCGCAGTACCCGGCGGCCGACCCACCGGCGGCCTCGGCGACCTGCCCGGCCACGGTGGCCGCACACCCGCCGCCCTGGCCGCCGCCGCCGACACCGTAGGCCCGGATATGCCCCAGGCCCGTCGGGCGCGTCCACGTGCCGCTCGCGGTGAACACGGACGTCGTCGGGATAGCGGTCGAGGGCCCGATGACACCCATGATGTACAGGCCTGCGGGCGGCACCTGTACGCACCACACGCGCTGGCCCGACGGGAGCGCGCCGACCATGGATACGGCGCGGCCCGAGGTCGTGTCGCCGTCGAGGACGACCCGGGTCGCCATCGGATCGGACATCCCTTGCCCGACGACACTGGCGGGGATGATCCGCCACACCAGGCCCAGGCGCGCAGCGTCATCGATAGCCGCTTTCACGGCCGACACCGCGGCGTCGATGACGTATCGCGGCGGGTACGACTGGTACAGGTACGGCACGTGCGACCTCCCCTAGGTGAATACGGCGGGTATATCCATGGTCGCCGTCGGCCGGTACGCGCGTTGCAGCGTGTGCCGCATCGTGCCCCCGGCCGCGAGCTCCATAGACCACGCCAGGTGCAACCACAGTTCGCCCTCGAACTTGACGATCTGGTGCGCTTCATACCGCGGATCCGCGGGCCCGGACACTTGGATGGTCTCGGCGATGGTCTGCTGTAGGCACAGGTTCTCGGCGAGCTCCTGCGCCTGCGCTAGGCCCGATACTTGCGCTTCGATGACGCGGGGCCGGACGAACCCGATATTCAACGCGGAGTGCGGGGCCGTCGACGGGACGTCGCAGTAGGCGACCACGGCGGCATTCTCGGCCGTCCCGCCGTTCCCGATGACCACGATCCGGTTCGGCGTGTAGGCGAGCGCGTCGGCGCGGGTGATCGAATCACGGTAGACGTGCGGGGAGGCGTCCCAGTCGAAATCGGGGAGCGCGAGCGCAGGTTCGAACCGGCGCCGCGCTTGGAACACGCCCCGGTGGTTGAACCAGGGCGGCAGGTACCCGCCGAGGTCGGCGACGGCCCCGGCGACCGTCGTACGGGTCGTACCCGCCGCCCAGGTGTTCGCGATGAGCGACGCCGAATCGTCAATCTCGGCGATAACCGGGAGCGGCGCGAGTAGGGCGCGTAGGACATCGGACGCGGCGTCATCGTCGGCCGCGAACGCGTGCTCGAGCTCGGTATCGACGATCGCCATCCGATCCGCCAACGGGCTCGACATGAGCGAGCGCAAGCCCTCGCCGGGGCCGGTCTCGTATTCGGCGTAGTCCTGCCGGATCGGGTCGGTGAACAGATAATGCCCGAGGGGGAACTCGCGGCCGCCGATGAGCATGAACGGCTCGATACGCGCCGACAACGGGTTGATGGCCGCCGACTCGTCCTCGTCGAACTCCAGCGTCAACGACCGGGTGATAACCGCACCCGCGGCCTGGTCGAGCGTGACTGTGGATCCCCGTGAGGGGTGCACCTCGCCGAGGACTTCCCCCGACCCGCCGTCGATTGCGCGGAAGATGAACGACTCGGTGCGCTGGCCGACGCCGGCGGTGAGGTCAAGTGCGGCGGTGGCGTCGCTCATCCCTCGTCACCAGCCTCGCAGATACCGCCCGTGACCGACCATTCATTGAAGCCTTCAGTGAACTCGGTGGTACCGGGGGTCTCGTCGTCGAACTGCGGGGCCGCTTCCTCGTCACCGTCAACGATGTAATGCATGTCGCGGATGACGCCCGTCCACCCACCGGCGCCACCGGTCGCCCCGCCGAGGAAATCGACGGTGCCGTCGGCAATCGCCCCAACCGTGAGCGGCATACCGGGGAACGACGGGTTCACCGAATCATCGGCGACCATCGTCGTAGTCAAGTTCGTGAACGCCCCCGGCGCCCCGCCGGCGTCGGGCGCGGTCGAGAACTGGAGCGTGGACGTAGCGCCGGTCGCGGTGTACACCATCCGCGCATAGAACATGTCGCCCGCGACGTAGGGGACGGGGTCGGACGTGAACACGGCCTCGTTCGCGCCGTCCTCGATACGGAACCCGAGCGTGCCGTCGTCGAAGTAGAACACCAGGCCGTCGGTGCCGTCGTAGCGCGCCGCGAGCGGGACCACCTGCTGACCGAAGAACGGCAGGCGCAGGCCCGCATAGATTTCGAGGGTGTTCGTCCCGTCGTACGCGGTGCGCGCCGGCGCGTACGCGTACCGGGAGTCGTAGACGACACCGGGGAGCGCACCAGCGGACGACAGGCCCTCGCACAGATGCACCTCGACCGGGTACGGCTGGTCGGTCACTTCAGTGATGACCACTTCGGCGAGCTGCAATTTCTCATTGCTCTGGACGGTCCCGGCGGGCACGTTGACATTCGCGAACCACCGGTTCTCGTGCTGGTCGCGGACGCACAGATACGGCAGGTCGGCCCACGCGGTATCGCGCAGGGGCACAAATCCCTTTTCGGTGGTGAACGGCGGTGCCTGCGCTGAGTTCGTGAGCAGGGTGCGGGTGAACTGCACGCCGCCGCGCTCGGCCGGCCGGAACGCGACCGAGAAGTTACGGCGGTGGAACCGTTGCAGGACGCGTTCGTCGGCCTCGAGGAACGCGAACTCTTTGACAGCCGGCGCCGACGGCCACGCGGTCGGATAGGCGAGGTTCAATCCGGGGTCGACGTTCGACGTGAACGTGAGCGCGTTGCAGGTGCCGCCGTTGTCGTTGACAGTGGTCGGTTTCGGCCCGGTGATGGACTCACCAGCGAACTCGAACCCGCCCTCAACACCGTTTTTGTCGACGACGGTCACCCGGTAGATGTTGATGCGCCCCGAGTCGTACTCGTAATCGTCGAACTCATTGAGCAGGGGCGAGTACAGGCGCGCGATGGGATAGAAATCGGTGATCTCGCCGGGGCCGGCGCCGACGACCGAGTTAGCGCGGCGCACGAGGTAGTGGTCGAACGCGGCAAATTCGGGGCCGCCCTCGGCGACGACATCCCACGCCAAATGAATGTATTGCAACCCGGTAGGAATTTGGGAGATCTCGCCGGGGCACGCGGGGTCAACATGGTCGAGGTCCTGCGTGGCAACGGTCGCCGTCACGTTCACCGGCTCGGGCGGCGCGACCGACCAGACCACGGCAATGTCGGTGTCGTCGGTCGAGTCGAACGCGCCCTCAACGCCGCCCTGGGCGTCCTCGTCGCCGTACGTGCCGATACCGGTGTCGTCGGGATTGACCGAGTCGAACGCGACCGTGTCCACGCGCTCGGCGAGGACCTGCCACGGTTTGAACTGCGCCGTGTCCGACCGGAACCTCGGCGCGGCCGGCGTGAGGACCGTCCCGTCGTCGTCGACGATGAGGGCTGCCGTGGAGGCGAGCTCGAGGTGAACTTGACGCCACCCGTCGGCGACCTCAGGGAACGTCATCCACTCGTCGTGCGTGAGGGTGTAGATGATAGACGCGGTCGGTTGCGCCTGCGTCTCCCGTTCGATGATCAGCGGCGAGGACGCGTCCAGGGACCGCGCCCAGAACCGCAAGTGAATATACGACGTGTTCGGCGCGGCCGCGTACTGGTCGATTTCCTGGACGACCGGGTGACCGGCGTACACGTCCAGGGGCGTTTGCAGCCCGTACGTGTGACCCCACGGGTACGACGGGTCGTCCGAGAGGAGGGCCGCGGGGCCGCTGGGGTCGTGCATGATGATCTGCGGCACGAGGTCGGTCGTGCCGACCACGGGTGTCTCGCCCTCGGCGCCGGTGAGTTGGATCGTCACGCCGGGGTGGTCGGGGAACGGGTCGATGGTCCGCAGCGCCCGCAGCGTCCCGGGGGTGCCCGCATTGTTGTACGGCCCGTAGTCGGCCCTTTTCACGGTGATCGTGCCCTGATACGTGTCCAGGGTCGTGTTCACAGTCGGATCCTGCGGATCACCGATGCCGACGCCGCCGCAGAACGTGTTGCGTCCGAGGTGGTATCCGTTGGGGTTGAACACGCACGATGCGGTGTAGTCCGCGCCGCGGACGAACCCCATGACGCCCTGCCTGTTCTCCTCGCAGTACGTGATTTCAAGGGCCATGTATTGCAGATAGATCTCGCGCAGGCCCTCAACGGTCGCGGCGGCGACTTGGAACTCGATACGCTGGTCGCCGGCCGCGCGCAAGTCGGCGAGGCCGAACCCGTCGTACCGCCACGGCAAGCGGTAGTTGACCTCGGTCAACGGGTTCAACGGCAGGCCCTCGGTGTACTCGAACGAGTTGATCTCACCGAGGTTGTGCCGCTGGGTGGCGAGAATCGACGAGGCCGTCAACGGGATGTCGAGCGTGCCCATGTTGATGCGGATACCGTCAGAGACCCGCCGATGGTAGACATTCACCGGGAGCGGCGCTTCGTTGCCGGGTTCGGCGAACGCGGAGTACAGGACTGAGACGTTGACGATGCGCTTGCCGGTGAGGGCCGCGGCGTACAGGGCGCCCGACGTGTTGAATGAGGCGCGTACGTACGCCTCGGCGGCGTTGGCGACACCCAGGCGCACATAGGCGTTGTCGGTCGGGTTACTGAGGGCGGTGGTGGCCGACCCGCCGCCGTTGACAACCGTCACATTGGCCGTGTTCGTGCCCGAGATGGGGATGACGATTTTCCGCATGGGGCCGGTGTTGGCTTCTTGCCCGCGCCGGTACATGGTGAACATGAACGCGTGCCCGGGGACGGGCCATGCGGGCAGGCTGGCGACGAACATCGACAACCACCGGTACTGGCTGCCGATGATGTCCTGGCGGAACGAGTACCCGCGTTCGAGGAACAGCTCCGGGGTGTAGTCGGTCGCGACGACGGGCGCGTATTCGTTCCCGACGCTGGCCGGGTTGTTCGGGTTGTAGTGGTTGTAGGGCACTCAGAACCTCCGTACGGCTTGTTGGGCGCCGCGGGTGGCGAGGGTGCGCATGAGGCCGTCACCGGCGGCCTCGCCGATCCTGCGGGCCTGAGCAGGGTCGGGGGTCGCGCCGTGGAACTCGATGACGATGGCACCGCGTTCGACGACGATGCCGCCGCCGCCCGCGCCGGCCATCTCGAGCGCGTCGGCGAGCATGTTCAGGCCCCGCCGGTCCTTCGCGTTCACGATCGCTTCGTTGGGGTGCAAGTTGACCAGGCCCTCACCGAACGAGAAGCCCGATGTCTGCAACGTGGGGATGTTCGGTGTCGACACGGTGAACGAGGGTGTGGAACCCAGGGGTCCCAGGTCAACGCTGGGCATCGTGAACGACAGGCCGTTCCACCCGTTGATGATCGAATTCACGGCCGACCGGAAACCGTTCCACAAGGGTGAGAACAGGTCCCCGATGAAATCTTTCACGTTGTCGACGCCCGCTTTCATCTTGTCGACAAAAGCCGTCCACTTGCTCGACATTTTCAGGAACAACTCGACCGCTTTGTCACTCAAAGACGAGAACGCATTCCGCACCGGGTCGATGACGTTCGACTTGATAAAGTTGTAACCGGCCCGCAGTTTGTCCTGCAAAAGCTGCCAACCGAGCTGCATCAACGCGACGTTCTCTTTCCAGCGGTCACCTAGCCAGGTCGCAGCGGCCACGATGGCGTCAATGACGGTCTGGAACACCAGCCCCAGTACGTTGACCGCGTCCACAAGGGTCGTCCCCAACCATTCGACCAGCAACTCAATGATTGGAATGACGAACGGGACGATGATTTCATTCACGACCCACAGCAAAATGTCGCCCAGCAGTTCGAAAATGGGGACGAGTGCCGACGCGAGCAGGCCGGCCAGGGTGCCGACTAGTTCGATGAGCGGCATGAGGGCGGGAATCAGCGGCTCCAGGACGGTTACCAGGAGCGTGACCAGGACCTCGAGGAGCGGCGCGACGGCGGCGACGAGGGCTGAGAACAGGGAAGCGACCAGCGGCAGAATCTGCTGTGCAATTTGGACAAGTGGTGGAATGAGGGGCAAAACTGCGGCGAGGATTTGGGTGAAAATCGGCGCCGCGGCCGCCGCGATTTGCAGCAACAGGGGCGTCAACGACTCGAGGACCGGCATCAACCCGGAAACGAGCACACCGACCAGGGGCGCGATGATCGGTAGCAGTCCACTCAGGACCGTACCGAATACCTGACCGACCGCATTCAGGGTCGTGAATATCGACGTCAGGGTCGCGATACCCTCCGCGCTCGACAGGAACGCGTTCACCGACTCCAGGGCCGCACCGAACGCCCCGAGGATGTTCCCGCCCGTATCGGCCGCGACCTGACCGATAGTGCCGATGATGCCGACGACAGAACCGACGATAGCGCCCAGCTGGGAAAACACCACGATAGCGCCCTCGACCCAGCCGACGGCGGCGCCCGAGTCCGCCGCCGTGTTGATGAACGCCGCGAACTGCTCGATAAGCGCACCCAGCGCGGCCCCGGCCTCGGCCCCGCCGAAAGCGATATTGATCGATGAACCCAGAGACAGGAACGCCCCGACCAGCAACCCAAGCGGCTCTTGTAGATTCGCGAGCACGTTCGCGAGCGCCGCGAACGTCGTCTGTATGAATGCGATGCCGGCCCCTGAGGTGACGGCCTCACCGATCCGGGTCGTGATCCCCGCGAGGCCGGCGGCCGCCGCGGTCATGCCCTCAGTGAGCGGACCGACGAGGGTCGCCGCAATCGTCCTCAAGGTCGTATCGAAACCCTCGAAAAACGCGCCCTGTACCGACTCCCGTAGCGCCGTGAACTGGGGAGTGATATCACGCAACGCGATGGCAGCGGCCTGCGCCGACGGCGCTAGTCCCTCAAGGGCCTCATTGAACTCGGCGGCGTCGCCGGATACGGCGGCCGCGAACGCGTCCCCAACACCGGACACGGCAACCGTGAGGACGGCGACGGCCCCGGCGAGGAGACCGATGGCGGCCGGGGCGGCGGCGACCAGGCCGACGGCGGGGGCGAGCGCGGCCGCGAACTGTACGGCGCTGGCGGCGGCGGCGCCGAGGCCGCCAGCGATCGCGCCGATACCCAGGCCCCCGGCGGCGACCCTGCCTAGGATGCCGACGAGGCCGCCCAGGGACTTACCCATTTTGGCGACGCTCTGATTCGAGGATTCGGCGTCGCGCTTGATACCGCCGAAGCTAGTTCGCGCGGAGTTGAGGACGCGCCGCATTTGCCGGTCGAATTCTGAGGCGTCGGCGACGACGAGGATTTCAGCCCGACCGACGGCCATATGCGCACTCCCCCCGAAGTGGTCGACTACCTCTTACGGTGTGAAGAATTCCGACGCGTCTTGAGGCAACTCACCCGTATCGTACCCGTCGGGTGGCATCATCAACGACCCTTCTACCGCCGCCCGGGATTCCTTCGGTGTGGAGAGCATGAGGACGCGGAGCGCCCCGGCGAGCCACACGGCGAGGGGCACGTCGGCGGGCCGTAGACCTTGCGAGTAGAGCTCACCGCCGACACCGGCCCAACCGACCGATTGGAACGCGAGGCGGTCGGCCGTCCACCATTCGACGCCGGCCGCTTGCCCGAACAGGCGCCGTGATGCTTCGATCGCGGCCGCGGCGCCATCGGGGCCGCGGGACATGGATCGGAAGTAGCGGTATTCGTCGGCTTTCCCTTCGAGCATCGCGAGCATGACGCGGTCAACGCCCCATTGCGCCCATCCCTCGAGCCACACGTCGGCCATGGCGCCGCGAATGGTGTACACGGTGCCGTCGAGCTTCACGGTGATCGGGCGCGGCGGGGTGAGGCCGGCGAGGGGCGAGAACCCGATACCGGTCATTCGATGACGACGTCTGCCTCGGGCCGGGTGTTGCTGCCCTGTTCGGGGGCGAGGTCGAGCGCGACTTTCGCCTGTTCGATCGCTTCGATGAGGCCGTCGAGCTCGAGGGTGCCCTCGGCCATGGCCGTGGAGACCCAGGCCCGGTCGTAGGCCGTTGCCAGGAACACGCCGAAAGCGGAGATGACTTCGCCGAACACGTCGCCGCGTTCGTTCTGGGTGAACTCGATGCCCTCGCCCCATGCTTCGATGGCGAGGTTGAAGCGTCGGGCGGCGGCCTCGAACCACACGACTTGTGTCGGGGTCGGCCGCTGGATACGCACGGCCCGCATCTCGCCGGTCCGCTCGCCCCGCTTGGAGAGGGGAACGTCGATGGTGACGACGGGGTGGTCGGCCTTGACGTCCTTCGCGGGGGCCGCGGTGCCGTCCTCGTCGATGACTACGGGTGCGGCCACGGCGGTGCGCGCCCGGTTCACCGGGGTCGAGGCCGTGCGCTTCCGCGCGGCGGTGGTGGTCTTCTTGGCGGTGGTTTTCTTGACGGTGCTCACAGGTGTCCTATTCGGTCGTGAAAATGAACCCGTTCTCGGGTGCGGCCATGGCCGCGCCCTCGGCGAGGAACGGCCTAGGTTTCGTGCCGGGGTGGTTCACGTACTTGGCGTAGACGATGCCGCCGTCGGCGCCGGTGAACCGTAGAACGCCGTTCGGGTCCCGTGGTTCGATGCGGTGCGGCCCGGTGCCGTCGTGGACGTCGAGGGCGTACTCGACGAGGTTCTGGACGTGGCCGGTGACCGACCACCCGTCGGGTTCATCGACGACCAGTTGTGTGCCGGCGCGCAGGCGCCCCGTGTCGACCGGGGTCGCCGGCGTGGCATACGTGATCGTGTCGTTGCCCATCGCGGTCACGAGTGTCGTGCACGTGTCGACCGCGAGCGCGTACGCCTGGGGGGCGTTGTACTCGGTATCGACGTTCACCTCGACTCGCATGTCCCCAGCGTAACCCGACCGGTGACAATGAGGCCTATGACGACCCTTGTCTATCCCGTCGGCCACGGCCGCGGCGACCTCCTGCGCTACTCACTCCGCTCGGTCGGCTACGCCTCGCCCGCGGACCTGCCCGATATCGTTCTCGTCGGTGAATGCCCCGACTACATCGACCCCAGCAAGGTCACGTACCTGTCGAGCTCGCAGGCGCATGGGCCGTTCATCAATACGTGGGCCGCGTGGCAGCGCGCCGCATCCCACTTGGGCGCCGATACCGAATTCTGGTGGATGAACGACGACTTTTTCGTGACCTGCCCTGCCCTGGGGGACGCGCTCATCGATGCCCACCGGGGGCCCCTGGACGCGTACGTGGCGGCCCTGGACGGTAAACCGGGGGTAGGGCCATGGCGGCGCCGCGCACGGGCCACCTGGGGCCTGCTACGCGCCAACGGGTACGCGTCGCCCCTGTCATGGGAGGCGCACCGGCCTATGCGCGCCACCGGCGGCGACGTGATCCGCGCGGCCGCGGCCCTGCAACGGTGGGGCATGAAGGGCGGCGATATCGCGCAGCGCACCCTCATCGCAACCATCGGCGGCCGCGGCGGCGAGCACCTGGCCGACCCTAAGACGGATGAGCGCGGCGACGGCCCCATCGACCACACGCTCGCCTCCACGGGCCCCCGCGCCTGGGCGGGCCCCATCGGCGAACGGATCCGATCATGGTTCCCCTACCCGTCGCCCTGGGAGCGCGGGTAGGTACGCTCGGTCGGTAGTGTCCTGTGACGGACGAACGCATGGAAAGGCCCCCGACGTGGAACCGGGGGCCTTTTTCGTACACGCAATCGACTTGTCTAGGCCAGGCGTTCGACGGCCGCCACCCATGCCGCCATCTCAGTCACCCGCTGCGCCTCAATGACGCTCGACCGTGCGAGCGCGGCCGCGCTCGCGGCCTCCCACGCGGCCGCGTCGGTCATCAGCAACTTGACTTTCCGGTGCCACGCGAGCGGTTGCGTGCGGGGGATGAGGAAACCGCCGCCGGCGACCGATTCGCGCAGGCCCGGTGTCGTCGCCGCGACAGTGGGGATCCCTGAGGCCATGGCCTCGACCGCGACTTTCCCGTACGACTCATACCGTGAGGGCACCACCAGGACGCGGGTCCGCGACCACACGTCGCCGGCCATGTCGGCGGTCGAGTCGATGACGTCAACGTTCGCGTATCCGGGGTAGACCACTTGCTTGCCGTAGGCGCCGCGGACACCCAGGAACTTGACGTGCGGAAGTTCCCGCGCGAGGCGCCAAAACTGATCAGCGCCTTTCATGCGGTACAGGTTCACGAGGGTGACCGCGTCGCCCGGCGTCGCCCGGTGCCGCTCGGGGTCGACCGGCGGGTGCACCACGATTTTGGGGATACCGAGGACGGTGGGGGCGAGGTTCCGGTCGAGCCAATGCGTGTTCACGACGGCGAGGTCGGGGCGCCGCTTCATGAGGGCGTGCGCCTGCGGGTAGTCGTTGTGGAACAGGGTGACGTTGCGGGCGCCCAGGCGCCGCGCGAGCGCGATTGACCGGATGGCGTGTTCGTGGTGGGACACGATCACGTCAGGGGCCCAGTTCTCGACGAACACGTCGGCGGCGTCGAACGGGTGCCGATGGTAGACGGGGATCCCGTCGAGGCCGTAGGCGTTGCCGTTGGGCACGCGGATGTCGGTGGCGAGCACGGCCACGGTGTGCCCGGCGCCCTTGAGGGCCCGGAACATTTCGTGGAGCATCGTCTCGGACCCGGCAGGCAGGTGCGGGATGTAGCCGTGCACATAGGCGAGGATTCTCATGGGCGCGCGTATCCGAGTGCGGGGGCGCGCCACCCGAGGCGGTCCCAGACGTAATCCTCGTCGACGCGCACCGGGAGGCCGGTGAGGGAAGCGCGGGTGTTGACGGTGCGGGGGATGGCGTCGGCGATCTCCCACGTAAACGCCAGTCCGAGCGTGTCGCCGATGAGGTCGAGGGTGGCCGCGCCGATCGAATCCCGGCCGCCCGCGAAATCGCAGACGTCCTCCAGACGCACAGTGAGGGCCGCGGCGGCGGCACACCGGGCGTTCCAGCGCGCCCAGAACTCGACGGCGGCGGCCACGGGAGAGACCGCGAGCGCGTCGGCGGCCTCGGGGCAATGCGTCATGGCGAACGCCGGGTATGGCGTGGCGGCGTTCACGCCGAAGAATTCCGTTCGCAGCAACGAGGCGACGGTCGCGACCGGGTTACGGATGACGTGGACAACCGGTCCTGCCCAGGTGCCGGCCTCGATGGCCGGGAGCGCTAGCCACGACGAGTCGACGTCCAGGCCGGGGGTGCGGTCGCCGAGCTCGGCGAACCAGCCCTCATGCCCGCATGTGGCGTGACTAGTGGCCTCGGTGACAAGCCGAGCCATGTAGCCGGTACCGGAGCGGCCGGTGCCGGTGATGACCGCGCGCGGTGCGCCGTCCTCGTTCGGGTTCATGGTGCCTCACAGGATTTTCAGGGGGACGTGGGCGACGTCGGCGGGCAACAGTCGAGGTTGCCGTTGACCTGCCCGATGGTTACCGGGAGGATACCGCCGACGCATTGCCCGGAGATACCGGCGGGCCTCCACTGGCCGCGGAGCGCCGCGAGGCCGTCACCCTCGTGTGCGGGTGTCCAGCAGCATTTGATGACGCGGCGCAGCGCGGCAACGTCCTCGGCGACGTTGAACGCGTTCGCGGCCCAGTCGTCGCATGTCGCGTAGCCGCCGGCGTGAGGCCAGCATCGGAGCGCACCGAGCTCGACGGTGACGGCCTCCCCGTCGAAACAGTTCGACACCCGCGACGAGAACGACATGGTTTCGTCGCCCTCGGTCGGGTAGTTCGACGTCAACCGCACCCAGGCGAGGCCGCGGCAGCACTCGTTTTGCTTGGTAGCGGGATTGAACATGGGAATGGACTGGCCGTTTCCGGTGCGGTGGCAGATCAGCGCCGGCGGCGAGGGGTGATCCCAGTCGTTGAACGCCGACTCAAGACACGACAACAGTTCGTCGAGAATCGGCCACACCACAAAATCAACCACGGCACGCCTTACATAGGTTGGCGGCCCAGGGGCCGGTTGGGGTTCGACAGGACTGGGGCGGCGGCCATGCCCCAGGGGTTGCGGGCGGCGACGACTTGGTCAACCTCGTCGATGCCGATACGCATGATCGCGGAACCCGGTGCCGGGAGCGTCGCAAAATCGATCGTGACACCCATTTGCGACATGGAGGCGACCTGCCTCGGGAGTCGGCAGTCGGCACCGGGGGTGCACGCGGCCGCGAACTCGCACGCCATGACGTCGGCGCCGATGAGGACGTCGGCGGGGATGAGACGCCCGCGCCCGTAGGTGACCTCGACGGCGCCGTCGCCGGTGGCGTTGCAGCACACCGGCCAGCACTGCCCGTCGGTGCGGACGAGGGTGTCATGGTCGTAGACCTGCCAGTCGCCCGGTTCGAGCTCGGTCTCACCGATGATGACGGCGCTGACCGCGTCCGAGTTCGCGACGAACCCCGGCAGGTGCAACTCGCATTTAGCGGTACAGCAGGCGCCGGCGCCCGTCGGCGCGTTCCACCACACGCCCCCCGCTAGATAGGGTTGCCACGCGCTCGAGCCGAACGGCCCAACCGGGTAGGCGCGATAGGTGCCGAGGCGTTCGCGTTGGGCGCACACTCGGATCGTGGTTTCGCACTGGCCGTAGAGGCGGCCGGTGGCGGCCCACATCCATGTGGCCCCGAGGATCGCGGCGCGTTCCTGTACGTCCTCGGGGTAGTCGGCCCACGCGTCGCAACAGCCCGTAGCGGCTGGATCGATAGTCCAGCCGCACGGGCCGTCGTTGACATTCACCTCAACCATGCGTTGAGCTTACGGCGACGTCGGCGACGTCGGCGACGTCGGCAACGGGACGCAACCGTCAGTCGGCGTCGGCGGCGCGATAGTCGTCGTCCGCTGCATATAGACCTGTTCGGGCAACCACGGGTCGATGAGCGGCGCCGCGGCGCCGGTCTCGTCGGGGACGACGTCGAACGGGCCCTCCTGCCAATTCCCGCCGAGCATCGCGTCGAACATGATCGCGACCGGATCGGTGTTGTTCCCGTACGTGGGCACCGTCGACCACCGGGCGTTCCGGTTGAACGGGAACAAAAGGTATGACCATTGCGGGGTCCCGTCCGGGCACGCCGGCGTCGCGGGCCCGGTCGCCAGCTGGTTCCAGAACTCCAGGCCGAAGAACTTGCGGCCGAACGTGAGCGCGTTCAACCGGCCGCCGACGAGCTCGAGCGTTTGCGCGTCTGTTTCCTGGTCGAACCCCATCATCATGTACTGCAACCATGGGTCGATGTCGTTGAGGGTCGCGGTGACCTGCGCGAACTTGTAGGCCGGTGCCGTCCGGTCGTAGTACTGCGTTTCGTTGTCGTCGCACAGCAGCAACGTTTCGGCGGGATCTTCGATGTTGTCTTCCCAGGTGATCGAGACCATGCAGTTACGGACGTAGTAACCGCATTCGCCGTCGTTCTCTGGTGTGCCGCAGTTGTTCTCGTTGACGATGCGCATTGCGACTGGGCTTTTCGGCCTGTATGAACCCATGTCATTTCCCCTTTCGCGGGTTGCCGCTGGCGGTGTAGGACTGCATGAGGTACAGGACCGCGGCCTTTTCGGACACCATCACACCCGACGTGGAGCCCTTGACGTAGCGGATGGTTTCGTTCGGTGCGACCTCGAGGATGGCGTCGGCCATCTCCGTAAGCGGCGGGTACGGCGTCCCGTCGGGCCTGTCGCCGGTGAAAATCACTGCCATGGCTATGCGACCTCCACAGTGGTGACGCCCTGGAAACACTCCCAGGCGGCCGCATAGTCGCGGATGGCGAACCCGCGCCATTCGTTCGTGACGCGGTCGAGCGCGGCCGCCTCGTCGGTGACGAACGACGGCGCGGCCGACCGCCACAGGGTCACGGCCCCGGTGATGTACATCGTGCTATCCGGTAGGGCCGCGTTCCAATAGACGACGGTGCCGCGGCGGGTCTCCCAGCGCGGCGCGACCCGCACCTCGGCCTGTGAGCGGTCGTCCATTTCGGCGCCGAGGTTCATGGCCGCGTGGATGGTCGCTTTCAGGCCGTACCGGTTCGTCGAATACGCGAACGTCTCCAGTTGCGATACGGCGTTGACGACGTCGAGCGCGGGCCCGACGTCGACGGCACCGGACGCCGCGAGGGCGTCGGCGACGTTCTCCTCGACGGCGACGTGTTCGGTGGCCTCCAGGTTCGCCAGGAGCATCGAACGGAACCCGGGGATCCCGTCACGGTCATCCCATGGCGTGCCCGGTGCGAGGCAGGAGAGTTCGGCGATGACCTGAAACTCGGTGCCCTCGACCCAGGCCGGGCCGGGCCCCTCGACCAGTTCGCCCGGGGACGTGCAGTCGACGCCCTCGGCCCTGGCCGACGTGCACCATGGCGCCTGGTATTGCACGCCGGCGAGGCGCGGCAGGTCGAGCGGACCTCCCGCGGCCTCGATGATGCTGTAGCGGCGCCCCGCCGGGGAAACCGGCGGGGCTACCGTGATCGCTGGCACTATCGCCACGATGCCCCCTCTAGTCCGTAACCTGTGGTCACGGGGAGGTCGGCGACGACTGGTCGCCGGCGTCGCACCCGCAGGCGCACGGGTCGACGATGACGTTGTACACGCGCGAGTACGGGCACGTCTGGAGGGCAAGCCAGCCGTCCTCAACGAACACGGCGGTGTACTGGTTCGACGCGAGGAGCGTCGAGTCGTAGATCGTGTCGAGGTCGATGACCGGTTGCGTGCCTTTCACCCACGTGCCGGCCGGGTAGATGATGAACTGCACTTCGGTGGGCAGGGACGCGAGCGGCACGGCGGCGCCGGGGAACCCGGCCGGGGCCGGGGTGACGTGCGCGTCCTGGTAGCCGTACACGAAGTGGACCGTGACGCCGAGTTTCGCGAACTGGGTTTGCAGCCACTCGTCTGCTTTGACCATGTCGTCGATGCCGCGGCGGTTCATGATCGCGGCGCGCAGGTTCGCGCGCACCCACACCGGGAGTACGACCTCGAACTCGGGGCCCAGCGCCATATAGGAGCGGGTGGCGAGGTCCTGCACGGCGAGGTCGACGGCGGCGTACAGCGTCGAGAACGCGTCGGCACCGGTACAGGAGGCGACCTCGACCGGCGTACCCGAGGCGGCGACGATGGCCTGAATGATCCGCGAGTTCGTCTTGTGCATCTTGGCGGCGAGCGCCATGGCGATGAACGCCTCGATGGACTCGGGCCACGCGCGGCGCTGCAACAGCGACGCGGTGATGCACAGCCAGTCGGCATTGAGCCGCGTTTCGGGCATGTCGAGGCAGGGCACCTCGATGCACGTTTTGACCACACCTGCGGTCAGTTCGGCGTCGGTCGCGGTGTTGTCGCCGATGAGGTCGTACACGGTGCCGAACTCGAAACCGCCGCCCTCGGCGATCGCGATGCCACCGCGGTCGACGGTCCGCTCGGGCAGCGGCAACTGCCCGTCAAGCGACGCCTGATTGCACAGTTCGAAAAAGTTCTCCCCGCGGGCGCACCACGCGGCGATGAGACCGGAACGGCCCACGTTGCCCGCAAGGGCCCGCTGGCGGCCGGCCGAAAGCTGCGACCTCCACTCCGCGGCCGCGGAGTGCATGAGGTTCCAGTTGGCTTCGTCGTTGCCGCCGAACTGTTCCTCGGAGACGTCGCGCATGATCCGTGCGGCGCCGTGCCGGTTCGGCGACGTCATGGCCTGCGAGCGGCCGGTGAGAGTGAGCTCACCGCCCATGCGGCCGAGCTGGGCGGCGGCGAGCGTCTTAGTGGGGAGTGCCAGAACGGGGCCGTGGTTCGACGTCCGGTTGGACACACCGTACGACTTCAGGCGCGCCATGAGCGCACCGGCGAGGTCGGCCCGGTCGGCGAGGACCTGCCCGGAGGTGTAGCCGCCGCCGATGTCGGCCGCGGCGATCATGCCCGGCATACGGCGCACACGGTGGCCGCCGTCGGGGCCGTCGGTGGGGGCGCCGCCCTGGATGAGGTCGGCGACCGACGGCGGGGCGACCGGTGCGGCGGGGAGGCGGCCGGCGGCCGCGGCGAGCGCGGTCAGGATCTGGGTGGCGGCCTCGGCGGCGATGGCCTCAGCCTCGACGACCACGGGCGGTGTACCGCCGCCGTCGGGCCCGTCACCGTCGCCGTCGCCCGGGGGCGGGTCGGCGGGTGCGGTGGTGAGCTGGGCGAGCGCGGCGAGCGCGTCGGCCTGCGCGGTCTGGGCCGTGGTGTCGGCGGTGCGGCGGTCAGACTCGGCGCGAACCTCGGTCGACCACTCGGTGAGCTGGTGCACCGTGGTGAGCTGGTCGTCGGTGAGTCGGCCGGCGGTAGCGGCCTGGGAGAGTTCGGCGGCGGCGGCGGTGATCGCGGCCTGCCATTCGGCGAACTGTTCGGGCGTGAGCGCCGTGAGGTCGTCGGGCCTGTTGAGTTCCGGCATCGGATACCCCTACGTGATGCGATGTTCTGGACATGCGGACATCGCTTGTGTCCCGCTGTCCCAGGCATCACGTACAAGCTGGGTCCGATCCTAACACCGGCGCGGCGAGTGCGGGCGTGTTGCTATCGTGGTCCGTAGCCGCTCACGCGGTTACCGCGCCGAGGCCCTGCAACCCTCGACCCAATGACCGCGGGGGCGCCGTAGATGGGTAACGGCGTCAACGGTAAGGCCCCCACTTCGGTGGGGGCCTTCCGTGCGTCTTAGGTGGTTACTTTGTCGCGTGGCCTGATAGGCGCATTCGTTGCTTTCAGGCGGCGCCGCTCATTCGAGGCGAGCGCGTGGGTCGCGAACGCGTAGACGACACCCTCGTGTTCGAACCACCACTCTTTGTTTTTGTTGCAGCCGCATCCCATGGTTACCGGCCTCCCCCTGGTTTCCGGTTGAGGTCGCGCCACGCCCACGTGCCGGCGCCGGGGCCCTCGGGCCACCGCGGGTGTAGGTCGGGTTCGGCGACGTCGGAGACGTGGGGGACGTTGTACTCGGTGTAGCCGCCCGCCTCACTGGCGGTGAGCACGCGCAAATGCACGTGCATATCGGTGTCGAGGTCGGGGATGTCGCCGGCCTCGACGGGGCCCGGTTCGAGGGTGTCGGTGGTCGTCACGATCATCGCCGGTTGGATCGCCATGGCGCCCACTTTTCCGCGGTAGTGGACGATGAGGCCGATGGTGGGTGGGTGCGTGTTGTGGTCGTTCATGCGGTTCGTTCCAATCGGGTGAGTTCGGCGCGGGCGCGCGCCTGGGCGGCGTCGGCCACCGCCGTGTTCATGGCCTCGACGGCGTTGAGGGCGTGCACGGTGCGGGCGACGAGCGCGGGCACGTCGACCGTGTCCTCGGCCGGCGCTGGGGGCACTTCGGCGGGGCCGGCGGCCGCGATGAGCACGCTACGGGTGCGCGAGGTTTTCACGCGCTTCGCGAACCCCGGTGAGCCGCGGTCCAGGGCGAGAATTTCGACGAGCTCGTCGGCGTCACCCAGGGGGCGCCAGTCGCCCGACCATGTGCGGCGGGCGAGGACCGTGGCAGCGTCGGCGGGCAGTCGCGGGCGCAGGACGCCGGCGACCCAGATGACGCCGTCGTCCTCGCCGATGTTCACGTCGGCGAGGGTCACCATCTGATCATGGTGTGCCATGGCCGCAATCAGGCCCTTGGTGTTCGGGCACGCGTGGTCGCCGAACACGCTGGGGTCACAGCAGTTGCACCCGTTGCCCAGTCGCCCCAGGCCCGACGTGAGGCGGCCGACGGGGATATCGCCGGTGGTCGTGGTCAGCATGTACCGGCGGAATATCGCGTACTGCGACGCGCTCGGGGGCGGGGTCACGCACTCGCCCGGCCAATTCAGGTGACAGGCGTCGAGCGCGGCAAGGTGACCGGTGATCCGGTTGCCGTCGATGCGGTAACCAGGCTGGTATCCGGGGATGTCGGGCCGGGCGAACAGGTCCGCGGGGGGGGCCTCGACGACGGCGGCGATGAGCGCGCGGATACCGGCCTCGGCCTCGGCGCGCTCGGGTTCGTCCTCGTCCCGCATGTAGCGGACCTCGGCGGCGGTGGGCGCGGGCGCGTCCTCATCAACGTCGACGTCGACGACCTCGGCCTCGTCGTCGGGGAACGTGACGAACGTGCCGACCTTCCCGGGCATACCGACGAGGGTCACGCCTGAGAAATCGGCGACGGTGAGCGCGAGCTCGCCGTCGGCGTTGGGGGCGACCGCGAGCACTGTCGGATCAATAGAGGGGGCAACGGCGCCCTCACGGGCCATGTGCACGGCCTCGCGCGCCATCTCCCAGATGCGGGGGGCGTTCGCCTGGTCGTCCTCGCCGTCGTAGAACTCGCCGGCGGTGCGGGTTCGCCCGTCGCCGCCGAGGGTGAGCGCGTCGGTGCGGCCGACGATGATGCCGCCGTCGTGGCCGTTGTTCAACGCCTGGTAGAACACCGGTGACGGTAGCTTGAGGGCGGTGTATGCGGTGTTGGACTGGTCGAGGTCGCGGATGAGGGCGTCGCGGGGCGCGGCGCCGTCGTCGGCGACCATCTCGAATCGGGTACGCGGCATGGCACTAGGCCCCTTTCAGGCTCGACGGCGGGAGAAATCGACGTTCTGGCCGGGGCGGACGAGGACCGTGGTGCACCGGCACTGGATCACTTCCTCGGGCGGCCCGGCGGGGTCGCCGGGGTAGGCGAGGCGGGCGTCGCCGACCGCGAACAGGCCCCCGTTGACGGACACGCGCTGCCCCTCGGCGATGCGGTGGGTGTCGCGGGTGCGGGTGTCGAACGTGGCGACCCACATTTTCTCCCAGGTGCCACCGAGCGTGGCCGCTATCTGGGTTTGGCCGTCTGCGCGGCCGCCGTTCAACGCCCCGATCGATTCGGTGCGGGCGATGACGGCGGCGCGGTTTTCCCAGCGGGGTGTGGCCGACATGTCGAGTATCCGGTCGATGTTATCGGCGAGGCGGGGCCCGGCGATGCCCTCGGAGAGGGCACGGTCGACTTCGCGCTGTATCAGGGCGTACAGCTCGTCAGGGAAACTCATGAGCTGGTTCCGTCGGGCGTAGACGCGTGCCTGCGCGGCCGCGGCCATGTTCACCGGGTACCGGGTCACCGGCGTTTCGGGTCGTAGGCCGGCGTTGACCGTGTCGGCGTAGGACTGTTCCATGGTGGGGAAAAGGTGGTCGGTCGCGAACGCGTTCATAGCCTCGGCCCAGGCCGGCCGGATAGCGCCGATCACGGTGGGGTCGTAGCGGGCCTGCGCCATCCGCTCACGCGCCAGCGACATCCATTCGCGCAGGAACCCCAGGAACGCACGGAATAGCCGCGCCTCGGCGACTACGGCGTCATAGATCGCGGCCAGGCGCGCAGGCAACCACGGGTCACGCCCGTCCCCGTCCCACACCGGTTCGCTGCGGTCGCTCATGCCAGGCCCCCCAAGTCCAGGAGCGCGGCGAGCGCGGCCGGGTTGTGGGTGCGGCGGTTGCGGATGAGGTGGCGCGTGTACGTGTCCAGGGCGTTCTCGACCGCGGCGGGGTCGGCGGTCGTGCCGAGGGTCGCGAGGTGGTCGGGGAGGCTGCGCCAGGCGCCGGCGAGCGCGTTCGTGACTTGGTTGTCCTCGGGGGGTCGCTCGAGGGTCGTATAGACGTTCGTGCGGTCGGCGGTGCGGGAATGCGTTTTGACCAGGCGGCCGCCGGCGACCTCGAGGGCGCGGACGACGGCGACGTTGGCGACGGCGGCGAGGCCACCGGCGGCGGCGGTGAGCGCTGGCCGTTCGATGGCGGTGGGGTTCGCGCCGGACTGGTCGGGGGGCCCGGCGGCGGGGCGTTCCTCGACCGCAGGCGCGGGCGCTGGTGCCGGCGCGGGCCCGTTCGCCTGGTCGATGACGACCGGCGGTGTACCGAACCCCAGGAGGGCGACAACACCGGGGTCGGTGATCAGTTGCGGATTCGATTTCACGAGCTCGCGCATGAACCGGATACGGGTCTCGTCGTCGTCGGGGGCGTCATCGTCGGTGCGTCCGGCCGAGGTCCGCAGCGTCTCGTCCGAGATGAGGGTGCGGTCCCACAGGTTCATATCGTCGCCGAGGCGGTCGCCGCGGATCCGCAGCGGCGACGTGTCGAACGCATACGCGAACTCGTCCGGGTTGAGGCCGTCGTCTTGGCGTTCGATACCGGGGTGAAGGTAGATGTTGGTGAGGGCGTCGGCGTTGCGGGAGAGGATCGGATCGTAGTGGGTGGTGATCGTTTCCTCGGCCTGGAGCCATTCGGCCCAGTGGGATTTTTCGGAGGTACCGAGTGTCATCGACACGGGGGCGTCCATGGATTGCGCGAGGGAGAGCACTTTCCGTTCGGTGAGCTCACCGAGCGCGTTGGACACTTCCGACCAAAAGTTGATGACACGGACTTTTTCGATGTCGTCCGCGTTCATCGTCACCATCTCGGGGATGAGACTGTTCGGGTGCGCGGGGTCGGACACGATCTCGCCGGCGTGTTCAACGAGTTTATCGGTAAAACCTTTGATGCCCTCTTTACCGAAATCAACCGATTGCGGCCACATCATGATCCCGGCGCCGGTCAACCGCGAATCGAGCTCGGCCGCCTCACGCTTCCGAATCGTCGCCAGAATCGACAAGTCCGGGAGCGCGGCCCGGAACGGTGAATCGGCCTCGGTCGCGTGTTTGGGGTGCGGCGTCCATACACGGCAGATCACGTCACGACCTGGCACCAGGACCGCAGTCCCGCCGCCGGCCATCTGCGGCCGGTTCACCTTGAACGCCTTATCCCCCTGGGTGCCCTTACGGTCGAAATCGAACGACGACACCAGATACCACTTGTCGCCGCGCCCGTCTGCGCTGGCGGCCTCGCCGATGAGGTAATACTCGCCGGCAACGAAAAGGTTCAGCGCGGCCACGCGCAGGTTCTCGCGGCGGCGGTTGCCGGTGCCCAGGGGGGAGGCGACGAACGGTTTCAGTCGGGGGTCGTCGGCAGCGCCGAGAATTTCACCGGTATCGGGGTCGAGCCGCGCGATATACAAGGGGCACCGGGAGATCGCGTTCGCCACACTGTTGGCGACGAAACGCCCTTGGCCGGTGATGTCGTAGGCGTCCCAGGCGTCGCCCTGCCACTCGCGCGTGGGTGCGAGTTTCGTACCGGGTTTGTGGAGCCGTGCTGAGGCGGCGACTATCCCGCGCCTGGGTACCGACGTATAACCGCCCATGCGCGCCCCCCGGTTTGCATTATCCGCGTCCTATACCCGAGAGCATACCCGTCACCTGCGCCAGCGCTAGGCCGATGACCGCCCAGTCGAACAGGGCCGCACCATGCCATCCGGGGGTGGCGACGGTGACCGCGAGCGCGACCCACACGCCGACGCACCACATGCACGTGATGAGGGTTTCGACCCAGCGGGTGGCGGCGCGGCGGTTCGCGGCCTCGCCGACGGCGAGGCGGGGCCGGTCGAATATCGAATCGAGGGCGACCAGGCCTGCGATACGGGTCGTGGCGAGGGCGAGGATGACCAGCCATCCGAGGGCCGGGATGGCGCCGAGGGTGTCCTCGGGGCCTGGGATCGCGTCGAGCATGTGGCCGATGGTAGCCTCGACGCGGGCACTCGCCCTTGGAATCTCAACGTGAACGGCCGGCCCCGGTGCATGGGGCCGGCCGTTCGTGTGTCCGCTACGCGGCGAGGGTGTGCAGCAACTCGGCGAGGGTGCGGGTGGCGGTGGCCTCATCGTGGATGCACTCGGCTCTCGCCTTGAGGTTCGCGTCGATGAGGGCCCCTCGGCCCTCGGAGAGGTCCCCTGCGCCCTCGCGCGGGATATCCATCAACGCGTGGCCGGCGGCGTTGATGCGGGCCCGCTGGCCGGGCACCATGCACAGGGTTTCGAGGGCGGCCTCGGCCTGCTTACGCGAGGCCGGTGGCAGGTCGGCACCCTTGATGATTTCGGCGAGCTGGGCGCGGTGCGCGTCGGCGAGCGCACGCACCTTACCCGGGTAGCCGACCGGGAGCGCGCGGCCGGCGTCGAGGACCGAGGCGACGGCGTAATACAGGTTCGGCAGGCGCCGGATGAGGTCGATAGCGTCGGTGCTCATGCGCTGGCGTCTCCCTTGGCGGCGAGGGCGGCGGCGACGCGGGCGGCCGCGCTCCCGGGCGTGAGGACGAGGTTGGCTTGTGGGTCCAGTCCCGCGGCGGCGACATCGAGGACGGCGAGGACCATGTCGAGGTCGGCGCGCATGTCTCGCGAGCAGTCGGTGCACGTGCCATCGCATGAGCAACCGGTGTCGTACTTTGTCGGGTTCATGGGTTCGCTCCGTTCGGTTATGAGGGTTCGGGGTCGGCGAGGCACTTGCGCATGATGATGTGGTGTTCGCCGACGCCACCGCACTCAGCGCACATCGCGGGTTCGGCGGGCACGTCGACGCGCGAGTCGGCGAGGGCGTGCACGAGGACGGCGGTGGTTCGGGTGATGTCGGCGGTGATGGCCTCGCGGCGCGCGCGCAGGCGGCCGAGGTCGTCGTCGGTGTCGATGTCGGCGGGCAACAGGGCCGCGGCCCACAGCACGTTATCGATGTGCGCGGCCTCGATCACGGATTGCTCGAGGCCGTCGAGGGCGCGTCGGGCGTTCAACCGGGTGTCGCCCATGGTGAGGCGGTCAATGGCGGTGTCCAGCTTCAGGCGGGTCTCGCCCAGGGCGCGGTTGATGCCGTGCACGATGCCGGCGGTCTGCGTCTTGAGGGTGGTCGAGGACGAGGCGTGGCGCGCGGACTGCACGCCTGTTTTCACTGTGTGAAGCGTGGCGTGTTCGGTGATGACGGTGATCATGGGTTAGGACTCCGTTCGGTTGAGCAGCAGCCGCACGGCGGCGGCCGCCTGGGGGGGGACTACGCCGTTGCCGAGTAGGCGCAGTTTGGCGTTTCGGGGGATGTCGATATCGGTGACCCACCCGTCGGGAAGGCCCATCATCCATTCGACGAGGCGCACGGCGAGGACTCGTCGGTGTGCGGCCTCAGGCGCGGTGATGGTGCCGCGTCTGCCTACCGGTCGCCGGTCGGTGCCAGCGAGGCGGTCGGCGATGGCGCGCCGCCAGCGGTGCCAGGCGGCACCGGGTTCGGTGGGCGCGGGGGCGTCGCGTCGCATGATGATCTCCCACCGGGCGATGGCGAGCGCGTAGTCGCCCCACCGGTTGCCCTGTACGGCACTGGGCAGCATGAGGTCACCAGCCGAACCGCGCTGGTTCGGTCCGCCTTTTGTGCCGTCAGTGGCGCGGGGCGTCGGCAACAGCGGGCCCCCATCCCAAAACGCGTCAGTCAGCATGGTGCCCGAGTGATGCCCTGTCTTAGTCCGGTTGGCAGTGGCGTTTCGGCCTCCCTTCGCATCGGTGGCGGTCGGCGTCGGTAGGTAAGCGATGGTGGTGCGCAGGTCCTGCCCGCCTCGGCCGTGGTGCCCGATGCTGTGCGAGTCGGTCGTGCGCGGGGTCGGCAGCAGCAGGAACTCGACCTCGTCGGCGAGGGTCGGACCGTGCCCACCGGCTTTGCGCTTGTCGGGGTGTTGTGATCCGCCGTTCACGGCGAGTTGCGCGGTCGGTGTTTTCAGTAGCCGGTCGGGCAGCGAATCGCGGTTAGTCTCGCCTTTCGAGTCGCGGGCCAGCGGGGTCGGCAGGCCACGCGGTACAGAACCAGCGCTCGCGGCGGTGGGGCGCACCGACGTCGGACGATCGTAGACACGTCCATTCCGCATCGAACCCGAGCGTGGCAATGTCACCGAGGACGGCGTCGAATCCTCGAACAGTGATGGCTGAGACGTTCTCCAGGACGACGAGGCCGGGTCGTAGTACGCGCATGGCATCTGCGACTGAGGGCCATATCCATCGTTCATCGTCTTGACCTTTCCTTTTGCCTGCGTGGCTGATTGGTTGGCACGGGAACCCGGCGGTGATGATGTCGACCGGCGCGACCGAATCCCAGTCGGTTGCGGTGATGTCGCCGAGGTTGGGGATCCCGGGCCATCGTTCGGCGAGGAGCTGGGAGGCGTGCGGTTCGGTTTCGGCGTGCCAGGCGACGCGGGCGTCATAGATGTCCATGAGGGCGAGGTCGAGGCCGCCGTATCCGGTGCATAGCGATCCGATGGTGTACACGGTTCGATTGTCCTATTGGTCGCGGCGCTGGGCGCGCTGGTCGATGGTGTGGAAAAGGGCGACGCCGCCGGCGACGGCCATGACTGCGAACGGGAGCGGGAGTGCGTTGATGGTGGCGTGAAGTGTGATGAGGATGTCGAGTGCGCCGGTGGCGAGCGTGGTGACGGTGTCGGCCGTCCCTTGCCATGTCTCGCGCATGTGGTGTGCCTTCCTTGGGGGTGCGGGGCCGCCCCCACCGGTGCGGCCCCGCGGGGGTTAGGCGTTGGTGAGCTTGAGGTAGCGGGCGAGGCGGGCGGCGGCGTTCTCGCGGGCCTTGGCGGCGGCGTCGAGGTTGCGGTCCCAGGTGATGAGGGCGCGGGCGTCGGCGAGGTCGAGGTCGGCGGTGGCCGCGCTGATGCCCTCGTGTTCGGCGACGGTGACGGCCAGGGCCTCGATGGTGGCGGCGATAGCGTGGTCGAGCTGGGAGCGGACGTGCGCCATGGCGGTGCGGCAGATCTTCGCTTTGATCATGGGGCGGGCGGTGGGGATGTCGACGACGATGCCGCGGGCGATGCAGCGGGCTTCGTATCCACCGCGGCGGCGCTTGGTGTCCTCGATGAACAGGCACCAGTACAGCAGTCCCTCGGCGGCGGTGATTTCGGCGTAGACGCGGGGGCCGATACCGGCGTACTTGCCGTCGTTGAACGTGCGGACCTGGGTGTCGTCACATCCGGGTTTGGTGTTCCAGTTGCTCATTGTCGTACCCTCTCGGTTGCGTGTAGATAGACCTTAACATGCGTCTTTCTATCGCGTCTACCTGGGGTAAGGGTTGCGTTGCGTGACCGCGAGCATTAGACTCTAGTCACACGCAACCGAGAGTGAGGACATCCCCCATGTCTGAAATGAAGGTCGACCACACCAGCACCGGCACGCGCTACTTCACGCCATGGCGCCAAGGGCGCCGCGGCGTCGGCACCGAAGTCCGCCGGATCGTTTCCATTACGGCCCAGCCGGGTTCGTGGGCGGTTATCGCCGTCGAGCACTACCGCGGCGGCGACGCCGGCGACGTCCTGCACGACCAGGATTACGACACCTATCCGGCCGCGCTCGCGGCCCTCACGGCGGTCATGGAGGCCGCCCGCGCCGCGGGGTACGTCACCCGCACCGACCTTGAGCGAATCCCCCACGCGGTACGCTGACAGGCGGTACTCACAGGTACCCAGGCGCCCCCGGCCATAGGCTGGGGGCGTTGCCTGTACCCCTAACGCCGCCCGATGCCAGGCATACGGTTTCGCGGCAGGCGCGACCCCGACGACTCACCCAGGACGAGGGGCACGTTCATGGCGTCGAGCCAGTACGCCATGGCGACCGCGTCACCGAAGTCCGGCGAACGCCCGAGGCGTTTCACTAGGTCGTCTTTCGTTTCGATCGCGATTTTCGGCGGTGACCCGGTGATGATCCGCCACGTCGGCGTAGTGAGGTCCGCCAAGAGTTCCTGTTTCGGCGGGAGCATGATGGCCTCGGCCGGCGGCCGGTTCGGTGACAGGAGCTCGCGCAGGTGCCAGTACGCGGCCGACCGCACATTGTTGAACCCGAACTCACCCGACTCGTCGGTCGCCGTCGTGGAGGCCGCGCCCACGTACCGCTTCACGCGGTAGTCGAGCTCGGCGAGGCGGTCGGCGACGCCGGTGCCGACGCCGGCGACGTCGATGACCGACCAGCGCTCGGCCTTCCGGTCGTCGGGTATCAGTGTCTGCATCTTCGTTGCGGTCGCCATCGTGTCACCGGTGTCCTCATAGTCGAACCGGGTGACGTGCTGGCCGTGCCGGTGCGCAACGACCGTCTTGTCGGACCCGGATGTGGCGACGTCGACGCCGTACGACCAGGCGCCGGCGTCGACGGGGGACCCGCGGTCGACCCAGGTCGCATAGTGCTCGTGACCGGCGTCGACGGCGCCCAGGACCGCCGGGCGGCCGGCGTCGCGCCAGGCGTGCCACCGCTCGAACGCGGCCTCGACCCACGACAGGGGAATGATCGCGTTCTCATCGTCGGCCGCGAACGACCCCTCGACCTGTTGCCGGTACAGCGCGGAGGTGACGCCCCAGGATGCGGCACGGGCGTCAGCCCACTTGCGGGAAATGCGTTTTGCGGCGATCGCCTCGTCGCGGGTGACGTGCCGGTGCGACCAGTCCGCGTGGCGGCCGGAGTGGATTTCATAGAAGCGGCCGGCGGGCGCGCCTGGTGTGGAGAGGGCGAGCGCGTATTGCCCTTCCTCGCCGGTGAGGGCGCCCTCGAGGGCGTCCCAGATGGGTTCGGGTACCGACTTGGCCTCGTCGATGAGGATCAGGATTTCGTCGGCGTGCGCGCCCTCGATGAGGTCGGGGTTGCGGGCCACGGCGTAATACGCCTGCCCGTGCCTCATCTGGAGTGAGGCGGTCAGGAGCTGTTTCTCGGGGACGGGCGGGAGGTAGAGGCCGCCGCGGATCCGCGGCGCCCACTTATGAATTTCGGGCCATAGGGCGCGCAGTAGGTGCCGGGCGACGCCGGCGGTGGTCAACACTTTCCAGTCGAGGCCGAGGTATTCGCGTGTGAGCGCGAACCACAGGACGGCGAGCGCGGCGGTGGTGGTCTTGCCGAGGCCGCGGGGTCCGCGTAGGGCGAACCGGTGCGAGTCGGCGAGCGCTTGCAGGGCCTCGAGTTGGTAGGGGGCGACGGCGCGGCGGCGGGGCCAATCGATGGAGTCGGGTACCCACGCCGAAGGGTTGCGGGCGTAGTACTCGAGGCGGGCGCGGTTGCGGTTGCGTTCGAGGCGGTCGACGAGTTCGCGTTTCTGGCGTAGCTCGACCAGGCGGGCGCGGGCGGCGACTGCGCGCTCGAGCGGGGTGAGGGGCCGGTCAATCGTTGTCGTCATCGGCGGTGGTGTCCTCGCCGTTCTCGCGGGCGGCAGCGATGACCGCGTCCAGGCGCGCTATCTCGGCGTCCAGGAGCGACATGGAGAGTTCGTGTTTCACCGGCTGGTCGAGGCCGAGGAGACGCGCGCGCCGGTCGGCGACTTTCAAGAGGACGTCGAGGGCCTTGATGTCCATGGCGGCGTCATATTCCCAGGCGCGGGCGGCGATCGCGTCGAGGCGGACCAGTTCGAACGCGCGCAGTTCCTCAAGGTCGTCGGTGTATTCGTTGCGGGCGTCGCGGAGTGCGGCCTGGTAGTCCGACCATGCGGACTGTTTCGAGTTGTAGCCGAGGGCGGCGGCGATCTCGGGGAACGTGCGGCCCTGCATCCTCATTTTGAAGCATTCCGCGCGGCGGGCGAGGGTCGCTTTCTGCTCTTCGATGGTCCCTTTGATGTAGGGGCGGCGCTCCCCTTGCTTGGTGGCCCGTTTGCGCCGGCGGGGCCGTTGCTCGGTCAAAGTGGGTCCCTTTTATCTGGCGTGGCCGGTGCCGGTGCGGCGGTGGCCTCGTCTTGGGTTCGAGGTTAGCGCACGGGTGTGCGTGGGCGCTGGTGTGCGCTCACCACCGGATGTTACTCTCTAGGTTCACGCAACCGAGAGGATAGTTTGATGAGTGCTACGACCAGGGAAAAGGTAGACGGGGCGGCCCTCGCGTGCGACGATGAGGCCAGCGCTCCCGACGCGCTCGAGGACGTCGGCGGTCGGCCGCTGCGGGTCACGGTGATCCTCATCGACCAGGGAACGGTCGTCGTCGACGCGCTCGATTGGTTCTAGCCCTAGGACACGATAAGGCCCCCACCCG
>WUUC01104806.1_pt1 | contig 49009 bp, 41 predicted proteins | sample 6278441 | NCBI WGS metagenome assembly WUUC01 (sample SAMN13675441, study PRJNA597444) | soil metagenome | isolation source: soil | place: USA: Washington | collected 2017-10
AAGTCGATTTCAGCGACGTGAAAGGGCAGGGGCACGTCAAGCGCGCCATCGAAGTCGCCGTCGCCGGCGGCCACAATCTGCTGATATAATCGCCTAATCCACCTAAATGGCGACTGAGGACATTTTTGAGCGGGCGCAATGGGCAGCTTGTGCCGGGATTGCGGCTTGGCTTCCAGGACGTCTGAACCTATAGAGTAAGCTGCCGACCACGCGAAGGAATACCGCGCTGCTGGTCAGCCAACTCCCACTATGAAAACAGTTCGCGACGCCTGCACGCTTCAAGAGAATGCCCTCTCCATAAAGCTGAGCGATCAGATCGAGCAGCTCGACGAGATCATCAATGCGGAGAAGGACGGCGTTGCTTTCTTCGAACGCACTTTCATCACGCAAGGTATGCAGGACCTCATCTCTGAAGGGACTGCGCGGCTCGCTGGAGTTTCGACCCAAGCTGTTTTCCACCTCAAGCAGGCGATGGGCGGCGGGAAAACGCATTTGCTCGTCGGCTTCGGGCTGCTCGCGAAGCACCCAAAATTGAGGGAGCAATTCGGCGGCGGCTTGTTGCACGGCCGCAGTTTCGAATCCGCCGACATCGCCGCATTCAACGGCAGGAATAGTCCCGATCATTTCTTTTGGGGCGAGATCGCAGAGCAACTCGGCCAGGGCGAGCAATTTAAGAGCTTTTGGACGAGCGGTCCGAAGGCGCCCGACGAGAAAGATTGGCTGAAACTTTTCGCGGGCGGAAAGCCGACGCTCATTCTGCTGGATGAGATGCCGCCGTACTTCCACTACCTCGACACGCAGAAAGTCGGCAACGGCACCGTTGCGGACATCGCGACGCGCGCGTTCTCGAATCTGCTCACCGCGGCCGGGAAGAGGTCGAACGTCTGCGTCGTCGTTTCCGATCTCGCTGCCTCTTACGACACGGGCACAAAACTGATCACGCGGGCGCTTGACGATGCGCGTTCCGAGGTCGGTCGCCAGGAGCGCAACATTACTCCAGTCGATCTCTCCGCGAACGAGATCTACGACATCCTGCGGAAGCGTCTTTTCACCTCACTCCCTGACAAGGCAGAGATCGAAGACATCGCGGCCGGTTACGGCAAGAAACTCGAGGAGGCAGCAAAATCGAAAGTCGCCAGCCGCGGCGCGGAAGCGATCGCGGATGAGATAGCCGCGACGTATCCATTTCACCCGCGGCTCAAAAACGTCATCGCACTCTTCAAGGAGAACGAACAGTTCAAGCAGACGCGTGGTTTGATCGAATTGATTTCCCGGCTTCTGCGCTCGGTCTGGGAGCGCAAAGACAACGACGTCTTCTTGGTCGGGGCACAACACTTCGATCTCTCGATCGGGGAGGTTCGCGACAAGCTTACCGAAATTTCCGGAATGCGGGATGTGATCGCGAAGGATCTCTGGGACACAAACCAATCGGCCCACGCGCAGGTGATCGATCTCCAGGCCGGCAAAGAATCGGCGAGGCAACTCGGGTCACTCTTGCTGACCGCGAGTCTCTCAACTGCGGTCAACGCGGTGAAAGGCCTGACGAAAGAAGAGATGGTAGAATGTCTCGTCTCTCCGCTCCGTGAGCCGTCCGACTTCCTGGCCGCATTCGAGGAGTTCGAAAAATCTGCGTGGTATGTCCATCACACCCCGGAAGGCCGGTACTACTTCGACCGTCAGGAGAACCTGACAAAGCTCTTGCAGAGCCTGGCGCACGACGCGCCGGCAAACATGGTCGATGACCTGATCCGTCACCGGCTGATGAGCATGTTCAAGCCGTCGCGGAAGACCGCGTATGAGGAAGTGCTGCCGCTTCCAAAGCTCGACGCGATCGCGGAGAAAGTTCGCAAAGGCCGGGTGCTGCTGATCGTCAGCCCCGACTCGAAGATTCCGCCAGAGGAAGTCCAGAAATTCTTCGAAGCGCTTAGTCAGAAGAACAACCTCTGCGTTTTGACCGGTGACAAAACCGCGATGGGCAGCGTCGAGAAAGCCGCGCGCCAACTCTTCGCCGCGCAAAAGGCCGACGGTCGAATTCCGAAGGGGCATCCGCAGCGCGAGGATCTTGAGAGGAAGCAGCAGACGTACGAACAGGACTTCAATTCAACCGTTCTGAATCTGTTCGACAAAGTGCTCTTTCCAATTCAGCGCGCGGGTAAGGAGTCGCAGCTAGCGGCCAAGGCGCTCGACATGACACGCGACGCGACAAAGCCCTTCGACGGCGAAGAGCAGATTGAAAAGACGCTCACGTCGAACCCGCTCAAGCTTTACTTGGACGTCGACCGGGATTTTGATCCGATCCGCGACAAGGCTCAGGATCTCCTCTGGCCCGAGAATCTTGACGAGACGCGTTGGACGGATGCCGTCGATCGGATGGCTGAGCAGGCGGGCATGCCGTGGCTTCCGCCGAAGGGGCTCGAAAGCCTCAAGTCGATCGCCTGCAACCGCGGTCTCTGGGAAGACCTTGGGAACGGGTACGTCACGAAAAAGCCGAAGAAGAAGAAAACATCGGTCCAGGTGATCCCGGAGTCGCAACCCGACGACACGGGCAGCGTACGCCTGCGGATCAATGCGCAGAATGCCGGACCGGCGCCGCGCATTTACTACGCGGAAGATGCGACGGTAAGTGAATCCTCGACCCAACTGAAAGACCAGACGCTCACGACAAAGGCGCTGCGGGTTAATTTTCTTCTGATCGATCCGTCCGAAGAGTTCGAGACGGGAGATGTCGTCACGTGGACGAACAAGCTGACGCTACGCAATGAGCTGATCGAAGAAGGGGCAAAGCGGAGTGTTAAGCTTCTCGTCGCTCCCAAAGGCACAATCCATTACACCCTCGACAGCAGCGAACCGCGCGAGGGAACGGTTTACAAAGATGTGATCCCCATCGGCGACGGCGAGGTAATTGTTCGCGCTTTCGCTGAGGCAGATGGCATCGAGACCAAAGCCGATTTCCGTTTTCCCGCCAAAGACAGCGACGGGCTGCCTCCGATCGATCCGGCGAAAGCCGCGGTTCTCCTGTCGCGCTCCGGCCGGAAGTTGGATTCACGCGCGAAAACCTTTGAATGCCTCAAGCTCGCTGCGGAGAAAAGCGTGCAGTTCGAGAGTGTTATGCTGCCGGTCGGCCAAGGCGCGCAGGCCGGTCAGATTATGATCGGAGAGATCAAGGTCGATGCTCCGTATCTCGAGGGACTGTTGAACCAATTGCTCGAGAAGTTCGAGCCGACGACCCCCGTTACAATGACTTTTCGGAAGGCATATTTTCAGTCGGGCCACGACCTGCTCGATTTCGCCAGTAAGCTGGGCTTCGTGCTCCAGCCCGGCGACGTCCAACAATGAGCGGGGTCCTCAAAACTGTCGATTTCGGAGCTCCCGACAACTTCGGGGCGCACGTCTTTCGTGTCGAGATTTCGGCGTCTAAAACTGAGCCCATCAGAATTGTCGAGGATTTTGGCTATCGCGGTTTTGAAAGCGGGATTCCTCGCGATGAAGAGCGTGTCATTCTCCCGCGGTCGACATGGGCGGGAATAGCGGACATTTCGCGACGCGAATTCAACGATCGGCTAAAAGTTGCGAAAATCACAACTGGTCGCTGGCACACGGGGACGAACCTGATCGATCGGTTGTTAGGTAAGGAACTTTGCGTTTTGGCGTGGGCAGCCGAGACGGCAAACGATGATCAAATTCCTGTGATCGCGAGCAAGTGGGCCGCGCTTCGACCGGAAGAACGCTGGTGGCTCTTTTCAATGACGGTCGCTGAGGCCGGATTACCTGAAGACACCCAGCGCGGATGGCGTCGCGCACTGTTTCTCGCGCTATCAGATGGTGAGAAGCCGCCCGCCGGACGACGGCGGCGGCGGCCCCCGGAAGAAGACGTGTTCAATCTTCCGCTCTTTCAGAAGACCGCATGAGCGAGGTTATTCCTTTTTCGCTCAAAGATGCCCCGGCTCTAATCGAGCGCCTGTTGCCAGTGCAGAAGCTCTCTGCCGAGGCTTACAAGGAGCAAATGGCCGGTAGCGGCAAGACACTCACTGCGCTGGGCAGTTATTGGAAAGGGCGGAAGCCCTTGGTCCTCAATAAGGCGTGTATTTTGGGGTGTCTGTTGCCCGCGACCAAAGATCTCCGCCGCGACCTCGAAATTTTCGAAAAACTAATGGCGATGGACGACGAATCATTTGTTGTTCGGTGGCCGCGCCGTCCGCGCCCTCGGGAAATTCTCGCCACCCTGAGCATGGCCCCAATTCGAGACTTTTTTACGGCAGACCGCCCATCTCTTTTGCCTGAAACATCCCCAGTAGATTGGACTCAACCTCAACTTCAAAGCCTTAAAGTCGATTGGCGAGAGGATGTAGGTGAAATGGAACGACGGCGCATAGAGGCGCAGATGCTTCGCTTTAACGAGACGACATACCGAGAACGCGTGGAGAAAGCGCAGCGCGCCGAAGAAGTAGCTGACACGGTTCATGATCACATCTGGGACGGGGTAAACGCGCATCTCGGCACCCAGGCTAGATCTATGACCGAGTTGGTAGAGCAACTCGGGATGATGCGGTTTGGTCGTCGGGCTCGCGTGGCCGATACGTTCTGCGGCTCAGGGCAAATCCCATTCGAGGCTGCTCGGCTCGGCTGCGACGTTTATGCGTCAGATCTCAATCCTATTGCGTGCCTGCTTACCTGGGGGGCTTTGAACATTGTAGGTGGCGGTGATGCCGCCCGGGAGAAGTTGTTGAAGGATCAAGGAGCATTGTCGCTGAATGTCGGCACAAAAATCGATGATCTCGGCGTTGAGACGGATGGGAATGGCTGGGTGCCAAGGGTCTTTTTGCACTGCACCGAGGTGCGGTGCCCCCAGACCGGCTGGATGGTGCCGCTCCTACCAACTCGACTGTTGAGCACAAGCCGGAGCACGATTGTCGAGATGGTCCCGGATCCAACCAACAAGCGCTACGACCTGCTTGTCCGCAGCGGCGTGAACGCGGTCGAATTGGCGGGCGCTAAGTTGGGGACGATTGGTCGCGAGGGAAAATATGGAGAATCGTTTTTTTCCCATTGCGTTAACGGAACGGCGCACAAAACGAAGATCTCCACGTTGCGTGGCGATTATAAGGGCTCCGACGGAACAGTAACCAATCGTGTGCGGGCATGGGAAAAGCAGGATTTCAAGCCGCGGCCGGACGATGTCTTTCAGGAGCGTCTTTATTGTGTGCAGTGGATGCGCCGAAAGCCGAACGGCCAAGGATACTCCTATGAATTTCGCAGCGTTACCGAAGACGACTTGCGGCGCGAAAGTGTTATCGAGGAGTACTTGGCGGGGCACCTGGCGGAGTGGCAAGGGAAGGGCTGGGTTCCCGATATGCGCATCGAAGTCGGGGGGCCGCCGCGATATCAGGGATTGGATCTAATTAGGGCACGAGGGTGGACTCATTGGCATCACGTGTTCACGCCACGCTCCCTCTTGATTGGCGGACTGATTCGACAAGCCATAACTGGCAACACGGCTTTGGGACTGATGGCTCTTCTCAACTGCAACTCGAAACTGAGTCGATGGAATGCTGCAAGAGACTGCGTGGCTGAAACTTTCGACAATCAGGCGCTAAACACACTCTTTAACTATGCTAGCCAAAGTTTTGCGTATGGTTCTCGATACTTTGGGGATCGGTTCAGGACATTCCCGCTCACGAGCCGAATCGCGCTACATGCCGGACCGGCGATAGACCAGCGCAACGAGACCGATATTTACATTACGGACCCACCTTACGGGGATGCCGTTAAGTACGAGGAAATCCTGGATTTTTTCGTTGCATGGTTACGCAAAAACCCTCCTCCGGAATTCGCGAACTGGGTGTGGGATAGTCGCCGGTCCCTCGCGATCAAAGGCGAGGACGAAGATTTCCGACGCGGAATGGTCGGTGCGTATAAGCAAATGACGGAGTGCATGGCCGACAATGGTCTGCAAGTCATCATGTTTACGCACCAATCAGGAAGCATCTGGGCGGACATGGCGAATATCGTCTGGGCTTCCGGTCTTCAAGTTACTGCCGCCTGGTATGTCGTAACTGAAACAGACAGTCCGTTGCGCGAAGGCAGCTATGTGAAGGGCACCGTTGTTCTTGTTTTGCGGAAACGGCGAGGCATACCAAAGACGACGCGAGACGACCTGGCGTGGGAGATTCAAGAGGAGGTTGAGAAGCAAGTGCTTGCGCTCACCGGACTCAACCAAGCCGCGAAAGATCTCTATCGGGCGGAGAACGTTTTCGAGGATGCCGACATCCAGATGGCGGGATATGCGGCGGCGCTACGCGTCCTGACCCGCTATGCCACGATTGATGGGCGAGACATGACAAGCGAAGCAAGTCGGCCGCGCATTAAAGGCGAGATCACCTTCGTCGACGGCTTGATCAAATTTGCAGTCGACACCGCAAATCAATGTTTGGTTCCGCAAGGTATTTCCAAATCGCTCTGGGATCGCCTTTCTGGAGCAGAGCGATTTTATCTCAAGCTCACTGATCTCGAAAGCAAGGGCCTCAAGACGCTTGAGAACTACCAGAATTTTGCGAAAGCATTTAAGGTTCGGGAATTCCGCGCGCTAATGGGGAGCCACAAAGCCAATGCTGCGCGGCTAAAAACCGCCGCGGAGTTTGGGCGGACGGAGATGTCAGAGGGCTCGGAGTTATACACATCGGTGCTCCGCGCCGTGCTCTATGGATTGATGGAACTCGCAACGGATACAGATGGAAACGAAGTGATCGCTCATTTGACGTTCAACGTGCCTAATTATTACAGCGACATGACGCAGCGACAGGCAGTCGTCGAAATCTCTGACTATCTGGCAGGCAAACTAGAAGCTCTCCGCCCGGCGGAAGCCAGCGCCGCTCGCGTGCTGCGTGATCTCGTGAAGAATCAGCGGCTGGGATAGGGCTGGAGGCCGTTCAATGCCTGAGCCTTCTCCTCGCGACGGCGGTCTGAACGACAAAAGTCATCCGACACCGATTCTCGCGACAACGCGTCTGACATCTAACCTCGACGAAATTGTCCTATCTGCTGGCGTGGAAGGATCGATGTGGCGCAAGGCCTCGCTGGCCGACATCGGCGAAATTCCTGGCAACCCAGGAGTATATTGTTTTGTGCTTCCGGAGAGTGCTCTTCCGATCGACCGTGCTGTGATCCTGCACGGTCGGACGTTCGGACCGAAGGGCGCGCGTCGACAGCTTCAAATCAGGTTTCACTATACCGCCTCGGCATTCACCGAGGGCGCGGATATGGTGATTTATGTGGGCAAAGCCGTAAACTTGCGGGGGCGATTGAAGGCACACCTTTCAGTCGACATTCGAGCGACAACCAACCAAGTGTTGCGCGGGCTGGTGGGTAAACCGCACACGCACATCACGCGTGAAGCGCTTACGAAATCCCGAAAGCATTTGAAAGAGCATGGGGTCGTTTACTACTACGAACATTCACACGCAGACGAGAGGAACGATCATCACACACGCGACGATGTAGGTGAGACCTTCGTCGCTGAGCGCGACCTCCTCGAGCTCAAGTTGATTGCGAAATATGCCCCGCCATTCAATCTGAAAGCGGAGAGATGAACGAAACGCCGTCGATCAATCGCTTCTCGTCTCGCCGCGAGCGGCTCGATCACGCATTTCTGAATGATCGGCTGAAAAACGCGAAGTCGTACAGCCGCATCGCTGGCTATTTCCGGAGCTCGATCTTTGAACTCGTCGGAGAAGAGATTGCGGGTATCGATTCCGTTCGAATCGTCTGCAACAGCGAGCTCGACGAAGCCGACATCGTCATCTCGAAACATGTGCGCGAGACGGCTCTCAAGGAGCGCTTCAATGAAGTTCCCGCGGAAGTTGAAGCGCTGTTGCACCGCGATCGTTACCGACGGCTCCACGATCTCTTGACGAGCGGCCGCGTGGAGGTTCGGGTCGTGCCAAAAGACCGCGTGTTCCTGCACGGCAAAGCCGGAGTCATCGAAGCGGCCGATGGTTCGAAGACGTGCTTTCTCGGATCCATCAACGAGACGAAGAGCGCGTTCGCTCAGAACTACGAGATTCTCTGGGAAGACCTTTCGCCAGAGGGCGTGAAGTGGGTCGAAGACGAATTCAACGCACTTTGGAAGGATAGCTTCCCCCTTCCTGACGCGATCATCCAGGAGATCGATCGCATCGCGAAACGAGCGGAGGTCTACTTCGCGGAAGTTAAGCCGGAGGATCTCCCTGGCGCCGCGTTAGCGGAAAGCCCAATCTACCGAGGTGGAGAGCAGCTCCAGCCCTGGCAGCGCGCGTTCGTGACACTGTTCTTAAAGCACCGGGAAACGTATGGCCGCGTGCGACTGCTCCTCGCTGATGAAGTCGGGGTGGGGAAGACGTTGTCGCTTGGGGCCGCGGCGATGTTGTCAGCTCTGCTCGATGAGGGGCCGGTGCTTATTCTATGCCCTTCAACACTGACGATTCAGTGGCAGGTCGAGTTGAAAGACAAACTCGGAATTCCGAGCGCGGTCTGGCTGTCGAACAAGAAGATGTGGGTCGATTCGAACGGCCACACGATCAAAACGCGCGGTGCCGAAGATGTAGTGAGAAGCCCTCTGCAAGTGGCAATTGTTTCAACCGGCCTGGTGTTCCACAACTCCGAAGAGAGCAAGCTTTTGCTCGAGCGAAAATTCGGAACAGTCGTTCTCGACGAGGCGCACAAAGCGAGACGGCGCGGGGGACTTGGCGAAGCCAAGGAAGAATTAAACAATCTTCTGCGCTTCATGCTTGCGATCGGGCCGCGCACGAAGAATTTGCTACTCGGAACTGCGACCCCGATTCAGACCGAAGTCCGTGAGCTCTGGGATCTGATGCGGATCCTCAACAGCGGTGCTGATTTCGTTCTCGGCAAGGAGGCGTTTAGCGTCTGGGCTGATTTCGAACGTTCGCTTCCGATCGTGAAGGGGGAGCAGGCCCCCGTCGACGAGCGCAACGCATGGGACTGGTTGCGTAACCCATTTCCACCGGCCGACGAGGACGTTATTTTCGGAAGCCTCCGGCAGCAACTAAGTATCCCAAACAATAGTTTCTACACCGACCGCGGTTTCGGTTCATTGGAGTATTTCGAGCAGGAATCGATCATTCAAACGCTCGTGCCCGGCTTTTACCGGGAACACAATCCGATAATGCGTCACACGATCCTGCGGCGCCGGCACACGTTGGAGGAAGCAGGGCTTCTGGAACGCGTCGCGGTAGAAGTGCATCCAATGCCCGATGCACCTCCGAGCGCATATCCAAGCGTCGGCTTTGTCGGACTGGGACTGCTGACGAATCATCCGTTCGACCTCGCTTATCACGCCGCCGAGGATTTCACGGTCGCGCTCCTAAAGCGCACCCGCGCGGCCGGTTTCATGAAGACGATGCTGCTCCAGCGCATCTGTTCGAGTTTCGCTTCGGGACGAAGCACTGCGGAGAAGATGCTGCGTCGGGAGCTGCTCGATGAAGAGGAAAATGCAGCGCTTCTCCTTGAACCGTTAAGTTCGCTCACGCCAATTGAGGCGGCGCACCTGGGCACGATCGTCGAGGAGTTATCGCGGCCCGAAGCGCGGGATCCGAAGCTTGCGGCCGTTCGATACTTTTTGACGGAGTATCGGTCGGAAGGAAAGACTTGGCTCGAACATGGCTGTATCATTTTCAGCCAGTATTACGACACGGTGCGATGGGTCGCGGCGGAGCTCGCGAAGACACTTCCGAACGAGACGGTTGGCGTCTACGCCGGCGTTGGAAAGAGCGGGATGTTCAAGGGCCAGGATTTCGCGTCGGTGGAGCGCGAGGAGATTAAGAAGGCAGTTCGCACCCGTGCCATTCGCCTCGTTGTTGCGACCGATGCGGCGTGCGAGGGCCTGAACCTCCAGACTCTGGGAACGCTGATCAACGTGGACCTGCCGTGGAATCCATCGCGTCTCGAACAGCGGCTCGGTCGCATCAAGCGCTTCGGCCAGGCGCGCACGAGCGTGGACATGCTCAATCTCGTTTATCACGAAACGCAGGACGAGAAGATTTACCAGGTGTTGTCGAAGCGCCTCAAAGACAAGTTCGACATTTTCGGTGGACTTCCCGATACGATCGAGGACGAGTGGATCGACAACGTCGAGGATCTCGAAAAGAAGATGGATGAGTACGTTCACCTCCGGAAGAAGGCTCGGGACGTGTTCGAATTGCGATACAAGGAGACCATCGACCCGGACAAAAACCGGTGGGAACTTTGCTCGCAGGTTCTCGCGCGGCGAGATCTGGAGGAGAAGTTGAGTGTGCCCTGGTAGGTCCCGTGCCCGATCTCCAAAGAACCAGTAGTAAACCAGCCCCCATTGTTGTAAGCTGAATTCGTGGACAACAATCTCACATTTGGCGAAAAGATTAGGAAGCTTCGCGAAGATCTGGATCTCTCTCTACGCGCGGTCGCTGATAAGATCGGGGTGTCAGCAGCCTTTTTGTCGGATGTCGAACTCGGCCGGCGTTTTCCGAAGCCCGACACTCTTAAGCTTCTCGCGAAGGAACTCCGCGTGACTTCGGAGGAGCTGAGCAAATACGACTTCCGCGACGAGGCAGACAACATCAAGAAGATGATGTTCTCCAATGGGGCCGCGGGCGTGGCGTTCCGGACAGTTGCGGAGCAAATGAAAAAAGGCGTACCGCCGCAAGAGATCGTAAAACGCGTCGAAAACACCCGACGGGGATGAAAGAGTTCAGGACCAAAGATGGTCCCTATCCCGTTCGGCTCATCTATGAGACGGCGGAGATAGACAAAATTTGCGAAGACGCGCTTCGCGAGAGCGGACGGTTGCCCGCATCGCCGCAGCCAATCGAGATCGATCGCGTCCTTGAGAAGTTCTTCGGGGTGCACATACTCTATGAAGACCTCCCGGCCGAGGCGATCGGCTGCACGATTTTCAGTCGCACAGGTCGAGTCACAGGCTTCATCATCTCGAGGGGAATTGAGGCAGACGGGACGCAAAGCGGCAAGCGGCGCGCTCGTTCTACGCTCGCCCACGAAGGCGGACATGGACTCCTGCATACGCGCCTGTTCATGCAAGATGCGGGCACCGGCTCGCTTTTCGACAGTGGCGAAGAGGACCGCCCGCGGATTCTTTGCCGTGCTCAAGATATTGCCGCCGCTGGCGCCACGCCATCTTATAACGGGAAATGGTGGGAGTGGCAGGCGAACCGGGCGATAGCTGGATTGTTGCTTCCGAAGAAGCTCGTCACTACCGCGATCGCGGAGATGCTAGACAACGCGAAACTGATGCCGTCGCTTCCGCATCAGCGGCGGCGGGAAGCTGAGTTGCGCACGGCGGAAACGTTCGACGTGAACCCGGCAGTTGCTCGGATTCGCCTAGAAGAAATGTTTCCTCCGACATCACAGATGAGCCTCTGAGTTTTCAGTTGATGTAAGCTGAAACTGGTTGATGTTATGGGAGCATGCCCGAGCCACGCTTCCAAATTCTCAGCCTCGACGGGGGCGGTCTAAAGGGCCTTTTCACCGCCGCCTTTCTAGCCAAATGGGAACGTGAGACCCGGACGCGCGTTATAGATCACTTTGATCTGATCACCGGCACCAGCACCGGTGGAATTATCGCGATTGGTCTCGGGATGGGATTATCGGCAGCGGACATTCTCAAGTTCTACGAGACCAACGCTGAGGTGATCTTTCCGCGGCAGGCCCTGGGCAATCTCAAGCAGTGGTACCGGGTTAAGCACTCGCCAGAGGGGCTTGAGGCGGCTCTCACCGAAGTGTTCGGCAGCCGCACGTTGGGGGAGTCAAAGCGACCGCTCATCATTCCGTCATATTACGCCGCGCGTCGCGAGATCTACCTCTTTAAGACGCCACATCACAAGCGGCTTCGTTCCGACTGGAAAGAGAAGGTCATTGATGTCGCCCTCGCGACGGCCGCGGCACCGACATACCTTCCGCCGCACGTTCGTGAGTCGGGGTTAGGGCTCGTTGATGGCGGCGTCTGGGCCAATAACCCGGTCATGGTAGGCATATCAGAGGCGCTCGGGTATTTCGCAAGGCCGCAGTCTTCGATTGTCGCTTTGCGAATCGGAACGACTTACGAAGTGCCATCGGTAGAAGCGTTGCCGACGGAAGGCGGCTCCATTGAAATGGCCCGTCCGGTCATCGATTACATGATGCGCGGACAAGAGCGCTCCGCGTCTGCGATGGCTGGTCATATTCTTGGTCCGGAGCGGTACTACGAGGTCAATCCTCCTGCGCCGCCTGGCGATTTCACGCTCGATAAGTTATCGCGCGAGCTGATCGCCCTCGGGGATTACGAATTTCGCTACCACTCCTCGAATCTCGACGAGCGCGGCTTTCTCCAACACCAAGCAGCAACCTACACCCCGCACTACCCATGACTACAACACTCACATTCGACATCAACAGCGCCCGGCAACTTCAATCATTCGACTACGAGGTCGTTGGTCTCCTCGACAGGATCTGCGCTGAGTTGGAGATCACCGAAGCGATGTTCAGGTTGGCGGAGGAGCGCTACCTAAGCATCGCGGCATACCTCGACGAAGAAGGAAGCCCTCTCCATCGGTACCGTCCATTAGTTTACCCACACGGCTCGATGAACACCGAAACAACCGTAAAGCCCATAGGCAGCGCGGAACACGATGTGGATGTCATCTGTCGTCTGCTGGTCAACGAGCGCAACCCTCAACTTGCATTCCTGAATCTGGTTTACGACCGCTTGAAGCAGCGGAACTGCTATGTGCTCGAGCGTAAGAACCGTTGCATACGCGTGCAGTATGCAAATGAGTTCCACATCGACATCACGCCGGGGATTCCCGACATCGACATGGGCGGCGACAACATCCTGGTTACCGACAAGGAAGCCGGCCGGTTGAAGGAAAGTAACACAAAAGGATATGCCGCCTGGCTTCGCACGGTGGCAAGTCTCGCGCCTCGCGTCCGCTACGCAGATCGGGGCTTCATGCGGAAGTTCGCGGCCGCTGAACCACTTCCGGCGCCGCGGTTCTCGAAGCCCATGCTGATCCGCGTCGTGCAGCTAATGAAACGGCATCGCGATGTAATGTTTGAGGGTGATCACGATGCCCCGATCTCCGCAATCATCACAACCTTGGCAGGTCTGTCATACGCTCAACATGCAACCCAGGACGTGTTCCAAAACCAAGTCGAGTTCCTGCGCGTCGTGGTGCAAGACATGCCCAACTTCATCACTCAAGACGGCGTGCTGAATCCAGCGAACTCGCGGGAGAATTACGCGGACAAGTGGGTTTCGCATCCAGAGCGCCGGGTCGCGTTTTTTAAGTGGCATGCGGCAGCCGTTCTTCATGTTGATCAGGTCCTTGCCTCGATTGGGAAGGGGAAACTGACGCTCTTCCAGAGCCTTGCTCCGGCTTACGGCGAGAGCTTGGTGAAGACAGCAATGGTCAAACACGCGGAGGCTCGGCGCGCCGAGAGTGATGTGAAGAGGCTCGGCGTGACTCAGGCGTCCGGATTAATCGCTCCGATCGCCGCCGGATCCCCCTTGATCAGACCAGTGCTTCCGGTCCTACGGCACACGAACTTCGGAATATAGCCAATGACCTTCGATGCAGCCGCTGTCTCTCCAGACCCAAAAAGCCCTGCTCGCGCAATGTTTCCCGGCGGGAACCGCGCGGATCCAGCGCGCTGGTTTGGTCTGGCAGGGATCCGTCCAACCAACGGCAATTAGTCTCTCCTACACGATTCGTGTCGACTACTCGCTCGGCGAGCTACCGAAGGTATCACTGCTCAGCCCTAATGCGCAGGAGCTGGCGGATGAGGTCCTTCCGGGAAGAACGCTTCCCCACGTCTATAGCCACGATCATCCCATCCGACTTTGCGTTTACCATCCGAGTAAGAGGGAATGGAAAAAAGGCATGCCGCTCGCCACTACGGTCGTGCCCTGGACGATCATGTGGCTGTCCTATTTCGAAGATTGGGTCATAACCGACGTGTGGTCAGGAGGCGGTGAACATCCGCCACAAGCGGACAAGCCTGAAGGGGCTGACGCACAATTGGGTTGATGATTCCGGCCGCGATGAGCCTCTCTCGCAGCGGACTCCAATCCGCGGCGACAATCCAGATTAAGCTCGCGCAGACACGATCGAGCGGCTAATACGCGGCATGTACGATCGCCGGTTCTCGAAGATCCAGTCGGCGAATCGCAATCTAGCGATCCGGCGCGCGGCCGTTGTAGCGCGAATCACGGGGGCGCATGTTTTGGGATTAATAATCAGGCGCCGGCGCGTTCAGCGAAACCGGCGGGTGGTCCCTCCGATGGGATTTGTCCAGAAACTGCTAGACCTGTGGCAACGAACAACCCACCGCTTCGCAATGCATCTGACTGCCACACTTGAAAAGCCGGGCGCGCTGCCGCCACGATCGTTGCGAGCGCCGAGCGATGTGCGCCTCGCGCACGAGCTGTTTGGGGCGAACTGCGGTCCCGCCGCGCTCGCAGCCGCGCTTTCGGTTCAAGTCTGCGATGTGATGGTTCTATTCGAGCAATTTCCTGATCGGCCGTATACCAACTTGTCGAAGATGCGCGAGGTAATCAGCGATCTGGGCCTGTGCTTCGATGAACGGCCGCGTATGCCCGGTTTCGGCCTGGCTCTCATCCAAATGGACGGACCGTGGACCGACCTGCCGGGATCGAACAGGTGGTCAGCCCGCTACACGCACTGGGTCGCAGTGAGCGGTGACAGGATTTACGATATCAACGCCGGCGACTGGGTCAGTCGATCGGACTGGGAGGCGACGACGCTGCCCGTTCTCATTTCGACGTACAGCCGAGCCACCGGGTGGCGAGTTAAACGAGGGCTAGAGATCCTTGAGCAGGATTTCTCGCCTGCCGTGGTCCTGCCGGGGTATTGCTTTGGACATAGGCGAGCCGGCGGCGCACCAACTCCACTCGCACGAAGATGTTGTGATCGTGCAGCCGCGCCAGATCGGCAGTTCGAGTGGCGCGGATAAGTTTCGCGTCGTGGCTGTTGCTCCCCTGCAGTAACTGCCGGTTCTTCGTCTTTATCGAGGGGGTCGAGTCGATCAGCGTGAAACTGTTGAACTCGCGCTTGAGCAGTTCGATCGCCTTCAATCCTCCCACGACGACCGGGTGCAAGTCACGTCCCACTTCGCGTTGCATCTCGGCCATCTTCGCTACGGTTTGTTCGTAGTTTACTTTCAGCCGGTTCCCCGTCTGGAACTCTTTGCAAAAAACCGACAGGCCGGGGCTCTCGCGGAGTAGCCGGCCCCAGAATGCCCAGTCACTCCAACTGATCGCGTTGAAATGCGGCACGACGCGAATTCCATGCTCAATCAACAGGTCTGCGACGCGCAGTCCGCGTTTCCGGTTGTACAGGATGTGTGGACGCGGCGAATCCAGGAAGTAGGAGAAGTTCGGCACGGTCACCCCGTGCAGGCCCAGATCTGCAAGCAAAGGAATGAGGGCGACGTGGTCGCGCCAAAAACTCTCAATCTTCGGATCTTTTGCGACACCCACGACGAGAATTTTGCAGTCCTCGCGCAGGGACCATTTCTTGCGAAACTCACTCCGACCCATGTGCGCGTAGCCGCCCTTCACCCGGAGCGACGCGAGTAATTCATACAAGGTCAAAGCAACGAAGCTACTCTGCATGCGTCGCTTCATGATTATGCCTGGTCTGATCATCGGCAGATAGGAAGGGAGAAGATCCCCGCCGAGCGCAGGGAATTCCCGATGAGGAAAGGTCTCGAGCCCTCCGACTTCCGCCGTGCGGCGCCAGAATACATCAGGGTTGTTCGGACACGTAAGATCGCACTTGGCGGCCGAGCAGGCCGCGTGGCAGCGATCAAAACACCCAAAGAGGTCTGCGACGTGAATATGGCGGCCGCCACACACCTCTGCCCAACAACAGGTAGAGCAGCCGCTGGTGGTGATCTCCCGCAGGTTTATGCTCGGAGCGAGCATTTAGTCGCGCGGCAGTCGGATAATGGCGTCGTAGAATCCAATCATGTCAGGTCCACCACACACACGTGCCGGGATGCGATTGGACAGCGCCGGATGCTCGCCAAAAATCCGCTGGAGGTCCGCACTACTGCCAGGATCGACGTCACCGATTCGTTCATTGCCGCGGAAGACCGAGACGAGGTCCTTTTCCGGTTCGGCCACGAACAATACGTCGCTGCCGATTCTCAGTTTCTTCTCTGTGCAGCGAAAGCGATAGTGGCGAGCCACTTTGTCCGGGATAGCCGAGAGGAGATTCGGAGAAGCGAGTTGCTCTTTGTGGCCAGCTTCAGACTTGTGTTTGAAGCCGTCCTTCTTGCCTTGAATGTATTGTTCACCCATAGATTAAAGTTTGTGCGAGCGGCTGGTAGCGCCACGTTTTCCCCTGTCGTTTACGTTGTGCAATTCTCAGCCGCAGGAGCTCGGCGAGGCGGTTGCTCCACGCGGTGATGTTTACCCCCTCGGATGGGGAATTCGCATGAAGATCTTCGGCGGTCGTTTCGGACTGCCCTCGCAAAGATTGGATCGTCCGAGCAATCGCCGGATCAACATTCCCGAGGACTTTCCCCTCCAAGATCGCCTTCTTGGTGCGCGATTCGACGCAGACACACGGCAAGCCTCGCCGCCCGAACACTTCGTCGATCTCATTTCGAACATCTTCCGTGGCACCAATCACCAAAGGGAAGACGTTCAGGGGCTCAATTGATGCCCAATCGAGAGTCTTCTGTTCGGCGGGCGTTAAGGCGCCGGCGTGCAAGCGGCCACACATGGCGAGCCATAATACTGTCGCCTTGATGTAGCTCGCGGTGACGAGTTCAATGCCAGAGAAATCGACGGCTACAATCAACCCCGAATCAGGAATTTCTGCATTTAGTATTGAGTCTTTGATCAGGTCAGCATGGTCGCTGCCCGTTTTACCGCCGGAGGCGATTGGTCGACGTTTGTCGAGATGTTCGGAGACTTTGAAAGTTATCACTCCGACCCTTATACGCTCACGTGGAGACGTGAGCAACCGTTATTTCAAAATTATTTCGGAGGGCATCCCGTTGAGGGCGCAGGATGCACAAAATCGAAATCCCGGCGCCTCACTCAGGAAGCCGCTCTCCAAGGTGCGCGAGCCGTCATAAAAGCCCTTGGCGTAACCGTGGCCGCTGCTCAACAAAAACATCCCACCGCGATCGAGGAACGATTTCCAAACTTGCTGAAAACCCCCTCCCGTCGCTTCGGACGCCTTACGCGTCGCGTTATCATTCACAATAGCCTCGAGCGCTGCCGTGGAGTGGGGAAGATCTCGCCAGCGAGGATTTTCTCGAAGGCTCGCCAAGGCGCCCCGGCCGAGGTCGCCGACCGCGAAGTGCGCCTCTCCAGGTAATATATAATAGGCCACAACTCCCGCCGCCATTGGCTCGCCGTGGGCCGCCGAGTGATCCCATACGTTTTGGACCATCTCATTGAGCGCGGCGACCAACGCGTAAGTGAAGGTCTTCGGAAATCCACACGTCTGTAGCCGACGAACAAAATTTTCCTGAACCGTGTCCCAGTCGTTGCCCAGGTCGGACTTGGAAGAGAATCCGTGAATCTCAACCTCGACATCTGCGGCCAACGCTATCAGAGGCTCGCCCCGGAGCGCGCGCTCTAACGCCCGTTCAGCGCGTTTCAGATACTGATTCAAACCGCAGAGATCCGTGAACCAGGATCTCCAGGATGGGTCATCGCGGCCCACCCAAGCAGTTCCGGCGCATGCAAGTTCGATTATTCCACCAAGTGTTATTCCTTCTATGTCCAAGTCGCTTAGCTTGGAACCACAAGCCGGATCGACGAAATCTCGAGTTCGCGCGGCGTTGAGAAAGTCGAGAATCACGTTTCCTTTGCTTCTCCCTCTTTTCCCCTAGGAGCGCAAGAACCAGACGCGAAAGAGGCGTTTACCACCGCCACCTCCAGTGGAGTGGCTAGGCCGGATCACTTTCGGCGAGATCCGGTGGAAGGATCATCGTTAAATGGCAAAGTTTGAGTACGAGCCACCATACGTTGATCGCCGCGTGCCCGTAACAGTCCCCGAGTGTAAGAAATCCGTGCGCCAAATCGTTGCGAAATGCATAGCCATGCTTCTCTATAAGAAGACCGCGCATCTCGAACACAAGGTTGGGTCCAAAGATTGTCGTCGCCTCTGGCATCTCAAGTAACGCGCCCAACGTTTTGACCTCTTGCGTCAGGTCGGAGTTGAGATTCGCTACATCCGCGCCGCGTTGTTCAAGAACGTACCGGATCGAATTCTCAATTTGCGGTGTTAGCAGGTGAGCTGCGATTATCCAGTCGCCGGCGAGACCGAAGTACAGACCATCGAGAAATATTCCTTCATGTCCCGGTGGAATAACAGGGTTGTGGAACACGAGATACTCGAGCTCCCGTTTTCTCGGTCGATGCTGGATCCAAATCTGATCCCGCGCAGGCTCAATGAACATTCCCACGCGCGACTTCCAGTCGAATTCCGCGGCATGGTGGAACATTCGTTTTTCCAACTCGTGTTCGGCTTCTTCGCCGGCAAGTCCCAAAAGAGGATTGGTATGTCCAGTCACGCGTCCTTCGGCGTCGACCATCGATCGGCCGATGATATGTATAAACGGCGCCTGCTCGATTCCCTTTAGGACTTGCGCTTTTAGTTCAGGCACACTTACGCAGTCCATCCCCAACGCTAGTAGGATCAGCGATCTTTTGAGGTCATCGTGCGTGACATACTTGCGCGCTGCATTCGCGGCAGCCTCGATGTTACGGACATACTCATCGCTGAGCGGAATCCGAATCGTCTGCATCTCCGACCATGTTCGCTTCTGATATTCTTTGAGTGTTTGCTTCAACGCTCCGATTCTTTCAGGAGCGGCGCGCGCTTGACGAAGTGCTTCGATGCCTTTCGCGAGCGCGTCGGCGGCCGCGATGTAGGAGGGAGGGTTTCTTTTTACCGCATCGTCGGCTTCTTCAACGTATGTTTCCGCTGCGAGAAGTGTTGCTTCCGACGCACGTTCCATGTCGCCAGCAGCCCGCCGAAAATCGGCTTCCAACTGATGATACCCGCGTCGCCTCGAAGGGTCGTTGTCGCTTACCGTCAGGTCTGCGTGTGCCCTCGCCGTATCGGCCATAGCGCTCGCGTCGCCGATTCCCAGCGCTAGGATTAAGTGCAGGAAATGATTGGCGAAAAACGGCTCGGTCTGAGACAGGGGGTGTTGTAGGGCTTGCAAAAGACGTGTTTCCGCTAGTCGATACTCGTCTTTATCTCTGCCCAGCCTTGCGGCGAGTTGCATCGCTCGATGAAACAGCTCGACGGCATGAACCCATTGCAATGGAGCAAGAAGATGTTCGGCGGCGGCGACATAATCACGGACGGCGCTACGCGCGATGTCGTGCCGGTCTTTCTTCCGGAGCCAAAGGATGTCTGCCAGCCTGGCGCGCAACGCCACCTCCTTCGACCGAGGTAGGAGTGCATCGAGAACGTCGATATCCGCTTCACTCAAATCATCAGGAATAGCCGATCGGCGCTCGGGCCCCATCCACGCAGCGCGATACGGTTGCGCCCGATTCCAATATTGCGGAAAGAACGAGCATATGATCCCCAAACTCCGGTACAAGTCAGCGACCTCTGGATCTGGAGCCTTGGCCGCCGCGCGGAAATACGCATCGTCAAAGTAAACGCAAGAGCGCTCCTTCACCTCGCGTAGAGCTTCTTCAAAATCGATATTTGGAATCGATCGGCCAGTAATTGGCAATGCGTTCGTAGGCGGTGCGGTTCCCATTTACGAAAGGGGATTATTCGGTTGGGGCGATCCGCGCGTATTGTTCGGCCGCTATCCAACTCATAAATTCTGGGTGCTGAGCTTGGAGGTGATCATGCCATTGGCTCCAGCTAAAATACTTGCCGAAGTGTTGGACGAATAGAAGCTCTGCAGCCCTTCCTTCGATCTCGACTCGGGCTGTGCGCGCCCACGTCCGTCCGATTTTTCGCGGCCACGCGACCGAAACGAACGGCAATCCGGCCGCAGTCATGCAGTGATCAAAGCTCCTCGATGCTTCCACGCCAATGAAAAGACATTGGCTCGGCTGAATGATTCGAATGACGTCCAGAAACACTCGCCATCCCACAACGAAATCATCCCAAGATGGTCTTTCTGGGTGCCCCTCTTGATTGTAGTGCATCGGTCGCTGAACAAAATTATAAAAAGCGGTGTCGGCCCAGAGTCTCGCGCGATCGTAGGTCGGAGTTTTGAAGAGAACCTTCGGAATATTGTCCAATGTTCTATTCGGCCAATCCGCGTTGATGAGGCACTCCGAAACGATTTCCCGTGTATACCGCGGCGCTTCGAGATGCTCGGTGCGAATTGTCTCGAGATGCTCTTTGGAATCGGCCCGAACGTAGTGGGATTCGCCAACGACCAAGAGTCGTGTGGCAGGCGGACGCCGAGAGAAATTACGCCCAACCCACGGTAGCCATGTGAGCCCGGCAACGGTTCGAAAGGTTGCGTCGTGTTCGGTGGTCGAGTCGTCCGCGTTCCAAGCCGTCGTCAGGGTTGCATCCATTGGCACACCATATTTCGTGGACGCATACCCAGTATGAAAGCGGTTTTATGTTTGCGTGACCGGGGGGTAGCACTGACGACGGCTTTCAGTAGCGTCGTGGAAGGAATCGAGCAAATATCTTTCTGCGCAAGAGAGACCAAGAAATCGTACGCGTAAGTCGTTGGCAGGCCGTGCTCCAGAGAATAACGGATCGTTTTGCGTATAAGGAGGATGACTACGACACCAGATATCATCAGTTTCCTCGATTCCCTGCTCATCAATCCCGTTCTTAGAAGCGGTGATCGGCTCAGCCAGCGCCGCGTCAGATTCGCGCGGATGTGCCTGGCACGCCTGCCGGCCCCAAGTGCGATTCTTTACTGCATCAATGGCGCGAATGGAATTGAATCCAATCGGGTTGCCTGCAATGCGGATCTGGAGCGGGAGGGCTTTCGGAGTTTCCGCGATTTGCTTCCCGACCTGGAGCGCCGCTTCCCGGACGTGTGGCCGCGACTGTGACTCTTGTAATCGACGATTTCCCCTCTCGGAGGTAGTGGTACAGTTTGGCGGCTTCATCGTCGCTCGTGGCGACCGCCAATATCATCATAACCAAGGCTATCGACGGCACGATAGCGAAGACAAAATGCTGGGAGGCAAACAGCGCGACGAATGCAGCCACGCACACGGCGATTGTGTCCCATCTAACGAGATTCCAGCCCACGGCGACTTAATTTATTGCCGAAATTTGCGGCTTGCCATTAAATGCCACGCCGATCAATGTCGGCTTGTCTCTGACTCCTTCACGGAGCGGATTCGGTCGGGTGGCTAGAGCCTAGGGGGGAAAGGTCGCCCGACCCCTTTCTTTTTTTAATTAGGACACTACCCGGCCAGACCAGGACTTGGTGGATCATGGCCCAGTCGCTATGCTGCGTGTGCATCCCCATGAGTTCATGAGCGAAACACCGAGCCATCCGTTCCGCACCGGGGAGCGTTACGAGAATCGAAGGGGACTTTTCGAGGTCGTGTCGATCAACGGCGATTCACTCCAGATCCGATGGGACACCGGAGAGGTAGTCAATACGTCCGTGGATCTCCAAGCCAAGATTCTTCGTAACATGGAGAAGGAACTGACCGACGCGGCAGCGCAAAAGCGGAAACGGACCCCGAAATCATTCGGTGAATTTTTTCGCGGATTGCGCGCCGAAGATTTCTCGGACGATGTAACCGGAACGCATTGGAGATCGCGCGAACAACTCGGCGGAGCAGTCACCAGGCTCCTGGAGGTGAAGGAGCTTTTTAATTCATGGTCGATCTACGGCCGGCCAGAAGTGCACTGGGCCAGCGTTTCGCGTTATGGCCTCAACCATCCTTCCCTTCAGACGAAGTTCTTTGCGCGAATCAATCAAGAGCACATTCTTTTCGGGCTCTACATCGAGCGGTCCGACAAGAGGACGGACTACCAGGATGACTGGATCAAATTTGTCTCGTGGTGCGAAAACCTGGAAAATCTGCGGTGGCTGCACGCCACGATGCTCAGCAACAAGGCCGTTCTCACGAATCCCTATGAGGGGTGGCCAGATCTCAGTTTCAACGGAACGATTGAGCCCACAGACCAGGGATTTTCCTGGAATCGGGGAGGGGAGAAGACCGTCGTCGCCCGGGACGATCTGCCTCAAGTCCTCAAATCTCTCCCGGTGGATCTGTGGTTGAACATTGTTTTGGGCTGCGTGCTTGAGCGAGGCCCCGCGATCGCGGAGGGCGAGCGAATCGCCTCTACAATTGCCGAATGGTTTAACACGCTCCTTCCTGTCTATCAGAACGAGCCTCCCGCAAAGGCCGTTACGCGGTAGAAATCGACGAGGTCACTTCCCTGAATTAGCAAAAATCGCCCGCATCTTATGGGGCGCATCCCGAATCAGGTAGTCCGCGCTGACCTCGAGCACGCGGCAGAGCGTCACCAGCTCGTAATCGCTCACGCAGCGAACCCCCATTTCGATCTTCGCGATCACTGTCCGCGGCGCGTTCCAACCGTGGGCATGAACCATTTCGGCGAGTTGCGCCTGTGAAAGCTGTTTGCGGAGACGAGCCGCCCGGACCTCGGCGCCGATCACGTTGAGCGGCGGGGGACGGTCCTTCTTCATGCACTCGATACTGGAGCGCAATTTTTTTTGAATCAAGGGCTTTACAAAGTTCCGTTAATAGATCATAAGCGATGTTCCGTTATCGGAACTTTACCTTATGAAAATGAATCTTTGTCACTCCCTCGCTCGCCGCGCTACCGCAACCGACATCGGGTTTTGGAACTCCATTCCCATGAAATCACTCCGCTCATCATTCACCGTCCTGGTCATTGCGATCGCGGCCGCTTTTGCCGCACCCAGCGCGGCGGCGGTCCCCCTCGCGGGCTGGCAACACTGGGACTCGCACCCGTGGACGAATCCAACCAACTTCGTCTTTTTCGACAAAGCTGCCGGTCCCACCAGCGGTGGGGGGTCTTACTGGACCGCCTGCTCACGCAACGACACGACGGGGGTCGTGAGTTGTTCCGGCAATAATGGTTCTACGGTTCCGAGTTACGACGAATGCGTGCAGAACTACGCGGGCAAGCCGCTGATGAAGGTCACTTATTACAACGCGTACGGTCACGGTCCATATTACGACCAGCATTATTGGATTTTGGGGGAATACAACATCGGTGGGGACCTCTTTTACTGGATGGGGGCAAAGAGCAACGCCACCGGGATGTTCGACTGGACGAACAATCAGGGGCAGGTGAAACAGCGGGCCCTCGCTCAACACGGCGACAGCTTGTGGGGTGATCCGGTTGACACCGCAACCGGCGCTCAAATTTACAAAAAAACCCTGATCTCGGTGCATGGCGCGCTCCCGATTGACCTGACTCTTGAGTTCAACACGCGTCTGCCAGCGGGACGCGGTGCGTGGGGCGATGGATGGGGTCACAATTATCAGGCGACATTGGGCGTCTCGAGCACGGAGGCGACGGTCACATGGACGATGAGCAGGAGTGAAAGCTTTCGGCGGACGCCCGCTGGCGTCTTCACGCCGCTGAGCGAGGGGACGAATGCCCACAGCCTCGTGCAAAATGCAGACGGCACCTACACCCTCACAACGCGCGATCAGTCGCGGTACCTATTTTCATCCGGAGGCGTGCTGCAGTCGGTTTGGAAACATGGGAAATATATCGACCTCACCTACGGCACCCGCGGCCTCTCGAGGATTACCGACCGAGCAACGGGAAAGTATTTGGTTATCAACTACGCATTCGACCCAAATACGTGGCTGTGGAACCCGACCACCATACAGGATGGCAACGGCAGGCAGGCCTCGATCGCAATCAACTGGCGCTCGCTCGCCTCGGTGACAGACGCGAATGGAAACAAAACTCTGTTCACCTACGCGGGTTCATATCCCGATGCCAAACTGGCGAGCGCCACCGACTTCACCAGCAATACGACGATCTTTTCGAACACGTATGACACGTCGCGACGAGTTATCTCACAGGCAGATCCCGCCGGTCGGATAACAACGTTTTCCTACAATCTCACCTCGGTTCCCTTGCAGATCACGACGACCGTCACCAATCGGGACGGCTTTGTGCGGAAGTTTACGCATGACAAAAATCTCCTCCTAACAAAGCTCGTCGATGAAAACAACGCGGCGACCGACTACACGTACGACACCGCGGGCAACCGGCTGTCGGCAACGGACGCTCTGGGCCGAATCACGTCGTTCACCTACGACACCCGGAGCAATGTCACCTCGATTACCGACCCGGCCAGCGCTGTCATCCAGATGGCGTATGACGCCGGCAATAATCTCACCCAGATCACCGACGATGCCGGCAAGATCACCTCTTTCACATATGACTCGAACAACAATCCTCTCTCGAGCACAAACGCGAAGGCCGAGGTCACCACGTCCGTGTATAACGGGAATGGGCAAATCACGGAGAAGCATCACCCCGGGGGAGGTGTTGAATATTTCAATTACACGGGAGGCTTTCTCACCTCGACCGTGGATCGGGCGAACAACACCTCGACGCTTACATACGATACCGCCGGCCGAATCGCGTCCATGACCGACGCGGCCGGAAAGGCAACTTCATTTCTTTACGATGCGATGGGAGACGTCCTGCGCACCACCCTTCCAGGCGGCGCGCAGTGGAATTGGACTTACAACTGGCGCTACAAAAAGCTGACCGAGAAGGATCCGCTCAACCAGACCACGGCGTTCGAGTACAACGGCAACGGAGAGCTGACCAAAACGACCGCGCCGTTGGGCGCCGTGACGCAGTACGGCCGCACCTACGAGCAGGCGATCTCCAGCGTCATAGACGCGAACAATCAAACCACGCAGTTCGGCCGCGACAACGTTCAACGGCTGACCTCCATCGTTGACGCCCTGAACCGGACACAGCAATTCACCTACGACGCCGTCGGCAATAAAACCGCGGCCTTCAACGCCGCCACCACCAAGGTCTCGGAAGTCATTTACAACAGCCGGGATCTGCCGGCCACGCTCAAAGACGCCTACGGAGCCGCAACGGCTCTCCAATACGACACGCGGAAGCGGCTGACCGGAAAAACAGACGCCCTCTCACGCGCCACGCAGTTTGGATATGACGACCTGCACCGGATGACGAGCGTTCAGGACGCGTCGGCGCTCCTGACGGGCCAGGGCTTCGATCTGGATGGCAATCGGAACGCGCTGACCAACGCGGCAAGTGCAACGACGGGTTTTCAATTTGATCTGGCCGGCCGACTGACGCTTGCGACCACCGCGACGGGCAAGCAAACCGCGTGCACCTACAACAATCGCAATCTGCTATCGACGATTACCGACGCGAACGGGCAAATCACCACTCTTACGTATAGCGATCCGGGGGCAATTGCGACGGCCACCGATAGCGTCGGCCAGATCAGTTACGGACGAGATCTCAAGGGCAGACTCCTGACGGTCGTCGAAAATGGAAAGACAATCACGCGAGTTTACGACGCACTCGATCGCCTGACAGATTATACCGACGGAGACGGCAATCATCTTCACTACACGTACGACGCGGTCGGCAATCTTCTGACCCTCACTTATCCTGACAACAAAGTCGTCACCTACGGGTATGACGCCCTCAACCGCATGACGAGCGTCACCGATTGGGCAAGCCGGGTCACAACTTATTCGTACGACCAGGCTAGGCGGTTGGCCACGACGACTCGAGCGAACGGCACGGTCGAAACGCGCACTTACGACCTCAATGATCGACTGCTCTCCATCACCGACACAGATTCGAGCGCCAATGTGATTGCCTCGACGACACTGGCGCGCGATTCGATCGGCAGGATTACAACGGAGGCTTCCGCGCCCGTGCCATGGCTTCCGTCGGGCTCGCTGGCGTCTACATATGGCTACGATTCTTCGGATCGCCTGACGTCGCGCAACGACACGGATGGCGGCTCCAATTCCGTCATGACGCGCGCGATCGCTTTCGACAACGCGAGCAATATCACGTCATCGAACACGAACCCGCTCCTGGTTCCGAGCCTCGTTCCGGAAAGCGTGGCGATGACCTACGACGTCGACAACCGACTTTCGAGTTTCAATGGCCAGGCCACGCAATTCGATAACAACGGGAATCTGACATCGGGACCGCTTGGCGTCAGTCCGCCGCTATCAACCCTCACGTACGATGCTCGCAACCGCCTCACTTCTGCTGGAGGACTTTCTTTCGGTTACGACGCTGAGAATCGCCGCACTTCTCTCATTTCCGCTGCCGGCGCCACCCACTACACCTTTAATCCGCAGCCCGCACTCGATCAGCTTCTCGTCAAAACGGCGCCGGATGGAACTATCACGCGTTACGTTTACGGGCTCGGTCTGATCGCGGAGGAAACCGGATCGGACTATCGCGTTTATCACTACGACTCCCGCGGCAGCACGGTCGCAATGACGGACGCTAGCGGGGCCGTTATCGGCCGCGCAACTTATGGCGCCTACGGCGAGGTTGTGCAGAAAGACGCAACGCTCACGACTCCGTTCCTCTTCAACGGGCAATTCGGCGTTCAAACCGATGACAGCGGACTGCTTTACATGCGGGCGCGGTACTACTCGCCGCTCATCAAGCGCTTCATCAACCAGGATAGCGTTCTTGGCTCGATCGACAATTCGCCTTCACTAAATCGCTTCGCATACGCCAACGGAGATCCGGTTTCATTGATTGATCCGTTTGGGCTCTGCGCAAATGAAGAGAGCTGGAGGAAGGGTCTGCAGATCGTGAACGCGTTCCTGCGGATGCCGAAGGCACTGTTCCGTTCATTGACGGGGGATCGCGATGCGATGGCAGATATTCTTGAAGCGCAGTTGCCTCCAGGCGCCCAGATCGGTGTCAGTTCGGAAGAGACTCTCGATCGTTACGTGCGCGCGGTAACGACGACAGAGGGACTCGCCGGCATAGGGGGCGGCCTTGCCTTGGGTGGGCTAATCGGGAAAGGGGGGGTTGCCGGTGTCCCGAAGGCGGCTGTTGCTGCAAAGACAGTACCGACAGGTCAGTTCTACAGCACGGCTTTTGAGACGACGCTTAACCCGACTTCCTATCCCGGTGTATCTCGATATATGCACTTCAAGGAGGCGAACACGGCTCTCGATGCCGCGATTCAGTCAAATTCAGGTCTCTCGAAATTAGGAATTAGTGTTCCGAAGTCCTCCAGTGGCGCGATTCTTGGCAAGTCCCCGGAAAATTGGGTTTGGCATCATGATACAAATGCCGGAGTCATGCAGCTTGTGCCGAAGAGCCAACACCCCAATATTCCCGGGGGTATATTCTGGGAAACAATGCACCCTGAAGGAAGTGGAGGATTTTCTATCTGGGGCAAATAAAGAAACTTATGAAACTAGTCGATTTAGTTAGCTACTTTAGACAGGGCGGAACCTTCGACGATTTCTGCAAAGCGCACAAACTCAATGCCGAATCTGAGGTCATCGAGGTATATGCGCAGAAACCTGTCAGCCTGGAATCTCAGCTAGGATTTTTTCCTATTGAAGACACAAAGGGGCAGGTGGAGTATTTTTCAGATGGGGCCAAGTATCAGAACCTCTTTGATTTTTTCTACTTCTTAGAAGTCATCGAAGATGTGAAAAGTGAGGAAACCCCTCCGAAGGATGCCGAGCTTGCGCAGACTCTGCTATCTTATGCGCTGAATGACTCGTGACGTGCAGCAAAGCCGAACCGCTCGGTTCAGTGCAGGCATCTGTTATCGAAGGAAGAAGGCGAGCGCTTGAATGCGGGCCGCGCAGATTTAGTGGATATTTGTGACGAGACCCCGTTGGAACTCGTCGGCACGGTTGATGCCCAACAAGCTTTTCACAGTAAGTGGTTCGAATCTTTGGGTCATATTAGTGGCTGATCACCCCCACGCGGCCGAAATAGAGGAAGCCAAACTTCACCCTGGAGGCTGGGTGTATCGCATTGCAGGACATTTCGGACCTGACGATGCCGTTCCACGAGAAGCCATCGTCGGTGCATGGAAGGTGGATGAGAGGGGGGACATTTCCGGAGATTTCATCAGGAATGACAAATACGACGCCGCGCGGTGGCCCGCGAGTTGAGCTTCAAAAACGAAAGCAACAATAGCATCTCTGACCGCGACGAGGCCTGTTTCAGGCAATAACGTTTCCCTCCTGCCATCTGAGCGTTTCTGCCTCTAACGAGGGATTCATGCCCACGTAGGTAGAGACGAAAAGCGGCCTAACCCAGGTACGTTCAGTCCAGTTTTTGCTCTGCCAAAACCAACGACCGCGTTCTATGTGAACCTTTCGCCTTGAGGTCGCTTACCAGCGCAAACTCAATATTGATGCTGACTGTTGACGCGTTATCGCGGTAATTGCCTCGCCGGTTCTTGAGTGTGAATGTCGCTGAACCGGATTCTTTCGGTCCGAGCTCCATGAACAAATTGTGTCTGTTGAAATAGGAATCCTCAGCTTGGGTGAAGCCTTGTACTGTAAAGCCTTCGTAAACGTTCCCCCGGTCATCTGATGCGCGTCCTGTAAGAGTTTGGTAATTGTGATGGTGAAAACCTCCGCTCATATCTCCTGCGAACACAAACAGGGGTTTCTTTCCGGTATTGGTCAACGTAGCGATTAGATGTAGATCGTCGCGCAACCTCTTTATGCTTTGAACTTGCACCTGTAGGTCGCCGAGTTGAACGACCCTCCCTTGGGGTCGTTTTGCCGATTCGGCGCCTTCCAATTTGCCAGCATCATCATTGGAGGCAAGATCTCCTCCAATCAGCTTTTCAATTGAGGCTGTTTTTGTAATCTCTCCACGTGCGGCAGCCACTATCTTCGCAGTGTCTGTCGCGATTACTTTGACGGCTACACGGACTGTTCGGTCGAACGGTGTTACGGTTCCGGTAATGAGCGCGTCCACGCCTGCAATCTGCCCCAGCTTCTTCGCGTTGCCTGGATCGACCAATCCTGATACGGTCAGCTTGTTCTCCTGCATGATCTTCTTTAGGTTCGCGCGGTCGACCACGGTGAAGCGCTTTTTCGCCATGACGAGCTCCGTGGAAATCTCGTCTGCCAAGAAACGGCCGAGTTGAGTCGTATTACCCTGCAAATCTACGAAATCCAATGCAGCGATTGTCTTCACTTCTGTTTGATCGACTGCGCTAACGACTTGCGCCGTCAGGTTTGAAATCTCCTTGTCGAGATCGTCTCCAAGCATCTCGACGGGAGATAAGAGCGTCGCGAACAAAACGACCGAAAGCAGAATTGGTATTTTCATATTTTCTTGGTGGTGTTGAGTCGTTTCCCGACCCGTTGACTGGAGCCTTTCTTTTCCTTCATCTCCAAGGCTCGCACTCAGTTCAATTGCCAGTCGGTCAATGTAAGCGCTTTGGTCTGATGCGAACCTCTCGCGTTTAAATCCGTCACGAGAGCAAATTCGATCGAGAGACTTACCGCATCGCCAAGTTCTGGTCCTGTTAACCAATTGTTGGTAAGCAGAAATGTAGCTTTTGACGATTCTTTCGGAGCAAGGGCGATATAAAGATTATCACCGCGAAAGTATTTATCTTTGCTTCGAGTGAAACCTTCGACCGATTGCAGCCAAAATGTACTGTTCTTGTTGTCGGATCCCTTGCCGGTCAATCCCTGAAATTCACCGCCGATCTGCCTCCAGCTCGCCCCGATTGGATCAGGCGATCCGGCAAAAACATATACACTCTTGCTGCTGTTGTTTGTGATCGCCACGTACACTACCAAGTCAGAGCGAGCGTTCTTAACTCGCTCGACATCAATATAGACCGGCCCCATCGGCACCCGATATGGCTTCTTACCGGCAGCTTGAGGCGTAGTTGCAGGCGTTTCGAAGGGGGCACCCTCACCAAGGAGCTTTTCGACCGCGACGCTTTTGGTGATTTCACCTCGTGCCGCGGCAAGTATTTTGGCGGTATCAGTAGCGATCACTTTGACAATGACACGGATCCCTCTTTCGCCGGGTATGATTGTGCCGGTGATTATTGCGTCCACGCCGGCGATTTGACCAAGCTTCTTGGTGTTTTCAGGGTCGATCAGCCCTGTCATTGTCAACCTGTTCTCTTCGAGAATCTTTTTTAGATTGGCACGATCAACGACGGTAAACCTTTTCCGGGCTAGAACTAATCCCGTTGACAGTTCCTCCGCGACAAAACGCCCGAGCTGAGACGTGTTTCCTTGCAGGTCAACGAAATCGAGCGTCGCGATAGTCTTCACATTCGCTTCGTCGATGGCAGGAACAATTTGCGCCGTCAGATTCGAAATCTCTCGGTCGAGTTCCTGCGCATATACAGTCGTCAAAAACGAGGCTGTTTGAAACAACGCCGCCGCAACCACAAGTTTGTAATTCATCGCCTTGTTAGCGGGATGACTGATCTGTGGGATCCAGGAAACGCAAGAATGTGGCGTGGTTCTTCTCAATGCCGATCTCAATGGCGCGAAGCAGGGCTGCTTCCGGTGAAAACCCCGGCCCAATTGCATGAATCGATCCGCTATCGACTTGTTCGGCGGCTCGGTTGAACAGTCGGTAGCTAAGTTCTGCGTTGCAGGAAAAGACGTCCCCCACAGCTTGCTTGGAGGCTGGCTCTGCTCTCAAGCGAACCAGAATCAAGAAGTTCGCCGCGTCGAAAATCCCAGTCTCCTTCAGAAACGCAGAATCTCCGTTGAAGGCTCTTTCGAAGTAGCCGTCGGCTGCGAATTCCGGTCGGAGTACATCATCATAAAGGGCCGCCTGTTCGGACACTTTTCGAAGCGCGTTAGTAACGGTTGTCCGCGCCTCAGTTGGGTTACCACCGCTCAGAGGGCTGGTGTCTACTGCCAAGACCACGTTATTTCGGGCTGCATCCATTTTGGCACTTTTAACTAAGGCTCTGAGTTTGCGTTTCTGCTCCTCCTCTTGTGCGGCAGCTTCGCGGCGCGTGGCTTCTGAAGCGGCGAGGTCTGCTCTTTCACGTTCAGCTTCAGCGGCTTGCCGGGCCCTCTCTGCGAGTTCCTTCTCTCTCCGCTCGAATGATTGTTTAACATCGGGCGAAACCGGCTTTAGCTCCGCGCCGCTTTGCGGATGGTATCCCCAGCGATTGAAGAATTCATAATCGCCCGAAGGCGTAACCGCGTAATAGATCTGCGGTTCGGCAGTATTGGCGTCGAACCACATTGCGCCGAGCGGATCCACTCGTGCGAGGGGCTTATCCCATGTTCTAAGCTTTTTCAGCGTTCCAGGGGTTACCTCCATGAGCTTCTGCCCGTCTGGCGCAAAGCCCGGCGAAGCGTAGTATTGGACGCCTTCCGCTGTTACGGCAGCCCACTTCATCGGCTTACCGTCAGAGAATCTGAACATCAAATTATAGGTCAGCGCGTACATCCACGCGTTGTAGATCATTAAAGCGATAAACAGCGCCACCAACCGGGAATTGACGCTTCGGAGCCAATCGAACCGAGGCTTTTTAATAAACAGAAGCAACGCAATTGCGGCCCACGCGAGTGCTTTTAGCAGGTAGAGATTGATTCCCGTCAAATCTCCCGTTGTCCGAACGACGAGGCGGTAAACCACGTGAACCAGAAAAAGGTTCATTCCCCACGAGAAAACGAAAAAGCCGACAGCCGCGAGGACAAGCACAACCAGAGCCGATTTCCAGTTGATCCGTAACGGGGGCGCCGGTGAGGGAGGAATCGCCGAGCTCATCTGGCCCCGTTTATGTTCAGGCTGAATCTTCCTGTCAATGCCGTTTCAAGTCTGGTCGTGATCGGAGATCTGCAGCGGTGAAGTGCTCGCTTCGCTGCTGGATCAATGATTCCCCGAAGAGGGGGGTGTATCTGATGGGTATGACAGCTTGGCGAACTCACCCCGATCAGCCCGTATCATCAGCCCGACACCTTGCTGAAAAGTACAAGGACCTGGGGTGGCAGCGGCTGTTCAAATCGGAACAGCGTCGAATTCGCAAGAGCCCGGATGCCATATGCCAGCATCTCGCCTCTCAGCACATTCAATCGCTCGCTGCGATTCTTAAAATACCGCCTCCAGTGCGGAGATCACCGAAGCCTCTTCCCTCCCGCGGCAAGGACGCGCTCATGGAAAGAATCCGGGCGGCACACAGAAGAAGGCGACTGCAACAAACCGGGTAGTTGAAAGACACAGCGCTTAATCGAGATGTTCGGTCGGATTGCGCCGGGACCGGCGAGCCCTTGAGAGAGTCAGGGCGACTTCATGTACTTCGCGTATTTCTTCTTTAGTGCCTCCACTTCTGCGGCAGTTGCAGGACGCTCCCGGAGCGTCCCGTCGGCCGCGCGAAAAACGATCTTTGCGTTTCGATCGATGCCAGATTGGAAATCTTTCAACGCCTGCTCCTGCAACTTGAGCGCAGCCCGCGCGGGATTCATGCCGCTTTGGATCAATTGATTCAGTTCAGCACCAAATTCCTCCGGAGTTTTATCCCCGTAGATTTTTGCTTCGGCTGCGCTCTCATCGCCGGCGCGAAGTATTTGAGTGGGCTGATGCCGAGCATCCAGCACCCACTCAAACGGCCTAGCATCCCCCGCAGACATTGCCTGTTGGAGTGTGCGCAATTTGCCCCACTCCGACTGTGGGGGGAGAGGGTGCGCTTTCTTGCCCGCCTCGTCCAAATGCACGTCGAACGCTTCCTCCTGCTTGCGGTGCGATGTCATAGTGAGCTGATATTTATATTCGACACGCTGATTCGGATCCGCCGGCAGTAATCCACCAATCCAACAGCTTTGACCGGGCCGCGCACCCTGTTCGAACGTGGTCTTGGGCAGGAGCATTTTCGCCATATTCGTGGTCCGATTCACGTTAACCAAGTGACTATAGGCGACGTGGTACACCTGGTCGGAGTCGCTATGGTTAATTGCTTCGAGGCGGATGGTTCCGTCGGCGTACCGGTACTCAAGTACTGCATATGGGTGCTCAGGGCCGGCCGCTTCGAGGAGGGTTGGCGATGGTTTCGGTACGGGCGTCGGGCGCTGTGCGTAGGCCGTTGCCCCGACTATGATCGACATCAGACTTACCAGTGTTTTTTTCATAAAGTGGCGGACAGATTTGGAAAGAGGTCGTCGATCGCCCGGCGAAGCGCGCCAACGTCAAACGGTTTGGACATCATGGCATCCACACCTAACGCGTCATAGGCGGCGCGATTGTCGTGGGTCAAGTGGGCGGACAGCACCAACACTTTGCCTTTGTAGGGCATCGCGCGCAGTCGTCTGACGAGTTCGAGGCCGCCCAGTCGCGGCATCGAGTGATCCGTGATCAATAAATCGGTTGAATCTGCGGCGAGCCTTGCCAGCGCCTGCTCGCCATCGTTTACCACTCCGATCGTGTGGCCAAGCGGTTGCAAAGCCCAGAGCAGTGAAGATGTGACGGACGGTTCGTCATCGGCCACGAGTATATTGAGTCTCTGCTCCATAATTGTCTTAGAGAGTCAGCTTGAGTGGAAATGTGATCTGGAGGGCACGGCGATTTATGGCTGCGGTAAAAAGCAACTCATGCTCCGATCGATGGGAGTAGTATTACTCAACGTTTGATTTAAGAGGGCGTTGCGGACAAACGCTGTCAGCCAACTGGCATAGTTACTCATGACCGGCGCCGCAGGCGAAACTGCGCCTCGGCTACCGCCGCTGTCCTGGTCTCAACGCCGAGCTTTCGTAAAAGCCGATGGACATGGTTGCTCACGGTGCGCGTGCTACTTCCGATGATCTTGGCGATTTCCGAGTCTCTTTTCCCGGCCGCGACCCAAGCAAGAATCTCGCTTTGGCGCGGAGTGAGGCCGAGATCCTGGAACTTGGTGGAATCGCCGGAGTCGACAGTTTCGTCAAAGGTTAGATACGCGGGTTTCCCGGGCGTGTAGGAGAAGCTGACCGTAAGGTGCTTGGCCGGAAGCCGTACAATCAACGGCGCGAAACTGCCAGGATAAGCGTCACCCGGGCGAATCCGCGCAAAGTGAGCGTGAATCCAGTCGAGCAGGGTTTGGGGCACAGTCCATTCCCCGCGAAACTGGCAGTCGAAGTAGTCGACAAGCAGTATTTGAATCCGGTGCGGCCATGCCGTGACCTTGCCTTTGTCATTAAGTTTCAAAATCAAACCGCGGACAGATACTGAGCGCCGGCGAGGCTTCGGTCGGTCGGAAGGGAAAGCTGGTTGAGCGCGGGGACTCAACGAATGGAGCTAACTCGGGGGGTTCTGATCATGGCACTCTTCTTGGAAGAGCGCGATTTTATCAGCGCCAGATGGTCGCGCGTAAGGACATTAGGTCCCGAGCTACGGAGTAACCTTACTCGGGAGTAGCCTTACTCATCCTCACCGGTAAAGTCCCTGCTCAGAGTCTAGGGCACTATGAACAATGCCCTTGCTGTCCGTGGATCTCAGGCGCGACGGATTCCCAGCGCCCTAGCCGCGCACATCGCTGTATCCGTCGTATTTCGCTTCTTTGCGATCCTACTCCTATCGACGCTTTTGCCGGCGTGTGAGCGCACTACGAAACTCAACCTTGAGGCCGAATGGTTCGCGGCGCCGGGAGCCCAAAAACAAATGTTGACCGTCCGGAGTCGTGAGCAGAAGCCGTTGACGATTAGGCGCATCATCGTAAACGGCGAGTTCACGGTCCAGGAGATGAGCGGATTCCAAGTCGAAAAGTTCAGGGAAACCACGCTCACTATCGGTGAAGCGGCTGCCTACTCACTCGATTATTGCAAGCGGATCCTCTACGCCGATATCGAGACTGATCGCGGCGTCTGTCGATACGAATTCACCCAGGTGGAGTCGCTCTAAGAGCGTCGAAAAAATCCTGCTCCGTTGACTCCGACCAATTGTCTCCGCACTCCTCCAAGCCAAGTTGTAGGAGAGCGAGCACCCTGGGCGCATCGATCGCCTTATGCGCCTCGTCGATATCAAATATTGGAACGCGGGGCTCGATCAATTTCATTCGGGGGATGGGTAGGTGGGTAATGTAGCATTGGCAGTCAACTGTATTGAATCGCGGGTCCGACGCTTTGTGCTCCGGATCAGCGTCCGACTTTACTTAGGCGACCCCTTGATGCTCACTTGAGGGCTTCGTCTCTACTTCTGAGCTCGCAAGCTCGGCAGCCCACTCGGCCCGCCGGGCGGCGAGATCTTCGAAGGTGATGTCGCACAAGCGGCAAATGCACGCGTCACAGATTCCGTGCGTCGGCGGTTCGATACCCTCACGCAAGACGCGCGAACACCATGCGCAGATGCTCTTGATCGAGACCGCGAGCGGAAATGGCGCGCAGTTCATGGCAGGTCTCTCCCGTCGAAAATGCAGGTGTTCTCCGCCAGTTGCGGCGCGTCGTAGTCGATTACAATTCGCTTGCGCGTCAGCTCACGGCGCCGAAGCAAGCCGCTCAGGTATCCTTCCAACCATCTGGTGTTTTGACCGGAGTCCTCTGCTTCGCTCGTGAGGTCGTCGAGATCAGCGGGCAGCGACATTCCCAAACGGTTGTGCATCGCGGCGATCCGGGCGCGGTACTCCTCGCGGGTGGGAGGGTGCAGATAGATGAGCCGCGAATTAAACCGAAACAGCAGCTCGGGAGGAATTGCGTCCTGTTTTCCGATGTCCGCCCCGAGATCCCGCGTTTCAGCAACAAATCCGACGGGCGATTTGCGGGAGAAGACCGACTGCCAGGTTCCGCACCCGACAACGAAAAAGTAATCGAGCAAGTCGGTGTGCCGCTCCTGCCAGTTGGCGACTCCGCTGAGACGCTTGTCGAGAAGACTGAAAACTTCCTGCCTGACATGCCTGGACCAACCGCTCCCTTCCGAGTCGGATCCAAACTTGTCCACTTCATCGATCAGAATGACGCCCAAGGAACTCTTTTCCATCCATGCGCCGAGGGTTTCAAAGGTCGAAGGCCGGGTATAGGCGCCACTACAAATCCACGATCCAGGATCGAGTTCGATCAGGGGGAGATTACGTTTGGCCGCGAAGTGTTTTACCAGTGCGGTCTTCCCGACCCCGGTCGGCGCCACGACAAGGGGTATTGGCCGTGTGTGAACTCCCGCGACGATCGGATCTGTGCCGTGCAAACTGTAGAAGTGGGCCAGTTCCCGTTCCGCGAGAATTTGCGATTTGGTCAAAACAATTTGCGATCGTGGCGACTTCCTTTCTTCCAGGGCGGGGGCCTCGGCGAGCGGCACATTCAGCGCGCGACGATTGATCACGACCACCTCACATTTCAGCGGCGCCTCAGAGCATGTATCCCATCCGCGAATGTCGCAGGGGTGCAGCGCAGAAACGTCTTGGACGCGCGCGATCATGAGGGAATCTGCCTGGTGCAATGAAAGCGCTTCGTAGCGTTCTTTGAGGGCGTCGACGTCCCGCCAGAACATGCCCTGAATTGCCGCGCAGACGTCCCGCGCAAGTTCGCCGGCCTCCTGCTCCGTCAGATGGTGTTTAGTAGCGCGAGCGCTGGCGCGATACGCGAGACAGTCGAGGGCATGACATTTCAGGCGGTACGTTTGGTGGGCGAGATGGAGCGACTCGCCCAGACTGCGCGACTCCAACTGCCGGAGCACGTAGCCGACGTATTCCCCGCACTGGTGGGCGAACAGTTGTTGGCGGGCGGGCTCGACGTTGCGGAATCGCGCTAAAGGGTAATTCGAATTCATGGCCGGACAGATACCGCCCCCGTTTTTTCGAAATGCCCCTCCGCTCGAAAGGGCACCCTTGGACAGTGAATCCCCTCCGCACCACCCCTTCCTCGTCCGGGTTTACGTAGGGTCTTCTAACTCCCGGCCCTACCGCGCCAGCGTGACCGTTTCTAAGGGGAAAGTCAAGCCTCTTTGTAATTTCCATAACAAAACGGCCGAGTTTGCAATTTCTGTGATATTCTTGTTTTGTGGCCATCCGGGAGCCAATCCTAACTCAGCGCCGTTCAGACCATTCGCGGTCCGAGCAACTCGAGCCTCCTTTTCGCGTCATTCCGACCGCGCCTTTGTCGGCCCGTTTTAGTATCGGACCAACAATTTTCGAGAAAAACTTGGGAAGCGCTTTGAAAAGCCGCAATAGGCTCTTCATCAAATCGTTTCATCACAACCGTTCTTCGGAATTATGCGTCGCGTACGTCCCATCGCTAGCAATCGGCGTCCCCGGTAAATCAAGCGGAGAGGCGGCATGGCATTCGTCTCGAAAGTATCAAGTCCGATCTCTTCGAGGGAGAAATCGGAAAAGGGCCAATTCAGGAGCAACAAGCTCAGCGACAACTCACTACAAAACCGAAAGTGGGCGCGGGCTTATCATAAAAACGCCTGCCGGTTTTGTTACGACGACAGGAGTCGATTCGACACCTGTTGAAGCTCGAATTTCATCCCCGCGATCACAGGTCAAATCCCTACGACGCAGCCGTTTATTATGCCTTCATAGCACCGTCCACTTCATAGCGATCTGCAACGCGCTTTATAAAGAGGCGCTTGATCGTTTTTATAAACGGTCAAGTCCCCTGATAAAGGCGGAAATTTGGGCCCGATATGTCTTTGGCGGGGACCAAGTGGTCCACCTGCCGGTCTCCATTACGCCGCAGGAGAAGTGCCTGGCAGTCCCCGGTAAGTCTCGTGAGCACGGCACCTCCCGTCAGGGGATCGCGCGGTTATTAGCAGCTTCCTGTTTCGGCAACCCACCGCACTAGGATCAACAAACAACTGGGTATCTAAAGGAAAACAAATGAAATCAGAAAACAACGAAACGGTGCCTACACCGAAACAAGAAATAGAGAACTTCAATGAGCCAGCCCCTGGGCCATCCTCGTTTGCTGATCTCCTCACTTACGCGGAATTCCGGGAAGAATTTCGCGAATGGCTAACGGGACACAAGACGGAGACTACAATTGCCAATTACCTGAGCGGCCTGGCGCTTTGGATGGCGCTCCTTCGACGCCAACCCTCAGACTTTGTTGGAGGTGATCTCTCCGAAGCAAACTTTGCCGACGCCTTGGGGAATGCGGTGACCGCATTGGACGCGCGCGACGAAGGTGAAAAAGTCGTGGCGAACACGACAAAATCCACCCGCAAGAGTCAATTCGGTTCAATGCAGGAATGCTTTCAATTACTGAGTTCCTGCAACGACGTTCGGCAGACATTTCAGCGCATCGTAATTGTTGCCGCAGAAAAGAAAGGGCTCAAGCCGTCAGCGGTGTTTATGCAAGCGGGAATTGCTTCCCAGACAGCCAAGGCGTGGATGTGTGCGAACCCAATGCGAACGAAGTTAAAGCGGGACGGCACGCGCACCTTGCCATACCGCCGTTATACACCTTTGCTCAACTCCCGTCGCTGCCCCGAGCGGCGTCAGCAGATCGAGAAAGTGGAGGACTTATTGGGACTGCCACGCACAACACTGACGCGTCTGTGCACCAGGCTTCACGGTTACAGCCGGAGGCGTCGCCCGTCCGATCGGAAGCTGAGCCCACACAGTGAGATGACGCGCGTCATCCGCAAAGATCGCTATCGGCTCAAACTTGCGAAATTGGAAAACCGCAGCGTCGAGTTCCTAGCCGTGCATCGCCCAATTGTCGATCCACTCCTGGCCGAGCTCCACGAGTACAAGGAGTACAAGACCACTGACTATCTGGAGGTGTTGAAACTCAAACGTCACAAAAAGGGCAAGTGGCGTGTACATGTCGACACGCTTCGCTGCCCGAGCGATGAACAATTCGTCCAGTTTTCCGAAATGTTTTTTGGATACGTTCTCCATAAACATAACGGACCTACTTCATTCGCACTGGGACTCGGGACTGAGAATCGACTCAAGCCGAGTCTGGCTTGGTATGCGGATCTTCGCCTTTTGATCGCGTCGTTGGAATTCAAAAAGCAGCGCGGAGGCGGAGTTCACAGCAACGCAGCGCTGCTGACGTTGGGAAAAGCTCGTTGTTTGACTCACTCCGAATACGGATATCTGACGCAGCGGGCGGAGGAGTTCGGTCCGAAAGTAGGGATGAATGCAGACGCGTTTCGTGCGGCGTGCTGCGAGATGCACGCCTTCTGCAACCGGTTGATCAACGAGATCACGCCCGAGATGAAGATGTCACGTAATCCGAAAGCGCCGATTCAGCGCATTCTCGATATGCAGCACCCAATCGAGGCAGTCTTTCTCTTGTTGGATCGCTTGGAACAAGCGGCGAAGACTGTGTTTGGAGGTTCCAAGGGCCGCGCCGCATTACGCCGCGATATGGCGCTGATCGCGATTCTTGCCTCAAATCCACTCCGCGGCAGTCATTTTTCGCGAATGACTTACAACCCGGCGGACGACAGCAGCAATTTGTATCGCCGCGATGGCAGGTTACACATCCGATTCGAACGCGAGTCATTCAAGAACTTCCGGGGATCGGCGTGTCGCGACTATGATTACGATTACCCTGTGTCGGAGTTCGCGGTCCCATACGTCGAGAGATACCTCAACGAGTACAGGAACCAGTTCACATGGGAGGACAACCTTGACCTCGTGTTTCTGAATCACATGAAAGCGAAGGGTCCGCAATGTGGAGTTGACACCTTAAGTACCCGCCTGCGCGATCTGACTTTCCTCTATATTCCGGAATTAGCGCCGTATGGCTTTGGCATTCACGCCTTCCGTCACATTGTTGCAACCGAATTCATCAAAAACCAGCTTGATGGTTTTGAAGTCGCGGCACGCGTCCTCCACGACACGGTGCAGGCGGTTAGGGATGCCTATAGCGAGTTGAAAGGGATCGATCACGCGAAGATCTACACCGCCTACAGCGACGTAGTGCACAACGCCTACCAGGGTCGCAAAAAAGCGGCCTAGTAACGGCGGTATCTGCAGGTATTATGCAAGTGGAAGATCAGTTGGAGTTTCCGGGTTTCGCGCCGTCTGTGTCAATGCACAAGGGCGGCTCCGGCCGAGTCTCCTACGAGCCGGTAGATATTCACGGGGCCTATCACGAAGGTCACCTTTACTACACTGCGCAGACCGTTGTTGAAGGTAGTGAGGTTCGGCATCGCGGCAGCGGCGAAGAAGAGACGGTCAAGACTTCACGCGTAGAAACCGTTATTCTGCGTTCGGATCGTTCGCTTCACACATTGTACCTCGCCAAAGCGCCGAAGGGAACCCCGCGCGAAAGTCGAGTTTGGAAACTGGGCGAGATTGTGGTTTCAGATCCGCCGCGCGTGAATCCTTGGGCGACCTGGCGTTGGCCTTCAATCGAAGATTACCTCGCCGGTCGCTCTCGGCCGCGAGCGCTAAAAACCATCTTAGCGGAAATCTTAAGCGCTTTGAGAAACGCGCTATATCTGCCTCGCGAAGAGGATTACACCATCCTGGCTTTCTGCGTCGTTCTCACTTACGTGCAGCAGATCTTCGACAGCGTCCCGCTGGTTTTTGTTTGCGGCCCTGCGGGCACGGGTAAAACGGCGATTGGACAGCTAATGGCGCAACTTTGCTGCAACTCGTGCGTGATCGGAAAAGTTTCCCCCGCTACGGCAGCCCGACAGGTTGACGAAGCCCGCGGCTTGACCGTGCTAGATGACTTGGAAGCAATCGGGAAACGCAACGGTAAAGACACTGCTCAATTCGGGGATTTCTCTCAGTTCCTTAAAGTCAGCTACAACAAATACACTGCGGTCAAGCTACTAACTGATATGACGAATGGAACGACGCGGAAGATCAATTCGTACGGGCTGAAAGTCATCACTAATACCAGTGGAGCCGATGAAATCCTTCTTACTCGGATGCTACGCGTTGAGACGGCGCCCATGCCGCCGAAGTTTCGACAAGGATCGGCAAAGGAAAAGCTCTCCGCGAAGCGGCTTCTAGCGTTGCGCGATGAGTTGCATTGCTGGGCCTTTTCGAACGTTAAGGCCGTTGCCGATACATACGCGCGTATGTTCCCTCAGCACGACAGCCGGGCCGAAGAAATCGCCGCTCCTCTCCAAGTAATTGCCGAACTTTCAAGTGACAACGATTTGCGGGAACGACTGGACAAAGCGCTCGCGAAACAGCGCGAGAAACCGCCCGAAATTCACACCGTCGAGGATTTGCTAAGGAAGGTAGTAGAAGACCTCGTGCTCAACGGACAGACGGAAGCTAGCCCTCAGCATGTTCTGATGCAGATGCGCCTTCACGCGGCGAATCGTGAAGCCAGGCACGTAAACGTGAAAGATCTAAACTCAGCCTGGGTCGGACGTATGATGCGCCTGATGGGAATGGTCGATACCACCCTTCCTGAGATGCGGCGGCGGCTCTACGGCTTGAAACTCCGCATCCTTCCGCTCAGCTCGACCTTTGTTCTTGCAACTGATCAGAAACGAAGATGCGGCGGTAGGGCGTGGTACAAGGATCCCGTGAACTTCTGCACCAATTGGGAATGCAAATTCTGCCGGTACTACGTCGCTGGTTGCCCGATTAGCGTGTCAAAACTCAGCGGTGCAAAAAGGGGCGGTTCTTCGAACGCGTCTCGCACCTACCCGCGGCCACCACTTCCGCCGACTCCTCCAAGAGAAGAGCCGGACCCTCGGCCGGCCAACCCGGAGTTTTAGCCAGCCGGTCCGAAGATTCCCGACGCCCTACCCTCGCAGGTGTAGGAATTCTCCCACTTTACCGTTCGACGCGCTTTTTGGCAGAATGCCGCCTTCGACGTTAAACGCAGAGGGGAGCCACTGATGACACGAATCCTGTTATCGCTATTTCTCGCAGTCTTCGTTTTCGGCTCAACCGTTGACGCCCAGCAGCGGAAATCGGTTCGGACGAAGGCCAAAGCTTCGGCCAGCATAAAGGACATTCGCGATTGTCCCGATGAGGGAATCGGTGGCGACCCAGCCCTGAACAGACGAAAAAACATCAGGTCTGACAATCGAAGGGCCACGCTTCGAAGCATTCAATGGATGAAAGATCTTCCCAATCCGCGAAATTTTACACGGCAAACTGCCACTCGTTCGGAGTTGTCTCGTCTAGGAGAAGGGAAAAAAGTCACGGTGGTTGCCTATGCGCTAGTCGCCAGGAAGGGGTCGAAGGAAACTTGCAATTGCGGTCTTACGAAGGTGAAGGACACGGACAATCATATTGTGCTGGTCGATCCGACGATCAAAAAACCAACGGTAGCCGCGCACGAACGAGATTCCATAACGGCGGAATTCACTCCGCGCGTGCGACTGGACCATCCGAACTTCACACGAGCAAAGCTTCAACCCCTAATCGAGCCCCGCAAAAGGCTGTTGGTCCGCGTAACCGGCTTGTTAATGTTCGACACAGAGCATTTTTTGGGACACCACCTGGAGCGCCATAACGACTGGGAAATCCATCCCGTTCTACGGCTGGAATACTGTGTTGCGGCGACGTGCACCGACACGAGCGATGCAGGTTGGAAAAACCTGGACAGTCGCTAAAGCAGTTTCCGCAAGGTAGCGTTGCCCACGATCATTCTGATTCGTGGTGATCTTGTGGACCGATCAAATCCTCAATTTTGTTTCGCGCGTCATGCGCGGCCAGAGTTGAGCCTCGCTGTAAGGCCAGCCATTGCATTCGTTTCACCAGGTCCTCCACATCGGATTGTTTCTTCGATACTCGAATGCGCGACTTCACCTTGCCGTGCTGCTGCCATGGCTGAAGAGCGAGATCGTACTCCGTGCTTCGACTGATCTCATCGAGCAACATCTGCAAGTACGCAGGAAAATTTTCCTCCGACCAAGGGCACGAAATGCCGATCCATTTGTCCAGCGCCTCCTCAACGATCGGAGTCCACGGTCCGGTGAAGCGGTCGGCGGGAAGACCTTGGATCCAGGCAAGAAGTTTTGCCGCATCGGATGAGATTCCATATTGCTCCGCCAGGCCGGGACGCGAAATCTCCTCTCGAATCGCAGCGAGTGTGGTCGCCCAATCCTGTTTTGGTTGAAAGGCGACGAACCACGACTTTGCGTTGTCGCGGAAATCATAATACCTGGTCAGCGAATCATGGATGGGCAGGTCGAGAAAAAATCGCGCTGCGGTCCCGCCCGATTTGATGTTAGGCAAACATTTGCTGAGCGCCTGGCGTGTGGAAATCGCGAGCAGGACAAATGGGACGTCTCCTTTTGGCTCGGCCTTGAGCAATTCGTCGTAGAGGAAACGTTGCACGGCGTCGAGATCCTGCTTTCGGCATTCGTCGAAGCGCACGTCGAGTTTCGGATTGAGAGCGGAGCCGATTTCGGACCATGGTTCGGGACGATCGGTCAGCGTTATGCGATATAGCGGTGGATCCGGCCAGCGCTTCTGCTCCACCTCCCATTTGAAAGCGAGGTCGGTCTTGTTTTCCAGTTCCTGCAAGTACGGCGACAGCATCTGAGCGCGGCCGTGCCGACCCATTTTGTAAGTGATCGATTTCTCGGTCACCCAATCCGAGCCGGTGGTCCCGGAAAGGATGAGTTCGCGCAGATTGAGCGCCAGATCGGTCAAGAGAGCCTCGTTGGGTTTCTCTGAGAAACTCCACGCCTCTTTCAGCGCCTCAGACCATTCGGCGTCCTTTGTCAGAGTCGCGATTACACGGCAATTCGCACGTCCCCACCATTCCACTTGCGTTTGAAACGAGCGAAGCCGGCTGTTCAGCTCTTGCGAGGCCTGATCTACGATCGGCTGCACTTCTCGATCGTCATCCTTCGGCATACCGAGCCGCTTTTTCAACGGCTTGGCGTCGTGGCTTGACGCCGTTGAGTCTCGCGTGAAATGCAGCGCAGGTTCCTGACGAACGACATCGAGCAGCAACTCTTTCGCGCGCTTACGCATTTCAGCGACAGTGGGCGGCGGGACTTCTTTCGTGTCCGTTCCTGTTGCGCCAGCCGGCGCGTCATTGGCTTTTAGCGGTGGTGGATGAAGCAGTCGCTGGATCGAGCCGAGGTGCGAGCCGAGAGATTTTTTGAGCGCCGGCGAATCGAGAATCGAATCAAGCAGCTCGACCGGCGCCGCGTCGGTTTCTTTGAAGATGCGGAAAAGCTCGAGCAGGTTTTGAGGTTCGAGTTTACGGAACCGATCGCGTCTGTTCCGGAGCGATTCGTCCTCGTCGGGCACCCACTTTGCACCAAGCCGACATAGGTGCTCGATGATGGTGAGGCTCTCTTTTACTTCAGTGGAATTTGAGTAGCCGGGTGACCGGAACCCCATGCGCCACAACAGGTGCTCAATGGCTTCGCAGCCACCGTTCTTTTTGGTGTTAACCGGTGCGCCCAGGCTCGAGAGGTAGTCGATTAAAGGGACCGATGGTCGAATCCATACTTCGGCGAACAGGGTGCGCAGGACATCGGGGTAATTCTGGGGCTTCAATTGTTTCAAGACGTCAACGCGTCCCTGGCGCACGGCGACGCCGATGGCGCACGACGTGGACTCGCCATCGATATAGTTCGGGTCGGGTACCGGCGCGTCCGGTCGCGCTCCGGCCCAGAGCAGCAAACCGACATTTCGCGGACTCCCTTTTTCACAATAGTAAGAAAGCGCCATGTCCGCCTGGCGTTGGAGATCCGGGAATCGATCCTGGAATTCCTTCAGGACAAATAAGAGCGGATGGACTTTTGAGCAGAGGGCTTCGTAGTAGCCGAGCTCGGCCGTGGGATCGATCCCATGCGCGAGGAAGAGTTCGAGCATCTCGCGGCCGGCCTCGAAAACCTCGGAAAGATGAACTGAATCCGCGGGAACGCCCCTTTCGAGAAGGAGCCTGGCGATTTCCGGCTCCTTGCGGCGAACCGCATCACAAAGTGCATTGCCGTTCGCCAGGGGATTGCATCCGCCGTCGAGCAGGAGTTCGGCGAGAGCAAAGAATCCCTTTTCGATCGCGACTTCGAGTGGGCTCTGGCGTCGGCTGCGCTTGGCGTTCAGGGGAGGGTCAAGGGGTTTGCCGGACGCAATCCATTCGCCCACCTCTTTCAACTTCCCCGCGCGGCAGAAATCGATGAGGGGAAACAGTTCTTCAGGTGATCTGGCTGGGCGGCCGACAGTCCGCGGAAGGGTATCAGGCGAGATCATGGCGCCCGCCCATTGGCACCGAGGAGGTGGGAAATCTCAATGTTTTTCGCACCGAAAACGGCCATTCATGGATCGGAGGCTCGGTATCTCCCCAGGTTATGAAGAGAAATACCGCCTATTTTAAATTCAAGAATTTGGACGCTGAGTCAGCCCTGGAGTGGTACGGGCGGCAGGTGCAGCAATACGCCTCTAATCTAACGAAACAGATTGAGCACGAGCCCGTTGGTACGCGAGCAGACATCGATCGGTTCCTCCGGCAAGCACAGGACACGTACGGATTGCGGTGCCGCGCTCTCGAGATCTTTGCCGAGCGAACACCTATATCGCCGGAGTCGCTTCGCCGTGACGCGCTGATGCTCTGTGAAATCGTCGCGTTGCTCGCCGGAGATCAGTCAGCTAAGGCGGCGGCCCGTCTGCGTGAGCTGTTACAAATTTGCTCGACCCGGTATCCGAACCTCGAAAACAATTTTGTGGTCGCGTGGTCGCGCGATTGGGAATCAGCAGGCGCCCGGGATTCGGTATACTGGATGAGTTTCGCCCAGAGTGCCGGCCGCCCTTGGTTTCGATTTGATTACCCGCGGTTCGAAGCATTCGTGCGCTCGCTGGAAAATTCCGTAGTGGTGCATCGGCCGCCGCCGGTCTTGACGCGTTCGCAACAGGCGGCGGCGACCAAGTTGGAACTCTTGTATCAAGCAAAGCGTTCCGGATTGACCGCCGGAGGAATAACGCCATCGCTGCACCCTTTGCTGATCGGTTCAAGCGGCTCGGGCAAGAGCTTCCTTGTGCGCTCACTGGCCAGACGGCTCAAGATCCCGCTTTTTGAAACAACGATGAGTTCCTGGCTCCCGCAAGGCGGCAGGGCACAAGTGCCCACAGCGCTAAAACTCGCCAGATTCCTGCAAGACCAGGGAAGCGATGGCGCCATCGTGTTCGTCGACGAGATCGATAAACTGCGCCCCCAGGAGCAAAACTCAGAATACGGCCGGCATTTGCTGGATGAAGTGATGGGACTCCTCTCTGGAATCGTGGAGCGGTGGGACGGATGGTCGCCCGAAACAGCGCAAATCCTCCGGGAGAGAACTTTCATCGTGTGCGCGGGGACATTCCAGCACATGTATCAGGATCAAGCGACACGATCTCCCGACGAAGCGTGGCAGCAAATGTCCATCGCCGATAGAATCTGGGAGCAGAAGTGTCTCCCGGAGGAACTACTCATGCGCTTGTCTTCGTCCATGACCGAACTTCAAGCACCGGACCATGACGAGATAGTGGCCCGCCTTATGAGAATCCACGCAGATATGGGCGTGGCGATGATGTTGACTCCCGAAGAGATGAGTTTGGTCGCGGACCGGATTCTGCGCGGTCGGTGCAACATGCGAGGGTTGCAGACCTACATCACGGACATATGGATGGAACAGCAGGCGCAGAAGGCCAAGAGCGCAGAAACTGCGCTTTTCCCGGTCGTCACGGAGACGCCATTCGCCATCGCTCCACCGCTGCAGACAGCCGCCTAGCGGACGGCGGATTTGGGAGTCGAGAAGCACGCAGGGCGCAGCCTGAACGCAAACAAAATTGCTCTTTTGCCGCGTCTATGTTCGGTTGAACATTGTGCGTGCAAATCGGCTTCAGGATGCGCTGAACAACCTTTCCGGCGCCCTTCGTGAAACCGAGGCTGCTTTGGAAGAAATGCGGGCTGAGGCTGACCCGCTCGCCTTGCATATCTTCGTCTCCCGGCGTCAATACCGGAACATGCCGGATACCAAAAGCGGCAAACGGACCGAAGTAGCAGCGCGGTTGAGCTGGCAGACGGCCTGCACGCTAGGCTTCCGGGGAAGCCTCGGAGAATGGGCACGGCTAATGGGCGCAGTGAGCAAGCGGTGAAGCGTCTTCAATTCAGGCTCGTGCCTTCACGCGACGTTTGCTGTTCGACGGTGCTAGCGGTCGCGCCGCGCCCGATCTGTTTTGTCTTGGCAAAGGTTTCTTTCGGGCCGCAGGGCGCCGCGATCGGCGCGTTTTCGCTTCAGTTTGCGGCTCAGAGGTATCGATTGCCGGTGGCCGACACTCCTTGATCGCCGCGAACAACGGCGTGGAGGTTGGAGCGGCGAAAGGCCCTGGCAGCGGTTCGGGAACCTCCATTGTGAAGGATTCCGTGCCGGCCACCTCAAAGATTGTGCGGTGCACACCGTTGTTAAAAACAATCAAGATGGATCGGCCGCCTTTCCGCACGGGTTTCGGCACCGCCATTTTTGCGCGCTCTAGTCTTTTGACGGCCTCCTTCGGAAGATCAGCAATGTCAAAGCGAACCTCGATGCGCCTAATCAGCCGACGGATCTCGGCCCGAATCGCCATGCGCGTCGCGATGGTTTTTCGATCGGCCAGCAAGCGGTCGAGGTTGCCCTTAAACTTTTCCGCTTCGCCAGCGGAGACACGGCTTTGGGCAAGCGCTGCTTCGGCAGCCGAGATTTTCTCAGTTTCTCGCTTTGCCTGATCCTCGAGCTCCAGCATGCGCCGCTTCAATCTCTCGGGCGCGCTCTCTTCGTTGGATTCAAACTCGCGCATGTATCGATCAATGGTTGCTTCGGTGCGGCGGAGGTTCGCCTGCGAGACAAGCAGCGCCGCTTCAAGTTCGGCCTCCCGACTCTCTCCGTCTTCTCCGAAAATGCGATGGAGGTCCAAATGTTCAACACCAGTCAGGAAGGTGAGTTCGAAGTCCTCATACGGCCAACCTCTCGTGCGGCGACCATCCTCGAGAGTCCCCTCGCTTCTCAGGTATTGCTGGTGGCCTTTGTCCTGAAACACGGCGGCGTGGCCTGTGTGCGCGCATTTGGCCACATGGGTAAATAGATTTGGGACCTTGTCGCCGATTCGACCTTGGCGACCGGTGTCGCTTTTCCGAAGAAGTTGGACGCGTTCGAAAACCTCGTCGCTGACGATCGACGGGAAATAGCCGATCACAGGATCCCCCGCGGCGACGCGCTTCCCGGATTCCATTCGACCTGGCTGGAATTCCCCCACCACGGCCCTGTTGGCCAAAATTTTCGTGACGTACGATTTGTGCCACGTGTAACCGGCTTTCTTGCGCGTGCCCCAGACGGGAATCTTTTGTTCGATCAATTCCCGAGTGAGTCGATACACCCCTTTGCCGCCCAGCCGATCTTTGAAGAGGCGTCGAACGATCGCGACGCGATCGGGAATCAGTTCGAAGTGAGATCGATCGGCCGACAGCCTGAGCCACGCAGGGGCAAGCGCGGTAAGTTTGTGGGTCGCGAGTCGTTCCCTTTTGGCCTTCCAGCTTTCTTTTAGGCGGAAGCTTTTAACCGATGATTCTTCGTGCGCCCGTGACATGATCATCAGTGAGATGAGCAGGTCGGTCAGATCCAACGTTGCGATGTCGTACTCGCGGCCGTCGGTCAGGGTGACGATGATGATGTCCGCTTCGAGGAGGTCGAGGAACAGGCGTAACGCCCGATGAACCTGCGCCCGACTAAGACGGTCCAGCGATTCCACGATCAAGTAGGAACCTTTCGGAATTTTCTTCGCGGCCACCGCCGCGAGGAATACCCCCAGCGCGCCCTCCGTGCGGTTTCGCCCGTTGAACGCCGAGATGCCCAGGTCGGACATCCGAAGCGAGGCGTCCAAAGCCAGCCCTTTCTTCTGGGCCCATGCCTGGCTCAGCGCGGTCTGCCGTTTCAGGCTATTGCCGGCAGCCTGCGTCGGCGTGGAAAACCGGATATACGAGTAGGCGCGAGGCAGCGCAACGTCCCCCGCTGGAAGAGGCTTTGTTGTCTTCAATCACGCAACATTAGCAGAAAAGGTGGATTAGGCGATCACATGCTCATGATCGGGCCGCCGGGTTCCGGGAAGTCGATGTTATCGAAACGGATCGCCACCATCATGCCGCCCATGTCGCTCGAAGAAGCGATCGAGAGCACCAAGATCCACAGCATCTCGG